>Ga0163217_1051139_pt1 | contig 11995 bp, 13 predicted proteins | sample SynspAceP_FD_185933 | JGI IMG/M metagenome (GOLD analysis project Ga0163217, IMG submission 185933) | Saline lake microbial communities from Ace Lake in Antarctica - Synechococcus sp. Ace-P (PacBio error correction) | ecosystem: Environmental > Aquatic > Non-marine Saline and Alkaline > Saline ... | reverse complement strand
TTTGTACCTTGCCCGCGACGAGCAGCGCGGTCGCGTCTGCTGCAAATCGCGTCATTGCCGTCGCAAATATCGTTCGGCGCGTTTCGCGATTCGGTGGCTTCGAGGAGCGCCTTGCATCACGGCATGACTGGATGCTTGCGGATTCTTCGGAGCAGCGGAATTCGTCATCGTCACAAACACATATTCTGAATTGGGCCGCAGCGGCTGTCCTATCAGCGGACGCTTGGCGCAGGTCACGGTCGCCGCTGCCCCCGATCAAGCCACCAGACCCCATCACATGCGGGGCATCGCTGAAGTGCTTCGTGGCGTCGGGGGTTGGGGCAAATCACAAATACGCCCCGCCATGTCGCGGGTCGCGGCATGGCTGCGACCGCGACGGTGGTCAGATGTGCAAGTATCAACACATGCGCAGGAGTGCCCCGCAAGCGATTACCAACCCCGCGCAAGCAGCGTTGTCGGCCTGAACCATGGGTTATCCGTTTCTGATTAGGTCTTGCCACGATAAGCTAAAACCGCAGTCTTTTGCCCGTGGCGTCCCAAAACTCTGATCCGACAGGTTAAATCGCACCGTCGCGCCCAACCTGATCGTCCTCGCATCCCCGAGCCCGCGCGATGGCGACATATCCCACGCCTTTGGCATCGTCGATATTGATCACGCGTACCGTCTTCCGGCAGCAGCGCGAAGAACAGACGCCTTGGCGTCGAATAGCTCGAAAGTCTCGTGATAGTCGGGTGTCTGGGTGAAATTCGTGAACCCCCGCGCTTGAGCGTCCACACGTCCAGCCTGCGCTGGTCGAGCCGTGACTCGAGAGCCTCCATCGACCGGCGTGACTGATTGCCGTTGGCGGCGGCTCTGCCAAAGTGCGGTGCAGCGGTAATCGGTCGGGATGGTATGGCAACGGCGGATGCCTGCGCCCCTCTACGCCGTGTGCCAGGTTACGGCAGCAGTCCATTTCGATCCAGATTTGCCGGACAAAGGTGCTGCAGAGTTTTCCATGGTTCCCGGACGGCGATTAATAACTCGGGCTGTGCACGAACATAGGCTGCGGCGGGACAGTGGCTCGCGGGGGGCATCGTTTGACTACAAACGGCCACCTTTTGCCTGCGCAACGCTGTCAGCGGCCGCGCCCGCCCCGCGGCGCGGTCAGCACTGGCCACGCGCCCATGCGCAGCGCATATTGGTTGAATTCGCCCATTACCTTGCTGCCCGCATGGCGGCAAACAAAGGGTTGCCGGGCTGGACTGACGCTTCATACGGGCGACGCCTGTGACGGCGGGTTTGCCCCTTTGCGTCAGACAAGGAGCCGCATAACGACGGCCTGTATGCCCATGGACGCTTTTTATATTAGTGCTGCTGGACAGCGTTATCAGCGAGGCTGTCGTTTCAACAGTAGGGTCGTAGCCCAACAAGGCTGCGACGCGACGGACCATCTCTGCCGCGAGGCAGCTGGTCAACGCGGTCGCGCGCGTTTATCGCCCGATGGTTTCAACCGGTTCGGTCCAGCGTTGCACGATCAGCACCATATTCGGATCATGGGCGTGAAAGATCTAGCAAGGTCGCGAGACGGTATCCTCAAGGGCTATCCGCCGCGGGCGCTGTCGGCCGTCCCTTCTTGCCTCCGATCTGGTAGCCGAGGCACTTCGCGAAGCTCGCTGTCCTTCGAGTTAGCCACGGCGCGCAGCATGGCTACGGGCATCCGCCGCTGCACCCTCTGACATCACGCGCCACACAGGCGCGATGTTTGCGCACGTTGCGTACCTATGACCCGCCATTCGCGATGCGGCGTAGCCTCCGCAAAGTGCATCGGCTAGATGTACAGGCCTGAGCCTGGACACAGTCACGGTGCTCAGTCCTGCCAGCGCTGCGGCAGCAAAGCTTTACCACCAGAGGCTTCGGTAGATTCTCGACCCGTAGGCTCAAGTAAACCAAGGTCTTGAGGAACTCTTGCTGGTCGCTCGCCCGATCTCGAGCGCGAGCCGCCCAGTCCCGTTGGAAGCTGTTAAACGAGCGATACCGGTCACGGACTGCTTGCCGTAGTTTTCCCGGGAATTCCCAATCGAAGCACGGCCTTCATCGGGCCGGACGGTGTCGATCACCTATCCGCCGTGACGATGCCTAAGATCGATTGCCTGCGCTGCAGTTTGAAAATCTGAAGACCACCCAGCTCGTACACACCCTGAACGGACCGGTTGAATAATTGGGCTGTCTGACGCATCGGACCCTTTACCGCCGCATGGCGATCGTTGGGGTCAAAGGACGGCAAAAACGGCGCTGATGACTCGCCGTTATGGACTCATCAGAAAGGCGCCCCTTTAGGCGATCATCAGCTTCATGCCGCCAAGAGGATACGTTCGGATTGCAGCCTGCACTGGTCTGTCCCAGCGAACAGCTCGAGCGGTAGTTACATTGGCAGGGTCACGCAGATAAATCGTCAAAGTATTTCTCGCACGGCAAGCGTACCTCGGCGGCTGCACGCCTCACGGGCCATAGCTGGCCCCGCCCTATTGTGTCGCAAGCAAGGGCCCGTTGGGATAAAGCGCGCATGTCTACGCGGTCAGGGACAAACAAAACAGCCGGTTCGCCATCTCATGTTACCGCCGCATGTTGGTCGGGGCTGATTTTCTTCTGATTCCACAATAACTTACGCTGGCTGTTCAATAGTCACGGCCTAGGCGTTCTTCGGTTCAGGTCGGAACACGCCCATCAAGCTTTTTCACGGGCACCGCGCGGGTCCAATTCATATGTTGCGTTTTGCGCATAAGCGTGGTTTCTCAAGTTGGGTCGCAGCAGTGCGTTTCGATCCACAATATCGGCGCGGGTGCGAGATCACGAACCGGAGCGGCCGCCGACGCGCGGGCTCTGTCGTCTGTGGTGGCCATACGCCCATCGGCGCCACGCGCGAAGGCGCAAAAGAGAATTACACCCAGACAACAAACCCTTTGCCCGCTGCCGTGAGCGTCGGCGCATCTGCTCGTGACGATGCGCTTGATGTTCTCGCGTATCTATCTCATCGGGTTTTCACCCTTTGGGCGGCTTCAAGACGGCCACGGGCGTAGCGGGAGTGCGGATCATTCGGGTGCCTTTCCCCCCCCCCATGGGGGGGGAGGATACATCAACTCCCGGATGGGATCCTCGGAATAGGGCAGTTCGGGGCAGGCGGATAGCTGACCTGATCGATGAGCCAACTGGTCGGATGCAGCGGCAACAGGTTGAGACGGTTCAAAGTTCAGCTTGCCAGATCCGCGCAAACGCGTCGGGCGTTTGGTAGCCCACTCGCTTTGGCGGCACGGCAAGTCCTATAGGCTTCGCGAATTTCATAGGCAGTCTCGGGTCGCTTAGGGCTTGCTGGGCTCGCGTTAATTCTCGCGGTACCCAAAGGCAAGGCGTCACCGAAAGTGGCAGAGATAAGCACGGTGCTCATACGGTTAATCCTAACCATAAGCATGCCAAGCGCCCTGCCGTCTTGCTGCGAGCGCATCTGTGGTACGCACCGCGCTTGGCGACCGCTGCGGCGGGTTTTCATCAAGCTCTTGCCGTCGGCCGATGGCCTTGCGCTTGAGATTTTAAACTGTGGCGCGGGCGCGTCTATTCGGGCGGCAACGGTTCGCATTTCCCTGCCCGGCGCGGCGGTTCAAAAGCGTTTGACCATTGCGAACTTCAACGATGGAAGCGTCACAACACCAGCTGCCGCCGGCTTAACGCGCGTCCGCCGCATTCACCAGTTGAAAAGCTCGCCTATTCGTTTTATTCACAGCAATGCGCACGCACTGAAAACTGCGGGTTCGCGGGGTGGATGAACCGGCTTGACCCGCGGCAAACAGCCCTGCTACCAGACCCGCAAGCGTCAGCGATTGTGACGGAGCGATGCTTCGCGGCGCGCACATGGCTTTGGCGATCCGCGATCTGGCGCGTTTCTTCGCACTATGAAAGAGGATATATAGCATCATCTCTTTCTTCGGCCTCATTGACGATTATCCGCCGCCGAGGGGCTCCGGCTCAGCGCATGTCGAGCGGCCCTTTCGGCAAGAAACGAAAACCGCGCTCTCCAGTCCAGCTGCATTAGAGTCACGCGAGGTTGTTCCATCACGATCGTCCAGATCCTGCCGCATAGTTCTCCAATCTTTTGGAAAACACGCGCGTCTGCATGCACATTACTGTCATAGTCACCGGCCAGGCCTGCGCCATTCGACGCAAAGGTTCGCGGTCAACCGCCACACCTGGCAGCACCGCATCCAGGCAGCCCGCGGGTATAGCCCCCCGCGCCAAAGGTGCCATCAGCCAACGCCGAACAGGCCACCGCGCCGCAAGGGCGCAGCAAGAACCGGAGTATGGGCGCGCAAGAGGGATGTCGTTGCGTCCTCTTCATAATCGAATCTCAGGCCTCCGGCGTGCGTTCCAAAGAACCAGATCGGATCAAGATCTTCTGCAACTCGTCAGCCATCCCTTTCGCGGGGCCTTTCTTGTCTCTCGTAGGTTTCGGGCTTCCAATCTGGAAAGGTTATCACCGGCGGCGATAAAGATGCTTCGTTGGCGAGATCACATTTGTTGCGCAGCTTGGCGGGCAGCACCAAACGCCGTTCATCGACGAGCGAAGGATGACTGAACAGACGTTGCCACTCTTAACGCCGTTGCATCGATCACGTGCGAGGGCGTCGTCTTGTCGTCGAACCTCGCATCGCCTGCATGGCTGTAGCATTTCAAGATGGCTGCGGCGCTGCGCCATAGACGTTACCAGCTCTGGCGTGCACCGTTTCTCGCCATTCGATCACGCTTCCAAACCAACACGACGAAAACGAGGGCTGGGGATAGACACCCGCCCCTTCGTATACCTTGTGTTGGCTTTCGCTCTGAACCTGCGCTCAGTGTTTTGTCCCTGCTTGACGTGCATTGCGCCTTAACTTTCCCCGGCGGTAGTAAAACGCGGTGATCTCTGCCACTGATCAACCCGCCGCCGTCCCGCCTTGCGGAAGTCGACTGCGCGCGCACCTGGGATGTCTGCTCCTCCGCGCCGGATCTCTTGTCTGATGAAGCGAGGTCCTGTATTGAACCTGTAGGTTTTATTTGTCGTTGGGGTCCGTTTGGATGCCCGCGTCCCAAGTTCCTCTCCGATTGCCTAGGGATGCCATATGGAAAATGATGTCGTCTATAAGTTTTTTGGAGGAAATGCACACTAACTGTTTACACAGGGTTGGGTAAAACAACATGGGGGAGAACATCCGGGGGCATGTCTGCTCAATATCGGTAAGTTATTGGCGTATAAAACACAAATATATTGAACAAACAAATAACGCGCCAATTTTCCCACAATTTACCCAACATTTTTTGACCACAGAGTTATCCACAACGCCAGGTTCGCCACTTTTCGCAATTTTACATCAATATTAGCTTTGTTCCGCCAAACTGGGCTTCCGGCCGCAGACGGCCAAATTTTCCGGCGATTCATCTTGCCAATCAGGCAACAAGAAGCGGACGGCTCCCATAATTTCCCATGGCAATTCCCATACGCCCATACCTCGAGTTTTTGCGCGCTCGCGTCAGATACAAAACGCCGCACAAAATACAGCGCGGCTAAACTTTAATACAGATGTAGCTGCGGCCGCTCTTTAAGCCCATCCCTCCCTTGATCAACCTTCGGCGATACGCGCATAGGCCTGCGCCATTGGACATACCCGCGGCACATGCGTCCCACTGTATCGCCCTGAGCGAGGCGCGTGTCCAGATTCAATGGTACGGCTACCTAATAACGGGTATATCATCCTCGCGGCCGTTTGCGGACAACGACCACCGTGACCAACAATTTACAATGCTGCGATCCGCAATCGGGACAAGACAAACAGCGAAATATTCTCAATTCAACCCCAGACGGGTCTATAGTTTGTATTGAAACATATCATCGCCCTTGCGCGCAATCAATCAACGCCACATCCATTGCGCGTCGACACCACATCGCGCCGGACAGCTCGCGATTTGGTGCAAAGGTCAGTTGCTCGTGCCGTCCCCGGCGCAGACGACGAGCAGCACGTCAGCTCGCCCCCTCCACCTGGCCAATGAAATCTGCTGCAGGGCGCCCATCAGACATAGGACACGCCAAAACGGACCGCTTTACCCTCTTCTCATAAAGCCGATAGACATCAAGGATTACCCCAGGAGCATCAGCGGCCTGATCGCTTGCATCGGCGACGAGCCGCTTTTCACGCCCAGTCAATGCGCCGGCTGCTGGAAGGCCATAGATATCGGCATTCGAGCAGCACCAAACTTTAACGCCCTGCCGCGCCAGCGGCGAACGCAAGGTTGGAGCTGACGGCATACGATTTAGCCACCCCGCCACTTTACCCAATCCGATGCTAAGACAATACGCTGAACCCCTTTGCCGGTCTTCATGGGACCCTCTTGCGACCTTCGGATGTTCCCCGATTCTTTAGGCTGGTTTGCCGCCTGTTATGGACGCAAGGCCGCTGGGCGGTCAAAGCAACCTAACGGCACCGACACCACAATTTCGCGCAACCACCGCCTCTAACGCCGGCGTCGCCCAAGGGAGGACCTGGCCGCGACCTGCGCATTCCGGTGCCTCTATAACAAACCGCGACCACATCCGCCACAATAGTTAAAAGCGCGCGATAAGGTCTGATCGGACATCTGACCTACGTCTGGCAACCTTCACGCGAAGCCAGAGCTGTTTCAAACGTCGGATTTAGAGAGTGCAGGCTACTATCCTTTTAGAGACCGCCTCTGACATGGCAGTTTCTGGTAAATCGCAAAACCCTGCGTTCAAAATCCTCGCACAGGACCCAAGCAAAAACGAACATGTTTCGCCCAATAATACGCTTCAACCCATGTTTTTACGCAATGCATGCACATTGCACCGATTAAGATAATTGTGCAGGCGCAGCCAAATAGGTCAAAAAGACTCAGAACGCAATACCTGCGCTCCAAGTTTAAGAACCAACCATCCATCCTCTCGGATGTGTTTGTTTTCGCTGCTAACCCTCCTCCTCCCTGTATCGTCGCCATTTTTTTCACATCATACGCAATTCCGGAATCCAAGCGTTTGCGCTGTGGTTATTTTTGTCCCGTTCAGGACCGTTACCGTCACCTCCACCTATGCACTTTCTTGCATAAGCAGCATTCGATTGGCTGTTGTGCAGTGTTGCAGCATTTTCATTTCATAACCAACACAGACGAATGAAATTAACGAACTCAGACTAACAAGACGAGGTCACTCCGATGCCCTACTTTGGAACACCACAACCGCACCGACCCTGCAGACCGTTTATGCCCGCTGATGTCCACAGATTGAGACTCGCCGCAACAAACGCCGGGTTATACCGTCGACCTTAAACGAACTTTCAGCTATCTGTCCAACCGCGAAGACTTGAAACGACTTGGCATGGGCCGCTCGCAAATTCGCGCATAAGCACGAAACAAGCGCGCAACGCTGCTTAACTACGATACCGGATCGTGCACACGCACCCTCCTGTTGTGTTGCTGTAGAAAAGCTTCGGGTCTCCTCCTCCTGGACCGGCAGGCTTTCACTAACGTCCCTCCCCCTTTCTCCGATTGGATTGGGACGTAGATAAAAAGACTGCGGTGCTTGCCTCCCAAAGCACGCGCCGTTCTTTGCATTCAAAGTTTGATATCGGTTAAGCTGACATCGCTCCGTTTCCAAAAGGGGACGTCGTCGACGTGCTCAGGGTTAGCGCGAAACAAACCTTTTTGACGCCCGCCTTGTAAAGGCGACTCGAGCTTGTCCCCTTCGATTCCAAAACTTCACCGTGCAAACTTTTGGTGGAAAACGACGTTCCCCATGATCAAAGCTGCTAACGGCAGAATATCGATCGTCATATTGCGGCCTCCGGTGGGTTGACTCGTCCCAGCCGCTGGCGTCTGCAACCGCGCCAACCCCGGCGAGTTATAAATTCGCTCGTCGCCTTTTCGTGCAGACTTCATGTGGGCATCGCGACCACTACCCGCCGCCTACAGACCGGCCGAGCTGTCAGACAGATCGACCTTGCTCTTCGGAAGTTTCTCAATCAAACGCGACGGCTGCGCGCCTTATGCCACTGCCGAACACGGCGCCGATGGCCGCAAGTGACGACGTTGCACAGCGCTCCGCCGCGTGAAGCCCAACATAAGCAAGCCGGCGCTCTTTCCTCCAAAGGGCCCTTACAGGCCGGAATTATCCATTAGAACCGTTGCCACGGGAAAACAGCCATCTTCCCAACCGGCAGAAATACGGCCGGAAATCCAGCCCTTGGCCGCGTCAACGTCATGATCGCAACCTTTGCGCCACTCGTCACGTTCATTGTCCATGATCAGAGCTGACGTGTTCAGAAAGCCCTGTAGACTTCTCAGAAACCTGCATCCCAGCGCCTTAAACCAGCTCCTTCAATTCTCAACCGCCCGGGTGCCTCTGGCGTTATTGTCTTTCTGCCAAAAACCCGTATAGCGCTTTTCATTCCAGTATGATCTGTGCCAAGTTCGAGATGGCCTTACTTAGGACGTGCCCTATTCATGTTAAACACGGCGCGCCCTCAGTCGATCACCAGCTATCATCATCGACCAATAACTTGAGCCGAGGGCCCCTGCCAGTTCAGACCACCTTGAATACCATTCAATAGCAGCGCATGCTGCGCCGCGCACGACCACCGATGCCCAATTTCGCCAACAGAATGCGGCCTTCAACGAGGTTACACCTTCTCCCGCGTGTTTTCTGAATATATCTGCTGCGCCTGTGCCAAACACGATTCGACGTTTACACGATTCTCATCGAACGCCGAGATCGTCATTCCCAGTGATGTCACCACTCGGAATAAACCATTGCGTCGACGAATCTCTAAACGCTCACTAGACCACGTAGGCGGCCAATCACGCGATTATGCAGTCCAATGGTCAAAAAACGGTCTTCAAAAGCGCGCAAGTCTGGTGCGAAGCACCGCACGAGAAATTTTGCCATTCATCAACTATAGGTCCAGCGCTCTGGTTCCAGCGCTGCCAACGCTCTCGATTTCGACACGATCCAGATGCGCCTCCTTCTCCACCACTCCCATGGCCCGAATCAAACGAACTTTTTTCCCTTTCCACGGTTCCGTCCACAACGTTCTTGCCCAAACCCCTCGATTCCGGCAAATCCACGCCCGACGCTGCGCTAGACTATGCGGGATTGAACGATAAATTCTGCTTCAAGCCGAGACACATAGACGCCCAGAAAATCCTCTTTCGCCGTAGAATGTTACACTTCGACCACCACCGCCACCAATATCGACTGTCTCATCCCCGAGCAGCAAAATATTTTGTGCCGGATGCAAAGGCGAAGCCAATCAATACTGGGCGACGTTGGTATCCTTTGATATCAGATCCACCAGATAATTGAACCAGCGCTGGTATTCCCAGACACATCTTCGTGCTTTGAAGATGGTGACCAATTGCAAAATAGCAAGTCACAAAAATCAAAGACGTTCAGGTCTATCAGCGTCCTGATACTGCTGCATAAAGCTCTCCCCGCAGTTGGTGTAAGCCCCCGCATTCAAGCCGCAGAATCTTGTCAGGGTGTCGCGCACACGGTTTTTCAACCCATCAAATCACCCCCGCAATTCGCCGCAGCGGCCAACGCTTGTCATCAACGCCTCGCCTATCAACTGCTTGGCAGCGCAGGCTACGTCGTCTATATCCAGACATGTATAAAGTTCATTTCAAGCCCCACAATCTCAGCATGACGACGCACAGCTTTAAGCAGATCGCTGTGAAATGTGCCGAGCCAAGCATCCTCGACTACTTTGCCCCAGGCATATTTCGACGCGTTTTCATTCTCTCGCGCGGCCTTGTTGAAACGGTACTGCAAGAATTTCATCGCCGGAAGCAGTCGGTATTCTATCAGAGCACGATCCGCGCAGAACGCCTTCGGTTCTGCCGTCTCCGACAGCCAGCACAAGACGGACCGTCAATCGTTCTACCCGGCGCGCTGCGCGGGTTATACCCGTCTAAATAGCGTGCGGACCGCACCATGAGCGCGCGATGTAAGGAAGCGCCTTCGAGGCGGCCTTTGTCGAAGCATTTCATTGACACCAATTATCGTGCAAAGCAACAAATAAAAGACGCGTTTCGCAAAATTTTCTGTGCAATTTCTAACAATTTCTTCGAGATGAATTGCGTTCTATGCGAAGTGATTTGTATTATTTACTGTCGCACCTCCTCATCCTATCGCTCCGCTTATTTGGACCCTACCCACTTCGTAAGCCAACATCTTTCCAAGGTAAAAACCTAAGCATTCAATATTAAAAGCTTCTGCTTCCCGTAACGTCATTCAGCGCAACAACTGCCGCAGACGCAGCAGTTACAGACCGCTACATCTTGAAAACGAAGATTTCTTGCAAGCAGGAAGCCTAAATGACCGACTTTAAGAAATTCTATCGCGAAACCGCGGCGAAATCGCCATTCGATTATGCGTGGCGGCAACGGGATGGAAAAAAAGCGGTCGCCTGTTTCGCCGAGAGAGGATAAGACCTGGGGCAGCACCATTTCTAAAGCGGGACGACCTACCGAATCGGAGCGGATTAAGGGCCCAGTTCGCGCTTATCTTAGATTGGATAATATTCAGCTGTCGGCAAAAAGCCCTGGGGCGATGCGATCCATCCCGTTATGCCTATTGTCGGAAAATCCCGATTTTGTAAGATGCTTGCGCGCAAAATGCATACTTCATCGGCCCTCGAGGCTGAAAACATGCGCGACTTTTGCGGTGACAAGGGCCAGCGCGCGCCGCTTCGCAGGAAAGCCGGACAGTGCCGAGTCGTGCCCGCGGACCGGATTTATGGCAGACGACATGGGCTCGTGCGGAAACAGCTGCAAGAAGTTGGCTATCGCTATAGCTCAGGCATCTATGGGAGAGTGTGGACGCGGATGCGTCCCATCGACACGAAGACGAGCTAATGGAAACGTTTAGAAAGGGCGGCGCCGAGGGCCGAGCTGCCTTTGAAAACGGCGAAGGATATCTGAGAAAATGTCCTTAAGGCCGCCATGTCGACAGATGCAGATTCTCGGCGCAGCCACGGCGAAATCTACCATCTATTTGAACGTGATTGTTCGGTTTCAAGAGCGCACCAAATGTTATAAACGCCCGCGCCCGGCCCTACCTCAACGAAGAGCAGCCGCGCGAGATTTTGCCGAATTGGCCGAAATCTAGCGCTCATGTGAACTATTGAATGTGCTGGGTACCGTCGAATTCCCAAGGCTATGGACGAACGTAAGTTCTATTTTATCGAAGTAAATCAGGTATCAAAGCTTGAACACACCGTGACCGAGGAATTCACGGCATCGAAAATCACAAGCCAGATCCTTGATCGTGAAGGCTAAGACCATCGCCGAGCCGACAGGGCACAGGCGACACATGCGGTGTATGTCCACTGAAGGGCCCATGCCCTATACACGGATCACCACGAAGACCCGCACAATCAAATTTCATCCTGATTACGGTCGCAATTCACGCCTTCGCGAGGCGACAGTGATGGCATCCGCCTTGATGGGCGGCAACTGCCATATTCCGCGGGCGTTACACCGTATACATGTCTGTTGGTCAAAGTCACCGCCCAAAGCGCAAACCCCAGAGCAGCGATCGCCCCATGACGCGCCCCTGCGCGAATTTTCCGCATAGGGTCGTTTCACGGAATTATGGCATTTGTCGAAAAACCCTGCTGAAAAAACACCCGATCTTTTCCTCATAACAGCTACCACACCAAATTTCATTATGAACCAGGGACGACCCGAAAGCTGTTTCACTTTGAAAAAGAGGGAACGCGCCGGCGACGAAAAGTGATCGGGACTATATTTATTCGCGACATCACGTGAAAAACGGGGCACCTTGAAACCAAAGGTATCGAAGCGCCCCGGCTGGCAAACGCCGTCGGCCGCGCGCCACAAAAAACCCCCTTTTTTGCTGGGTCCGCGAGCCGGGGGGGAAAAAACCCCCCAATTATGGATGGGGCACACTTAACTTATCTCTTG
>Ga0163217_1018163_pt1 | contig 11995 bp, 18 predicted proteins | sample SynspAceP_FD_185933 | JGI IMG/M metagenome (GOLD analysis project Ga0163217, IMG submission 185933) | Saline lake microbial communities from Ace Lake in Antarctica - Synechococcus sp. Ace-P (PacBio error correction) | ecosystem: Environmental > Aquatic > Non-marine Saline and Alkaline > Saline ... | reverse complement strand
CCTTTGCTGATCTGGTCGATCGACTGACCATCGGGGCGCAGGCCAGGAGCGCCATTGGTACCCATATACAGGGCCGAGATTGCCCTCTCATCGTCCCGAGGTCATCCCAGATCGAGACGCCGTTATCCTTCAGATAAGCAATATTGTTATCGCCCTGGCAGAAACCACAGCAGCGTTCGTGATCAATGGAATTTGAGTGCATTTCTTGGTGTGACCAGCGGAAGCCTTCGCCAGGTCCAAACGCATCTGATGGGCAAAGACGCGTATAGGTACCGGTGCCGTGCGGCACTTTTAAAGGTGCCGTGGTCACGCACATGGCGCATCAGATCCAAGATACTGTTTTCACGTTTAACGCCTCCTTACGCGTAAGCCCAGGACATCATCGGCCGCGCCGATCAGAATCATCGGTAGCGACAGCACCCCTGACCCATGGTCAGCCAGCCAAAAGGCCAGGACCCGCAGCGTGAGCATCGGGCTCCGCGGGACAAACTCGGCAGAAGCGGAATATGGCCGTAGCACACGCCCAAAAAAGTCCACTACCGCCATGGTCGGCCCGGGGTTTGCCGAATACAGCCAGAGAATCACAAACAGCGCCACCCCCTCCATCGCAACTGTGTAGAGCTGGGACGGATTTGCCGCGCCAACTGAAAAGGATCGGTCGGAAGTACCATTTGCCAGGCACATCCGTGGCCCTTGCCCCCACACACTCCGGCATTGATGAAGTACGATGACGCCCGGCACCAGACCGTAGGCCACCATGGGCGCGGGCAAAATCCATGACTTTTCGAACAAAAGCGTTTGCCGTTGCGCCGGCGCCAAAACACCAGACTGCCCAAAGCACACCCAGCAGACCCCATGAAGGACTTCCGCCCTTCCAGACTGAAAAATCAGCGTTCCGGATCGTTAAGGTAGGCGCCAGGTCATAAAACAGGATGTACCCAACCCGCCGCCGGCGAAACGCCAACGCGCCACCCAGGAACACCAGATCCGAGAGCTTTTTCGGCTTGCTCCGAGGTCGGATCCGAAGCATTGACCCGGCGATTTCTCTTCCAGCCACCAGGCACCGCCAATGCGATCAGTACATCAACCGTACCAGTGAATCTTGAATAGGTCCGAGGGACAGGGCCACCGATCGATCTTGCGGATAAGCCAGCATAGGGCCGCTCCCTACATGAGAAAGTTGATTACCCACGCCCGAGCAACAGCAGAGCGAACAGCGCGTTTTGAGCAATTTGTTTGACAGGCGATGGCCAACGCCCGCCAAAGCCTCAAAGAGCATTTACTGGTTGCCGCAAGCCGACCTATGGCCGGCAGATAAATTACCCCAGGCTCCATTCGCGGCAGGGGGCGACCGCCCAGCCAGTTCCAGACAAAACTCGCGCCACCGGGCCAGCGCGATGGGCAGCCACAGGCTGAAGAGGTTGCCACCCTGCCTCATGGGGCACACTTGCGCCAGACCAGGAAAACGTGCACCCGTCAGCGAGCACCACCGGATACCCGAAAATCGCCGAAGCCCAAAGCGAGCACCCCCGCCTGCGTATACCCAGAGTTGGCCTAGCTCGGCACGCTGGGAAGTCGCTTTTGGACGCAGAGTCCAAAGCATCTGAATCGCCACGGCGATGGCAAACACGCCGATTAATCTTCTGCAATCCGGCCCCGTGAATCAAGGCTTGCTGTCAGCGCCGCCCAACACCCGAACCAAAAACAATACCCACCGTCAGCCAACAAATAGCAACCAGCGTACAGCGCCCTTCAGGTGTGGGCCCCACGATGGATGATCGAGGTAAAGCAATCGTGGTTCGCGAGCGACAGTACCGGCCGCCATTGTGCGTCAGCACCCTTTGATACTGGGGCAACAGCCCGTGCAGGGTAAAGCTGTAAACCGCACCGGCACAATGATCCATGCGCCGCCCACGCCCAACAGCCCAGCCAGCTGTGCCAGCAAAAACCGCCAGTACCAGATAAATACTAGAAGCTCCACGCCAAAACCCCCGCATTCACAACTGGCCGCCAACCTCATGCCGCCGCGCAGACAGGCCGTAGTTGTAGCGAACCAGTGCCAATTTGCGCTGCTTGGAAGTGGAATTGTTCGATCAATTACGCCGCGCCAGCACCACAGTCCCAGCCCTGCTGGGCCAAACGCGCCTGACATTGCCCTGCGAATTGGGGCCGGCCTGGGGCCACTGTCGCGGGAAAAAAAAACAGTACACTTGTGCAATTCAAGGGGAAAGATAACATGTGCTTGATGGATTCTCCTGGCAAACGCGGGCATCCTGTTGATTATTGTTGGGTAAATTCGTGACGAATTCACGCTCAGGCCAACTCGTCGCCCGCCGGCTTTGGAACCCGGGACGGCTTGCCTGACCTGTTGGCCGGCAAGGGATCTGGAAGCGGGCGGGCACCCTGGCTTGGGGTAATCGCGCGCTAGTTCCGGTTTTGCGGCGCTACCAAACATTCCGCGCTCCAGGCGCTCGCCAGGGTCCCGCAGTTCACGCTGGTGCTCTGGCACTGGACTACCTGGCCGGCGATCGACCGCAAGGCTACCTGTCGGACTACAAAACCAGCGATGATCAGTTTGCGGATTCAACCTGCTGATGGCGATTGGTTACCGAGCTCCTGGCATTTCAAACCAGTTCAGTCCAATGAGGCGCGCTCACTCGCGCCGGCATATACGGCTGGCCATGCCTCGCTGACAGTGACTGGCCCAAGCGTCCGCCAACTACGCGAAAACCTGGCTAGCACACTTTGGATGCGGGCGCCAACCTCCTACTGACCTTGCTAGGCGATGCGCACGTCCTATGCCGACGCAGATACTGCCGCAAAACCGGCGTCAGCCTGGAGTGGGAGCGCTTTGCTCTCGGCTACCTTATCTCTGGGGAAAGATTACGGCACCCGCGCCAGCAGCCTGTGAAGCTGGACCGCCAGGCGCGATCATTTTCCGTGGAACGGCGCTTTGGGCCCAATGGGCACTTCTTGGGGGAATCCTGCTGGCACCCGTGGCTGGCGAGAGCGATCAGCTGGCCCTGACGCAGGACTTTTTCCAGGCCCAATTGCGCAAAGGCCAGGTGCAGCGTTGCTTTTGCCCACCACATGGGGTTTCCGGCCGAATCACTTCTCGAGTAGGGCCTTGGGCATCGCTAGGGAGATTTGCCGCAGCAAGCCATTTGACCTTCGGCAGGCTTAGTCGCGTTTTCATCGACAGCACATCGCAACCCATCGCCATCAAGTAGGACGGCGGTACGCAGGATCACCCGCATTTCACCGCACACGCTCATCGGCTTGCCGGCTTCTCGGCAGCGGTTGGCGACCTTGATCAACGCCTGCAATACGCCGGGATGGCAACGGTGAGACAGCATCCGCCACCCGCGGGTTTTTACGATCGACGCGGCCAGCAAGGATAGTGTCAGGGATCGTTGGTACCGACCGACAGAAAATCGGACCATCTGATCAGCTCGCTAAGCCTGATTAAACCGCCGCTGGCCACCTCGATCATCACGCCAACCGGCGCATCGGCACCAGCCCATGGCCCCGTCACAGGACTTACGCTATGCGCCCGGTGAATCAGTTGCAGGGGCCCTCTTCCACCTCATACACGCTACTGATCATGCAGCATTGATGCGCCAGGTTGTTCAAGCCTTGCTGCCTGAGCATTGGCGCGAGTCTGTTTACCAGAAAGATTTCGGGTGATCCACGACGTGCGCGAATACCCCTCCAGCCTAGGAAAGGGTTGTCTTCGCGGATTCGGAAAATAGTCAGCGCCTTGTCACCGGCCAATATCCAGGCTGCGCGATGGTCACCGGCAGAGATGAAAAGCCTCGAGCTGCCTCACGGTAAGTTGCTTGCTGCTCTTTCTCGCTGGGAAGGCGGTCGCTGAATTCATGAACGGCAATTCAGTGCGATATAACCCGACGCCCTCCGCCGCCCCGATCAGCGCAGCGCGCCACATCCCGCGCAGCAGCCCCGGTTGACGAACCAACGGGTCGATGCCGGGGGCCATCGGTAGTCACGCAGGGTACATCGCGCAGCTCTCCCAGCCCCTGAACCAGCTCCAGCTCTTTCGCGGAATATTTCAGATAATGCCGGCGCCAATTCCTGTGAAGGCGTTGAAATAGACCTCACCGTTGGTTGCCATCAAACAATCAGCTCCAGCCGTCCTGCGCGTGTAGGGCAGATCGACGCGCCCATCACCGTGGGAATAACCCATGGCTCGGCCAGGAAGATGGCTACGTGCGAAACTGCCCGAACCAGCACTGGACACCGACCCACCAGTTTTTCCTTCGGTACTTCGCCGAGCATTCACCGGTGAAGCTCTCACTGACCAGAATGGTTCTTGATCGGGGAATTACTCGCTCTTCCTGTGGCTTCCTGCAGATACGCCAGAATGACGCCGCCCAGATCCTTGACGTCCGATTGCCGCGCTCACGCAGGTAAGGAGCGATCCATCATCTCGAAGCGTGTTGATATGGGCGTTGGACCACTTCACGCAAGCGCGCCCTGGCCCATTGCCCGCGCCGGGATGACAGCGAAGCATCCTCGTACCCAGCGCGGCTCACTCGAGCATCACAGATCAGACGTCGAACAGCGCCAGTTCTTTCGGCCGGAGCTGGGGTAAGACAGCTGCGTGGACTATCTGCATATCGCGGCGAACGGCCTCGATAGCACTGCGAAAGCGCAGCACTTCCGCGCGCAATGTCAGCATATGCTTAATCCGGGAACCGCTGTTCAAGATCGGCAGGCGGGCCAGAATAACCACCGCCTGACCTATCGCTACCACCCGGCGCACCCGGCACGCTCAAAAACGCGTAATTCTGGATGGCCTCCGCTGCCCACCCAGGCCGTGTATCGAACCAGTTGCTTCCGCGTGCGATTCACCAGCGAAGCTGGGCGGCTCATGGTTGACCAGGAAGATTCTTCAGACTCGTCGAACTGCCGCCCGCTCTTTCTGCTTGCACTACCAGCAACCACCCATCACCCGGCGGGGTGGTGAATGATAGGCACACCCAGAAAGGAAGGCGTAGCGCTCCTCACCGGTCTCGGCAAAATAACGGAACTTGGGATGCCGCAGCCGCATTCCTCAGGGTTGACCGGTCCTCGCCGGAGGCGCGCCACATAGCCCCCAATCAGACCTCATATGTGGCCATTGCTGGACGATCCCGACCGCGTCCTTGTTCAGACCTCGGTGGCCATCAGCACATAGCGGCTGCTGTCAGGGTCAAGCAGAAGACGGAAACACACTTCAGTACCCATGGCCTCACGCACCCGCTGAACAATAATATCCAGCGCTGTGATCAGGTCCTTGGCCCGGCGTTCACTTCCTGAACAAATCCGCCCCAGGGTGTTGAGCATACTCACGTCGTTTACTTCACGTTTCGATCCAGTCGCGAGGGAGCCCGGGGCCGCCAGCTCTTTGCTGGCACGACGGATAGACGTCCGCCGCTGGAAAAGCCACCACCTGCCGAGCGGGATACCAGTAACTGACCCAGCCCAGCCATCAGAACTCCGGCTTGCGTGTTTTGGTCATGCAGTACCTGCCTGCTCGCATCGGCGGTTCAGCCGGAGCAGAAACCATTTCCTGTTTTCTGGCCCACGCAAAACGGCTGCGAAATGGCTTGCGATCAGACTGCGGAAGGCGATAAACGCAACCATCCGCGGGGCAAGCGAGAATCTCGACTCCTCGGGCATCAGCCCGACTTCTTCGTTGCACAACTCGCCCGATTACCAACGCCACTGCTCGGGCGTTTCACTTGCGCTGAATACCGCCCTGCGGAAAACTCGCCATGGCTCCTGCCCGATCGTTTTCGGCGCGCCCACGCACTGCCCGGGGGACCCGTTGGTCAGGATGATGCCTTACATGGACGGAAGCCGATCGGTTCGATCACAGCCGGTATCCTTGATTGATTTGTCTTCTGCATGTTCCACAACAAGACGATCGCGGCGCCGAAAGCAATTGCGAAGTTAACAGGGCCACTTTTCAACTGCCTTATCAAGCAGACCTTTCAGCAATTTGCCACCACTTATGATGTGCGACGCGAGCCTGATGCGGACAAGCATTAGCGCTGGGCCCTTGGATTATCCTGGCATATCCGAACCACATTTAAGGAGACCAGCCCTTTGCCTTTGGCCATTTTGATCTAGGATAACCACGCTGCTTGGAGGCGACGCGACACCCTGGGGCGAGTTCATTGTCGATTCACGCGATCGTTGATTGCGCCTCCTACCAAGCGCGCAATGATGAGTTCTTCAATGACTATCTGGTGGGCGCCTGGATATTCAAGTCTATTCATGAACTTCTGCCTGCAACTGCTGGCCGAGCATGAACTCCAACAATTGGAGGCCTGCACAAGCAGTCATGGCCGAGCGTATCGACCCCATGTGCTACCGCAGCCGCTGGCGTTTGATCGAAGAACACCGCCAGCTGGCGATACGCGCTGAATGATCATTACTGCGACAATCCGCTTATCACCGCCCCGATTGCAAACGCGCTGGGTATCGATATCTTGCTGGCTTACCGAGTGCGCATCGAGGCGCGCCGAAAGCCGTTATACCGGGCCCGCACAACCGATATTTCGACGTGCTTCCGCAAGGGCAGGTGACGCGTCTTGAGCGTGGTTGATGGAGAATGCAAAAAAAGAGCTCGATGGGAGGTTATTTTTTACAGCCGATTCAGAATGAATCGGCGCTGTTGAATATGGTGGATAACCCGGTGGCGGTTGATCCTGATTGACGTGACTCCGCAAGCATGCGCAGGATAAAGGGTGGCTTATATTAAGTATTGAGAGATTGAGCGAAGAGCCTATTCTGAACGGAGGATTTCGGTTTTATCTATCAGAACGCTGAGAAGGCAGGAAGCCGTCGGTAGGCATAGGCTAGCCGACCGTCCGATGGCAGGGATGCCATGCGCCGAGCACAGGACGACTGCTGGGTGTCGGCGTTGCCCTGTTGCCCTACGACGGCTCACACTGCGGATGAAGATTACTGGGGGCCGCGCTCCGTCTGACAGACTCGAAAAGACGCCCGTGGAATCCATCCCTGGAGTGCTTTGACGATAACATCCCTTTATCGACACTTCCTCCGCCCCTATCAGAACCGAGCGCTAATCACTTTTCGAGTGAGGCGGAGTTTGCTTTCCCAACCCCCAAACCCTTCTTGAAAACCTAAACTGCAGCACTCGGCCAAGAACATGATTTGATATAGCCGGTTTCAGGGATAGCCGGGTGAACGGGCATCCGGGCCTGGAAGCCGCGCTCGGTATCACCCAGATGGCGATCCAGGTGCCTACTGGACGCCCAGGAGGATATCGCGCACGATTTTCTGTTCGGCCAGATGCATGGGCAGGAAGCCGACACCAGGATTGCCCATCCTTGTTCAGGCCACACGCATCGCCTGCTCGTTCAAAGGCGGCGATAGGCTGCTTCACCGTTGCGTACATCCTGCGCTTCTTGATTAAAGGCCGGCGGATCAGCAATGGACACATCGGAATTTTCTCGCCAGCGCGATTCAACTCGCCGCAGGAGCGTCCATCACCATCGCCCCTCAACCCACGGCCATTCTCTCCGCCACGCCGTTAAGGCCGGCATTGTGCTCACCATATCCAACGCCGGCGCGGGAACTGTCTACACACATCACTTCCGCTCGCGCCCATCACGGCCGCCTGGACGCCCCAGGCCAACCCAATGGTTAGGAATAGAGATCCAATACCCGCTTGCCATTCACCATAGGCGCCAGAACGCGCCGCGTTCATGCGGTGGATCGTAGAAAACCAGCCGGTTCTTCTGCCCCGGTCCCAGACCGGCGCTTCCAAAGCGTACGCCATTTCTTCCAACGCCACCCGCTCAGGCACCTCGCCAAAAGCCGCCTCCACCATAGGACGTAATTCCCTCTTCCTGGCGTGCGCCGCTGTCGTTCTTGAACAGCACTCCCGTCTGGTTTCAGCACCCTGAACCAGGGCTTCGACAAATCGCTCACGGCCACCCGCTCCATGGCCCCGGCTCCGATCTGCACCACCAGGTAATCGCCAAAGCGATCAACTTACCAAGCCTGGCAACAGATCCGCATCGCCGTTACACAGGCGATAAAAAGGCTGTCGAAGGAGTTTTCCGCCAGCTCAAGCGACCTGGATACGGTGTACCAGGCAGAGACTTGTCCAGCCCGTGGCCGTTTGTCCGCTATGCATGCGCGCAACCAGATCAGATTGGTCGGCTCATGCATACCAGCCCAAGGGCTTGGCCTGAACGGCTCTCAAGCTGCGCGTCCTGACAGTGCTCGAGGCGGTAATGGGGTCTGGCGGTATCCACTTCGTTGCTTAATACCCACAGGATGGCCAGCTTTGATGCGCCTGTCACTGTTGGATTTGAGACGCAGGACTTGGCAGGGTCATGGGGCGCTCCTTTACTCTCGGGCGGCAGTGCATTCCGCGGGCGAGCATTTACAGGGTGTCCAGCCCGGCAGGTCTGCGCGAAACTCCAATATCCCGCACGAGAGTGGCGCACCAGCGACATGACCCAGGAATCTAACCGAAGAGACAGATCAGCACGCCTTGCAAGGCATCAGCGTTGCCGCCGACAAGCCGCAGATCATGTCGACCTGCAGATGGAACAGGTGATGCCGGATCCAGATCCAAAGTCATTTTGCCCGCTGATCAGCCAGACCAGGCCTTCCGGGAGTCTGCTAAGGTCGTCAACTCACCGTTTTTTCGGGCTGGCCAACCCGGTATTTCCTCGATTCAGTCAAGCGGTGAACCTGCTCGCGGCGACGGTGGATTTCCAATATCGTCAACGCCCAGTCGATCCGGGGTGAATTGACCGATAAAATATCGTCAACTTGAACCGTTATCTGACAGCGCCCAGGATATCGCAGACCTGCATGACCCTGGCGAGAGATTGGCTGCGTCGAACCAACGAAGCCTTATGCTCTGGGTCTGTTCCATATTGCGGCCATTCCCCTGATGCTCAAGCGGTTCCCTTACTCTATATCCGAAGTCATGGAGGTAGTCCTACCCCAGCATGCAGCGATTGTTGATGTGGAAAAGCAAGCGGCTTCAACACCAATCATGCCGGTGATACGCTACTCACGGCACCCAAATCCTGCTGCGCCGCGCCATCTGTGCGACGCCATCGCCATGCCACCATAATGGCCGAGCAAGATTTTTGCGCGAAGGAAGATCACCATGACGCCGGCTGAAAAACCTGCTGGCGATTCTGAAGCATGTCCCGAGCCATCTTGCGGGCACACAAATCGGTATAGCCAGCCAGCCGGAAGATCATGAATGAACGCTGTGGGCAGCCCGCTACTCAATATTTGGTCGACCGGAGTACGATTTCGAAAAACATTGCCATTTAATGCCGGAAATGTAACACGGTGAAGGTGCCGCTACTATCAGACTGAGGCTAGCCAGATCAAGGAGTCAGCATTGCTACCCCCCCTCGTATTGACCGTGATGTCCCGCGGATAAAACCCGGCTCTGTTCGAAAGCATCGCGCAGGTCAAATCAATCGTCACGGGGCGGCAATGGCTGGAAAGCCGCATGGCCCGCATGCCCGGGCAGTTTGCCGGCAACTGCGCGTGGATATTCCATGCCAACAAACGTCGGAAGCGCTGCGTATCGACGAACGGACTGACTCATCTGGCAATCCAATTGCAGGTAGCTGTGAGTGGGCAGCCCGAGATCCGCAATCTGACCCATCTGCACCTGAACTGCTGCGTTAATGATCGCCCGGCATCGTCCATGACGTGTCGCAGATTCTGGCCCGCACGCGCAACTGGAAAGCTGGAAACCGAATGGCAGCGCTGCGCCGATGAGCTCCGACCTGCTGTTCAAGGGCGGCCGATCTGGGCATCTACCCCAACAGACGGACTGGACGCCCTGCAAGTAATGACCTGGAAAAACCTCGGCCCGACATCTGATGGTGGAACCCAGCCGAGCGCTGAGCGCCATCCCCTGATACGCAGGGCGACCTGGTTCGGCTAAGGCGCCCGCGTCCACTCTGCTCACCGGCCTCCAGCAGATCCTGTATCTTGTAAACGGCTTGCTCAGGTATAGGCCAACAATCCAGATCGTCTGACCGCTATCGCGAATCGCGGGTAGCGCGCCCGCACTGATGATAAATCACCGGATGTCCGAAGTGCGTATGCACTGCGCGCAGTGGAGCGCAATACCGGTCACCCTGCAATCCGCAGACGATATCCAGCAGCAGCAGTCGCGGCGGCCCTCGCGATTCGGGCAAGGCCTCCCAGCCCGTTGGCCATCAAGTGACCTGGCCACCCGGCGAGCGCGATGCTGACCAGGATCTGACTGGAAGCGGTCATCCTCCACGTAAATCACATCCAAAGGCGCTATCAGCCTGCGCCATGGCCGCTGCAATCCAGCTCTCCAGCAATTATGTGCCAGCCGAAGTTCTACCCAGAAAACAGACTGCCTACTCCGGGCTCACTGGCCAAAACCCATTTTCGCCGTCCCCAATCAGGCTGGCCAGCTCGCGGCTGAGTGCCAGACCGATACCCTGCCCTTGATCGAGCTGTTTCATGCCTCGAGTCGCTGAAAGGGTTTGAACAACGTGATTATCTGCCGTGGACGATTTGCCCTGCCCCGTATCAGCCACGCGCCACTGCCCAGCGCGCGTCCACGCTCGCTGGCAGCCCCAGCGAATACTGCCGCTCCGGAACGATTGTATGTTGACCGCATTGCTCAGCAGGTTGAGGAATGATTCCTGTCGCACAGCCTGCGGGCTCAGCCAGCACCAATGGCGCTGGTCCGGCGGCTCAATCCGAGCACAAGCGCGACCCCTCCGACTCGCCGCTCACGCGCCGCGTAAATGCCGGTTCAGCACAGGCCACCAACCAACTGCCATTGCATCAACGCCTTTCCAGTTGTTCACGGCCGCTCGGCCCGACTAGCCCAGATCAACTACATCACAACCGAGCATACACAGTGCTGGCTGCCTGCGATATCTTCGTGCACCTGCTGCTGCATGAACTGCGCGCCTGGTCAGGCGGCGTCCTGCTCTTCCAGATCGCATTCTCGAGCAAAATTGCGCAAAGCCCTGAATCGCATTCAGGTGCGGTGTTGCGCAATTCATGGCTCCCATGCTCGATAGAAAGGCGGCCTTGTGGCCAGCAATTGGCCGACGGGCCTGCACATTGGCGGTTTGCGCAGCGCCTCCGTTGAGTGGCCTTCGATCGCATCATTGTCCACATGAGGTCCCCGCGACCCCGCTGGCGGCGTTGGAAAGCGAACCGTCCATTTGCAACAAATTCGCCCACTGGCGATCCTCCCTATGCAACCCCTCTGTAACCGCCGGTACTTAACAAGTGCCATCGCGTAGCCGACTTACCCTCAGCCTCTACTCTGTCTGATAAGCACTGGCGCTGAAGGCTATAACAGGCTGCTGCGCGCTTAGCAAGCATATGATGGTTCAACGGGGGTGAATGCGCTGCAAGAAAATATCCAGCCCCATGACCCCTTTGGGGAGACCCTCTACAGCGACTCAATTTACGCCAGCCACTGAAAGACTGAATCTGTTTTCTTGGGGCCACGATTCCACGATCACCACGTATACGTTTTAAGTTGGAATGGGGACTCCAGCAACGCGACTCGAGATAGCTCATGGGCCTGCTGCCGGGATGCTACCCGCTTGTGCGGCCAGCTTGCGCCTTGATGCGCTCCATCATCCGTAAAAAAGGGGTGGTCGGAGCTGGCCCAATAGTGAGCGTCCAGCTCCCTAGATCGGGGAAACCGGTGCGTTCAGAATGCACAGGTTTTACCCTCAGACCAAATCCTTCCCTGCATCATCCGACCAATCTGCCAACTGATTGGCGCTATTGCATGCCTGCTCTAATCAGACTGTCCAGCCACGGTAGCCCACATCGCCGCAAAGAACACCAGTATAGTAAGGATGCACAGGCCTGGAAGTCAGCAGAAAATCCAAGTCTCCGGTACTGGTCCGCCCTAGAGCGCGTGTACGGCTGAACACGCCCCCAACGCCTTCCAAGTGCCAGC
>Ga0163217_1084013_pt1 | contig 11996 bp, 13 predicted proteins | sample SynspAceP_FD_185933 | JGI IMG/M metagenome (GOLD analysis project Ga0163217, IMG submission 185933) | Saline lake microbial communities from Ace Lake in Antarctica - Synechococcus sp. Ace-P (PacBio error correction) | ecosystem: Environmental > Aquatic > Non-marine Saline and Alkaline > Saline ... | reverse complement strand
CGTCCCGCGACAACCCGCGGCAAAATGCAATGACCCGTGCCACAGCGAAATCGCGCGGCGCGTTTTTTGCAAGGGAGCCAGCGTCGTACGGCTTTGCGGCTAGGCCACGCCAAAGCGGGTCGCATGATGAATATCGCCGGACGCCAAAGCGATCTTCCTGTGCAGTTAGCATGCTGGACTTCAGGTGCGCCTAGCGCCGTCCCGTCCAGCGTCGGTGCGCGTTGTCGCTTATTGGCATTCGGCGCGTGAGGGATGGGATGCGGGTTTATCTCAGGTTAAGATGTGCAGCATGACAGCAACACAGTGCGCGAAAGGCGACATGGCGGATAAACCCATACATTCGTTTTGTTGCCGCCCTAGAATGATCGTTAAGAAATTCCGCCAAGCCTGGCTTGCGCCCTATATGACAAAAGCGGTTGCCTCATAGCATTGTCGAAAAAGGACGGATATTGGCGGCGCTTGGCGTTGTTCGCATTTTTAGCGCCAACTCGATCAGTTTCATTACCTATGCGCAGCCGGTATTTGATCGCTTTTTGTCCGAACATTCCAACGGTTAATGAATTGCGGGCTAAAGCCACTGAAAATGCTCGATATTCGCGAGAATTTTGAACAAATCATCCATGAAAAGATGCTCGCATTACGAAACTCGCGGTTTTTAATTGGTGAGAATCCTTTTGCACCCAAAGGATTTTTCACGAGGGTCAAAAAACAATTCCGCGAATCGATGGACATCGTAATCAACTTTGCAGCGCCCCCATCTTGTGTGGGTCTATACATCCGCTGAGCCGAAACGCCGAGGCCTTGGTCTGAACTACCGCACAACGAAGAACCATATCCGGCATCGAGCGTATGCTATTCTGTTGGGACCGAGCTTGATGGCGGGACCTGTTGATCTGCTGCAGGCGGTCAGGGGATGATCCTGCGTCCCCGGTATACTGGCCCGCCCATGATGCTGTCACTGAGGTGAGATCGACGAAAGCACACGCCGGCTTGGGGTATTGTCTCTCTCTAGTTGCCTCGACTACCAAGAGTTTCGGTCGAAGCTTGGCCATACGTCAGCCGAAGAACGCTATTGATATGCTGATCCAGGCAGCCGACGCAAACCCACAAATGACGCGCTTTTGTTTAACCTACGGTGACGAAAGCCTCAGGATGCGGATACCGCAAAAGCTGAGTTTGATCTCTTTTTCGAAGAGTGGTGTTGAAAGCGGCGCACCAAGCGGCTGGCCGAAGGTCGCGCGGATCCAATGCAAAAACGGCTTGATCGCTATTGCAGGCCCTCATGCTATTGGACTTTGCTGTATGTCCTGCAGGTCTCGAGCGACGTAAACCGCGCCGAGGCGTTGCTTTTAGCAGCGGTCATTCGAAGCGCTGAACGATGGTTTGTCATGTTCGGACGCGCAGGATCGGCTGTTGCTGAGCAAACTCCAAGTACAAAGAAATGTACACCTTCCAAGCAACTGCTGAGAAGCGGACACCGTTCGAAGTGTTGCTGAGGAGTGGGGTGAACACAGCAAGCATTCCCGGGCGTCCGGCTTACGAACCAATGGACGAAACGCGGCTTGCGGTTCACCGCCCAGTCGCAAACTCTTTGAAACTGAACAAACATTTTGGCGGACGGTCGGGGATCAAAGCGTCGGATCGGCCGCTGGCCGATGGCAGCTATGTCGGGCGCGTTGTCATGTGACGAGCATAAGCCATGCAAGGACGCGCAGAGGCCGCGAGCAAGGCAAGACAAAATTATGGGTGCTTAGCCACGAACTGCGCACCCCCGCTGACGTCATCATGGGGGTGGCCCAAACTGTCGCGCAATGACGCGCATGCTATCCGCATTCCAAAGCGCTGCTGAAAGTTATGAAGCCGCGATAATCAGCCCTGCCGAAGTCAAACGACTGCTGGACGAGATGTTACGACAGCTTGTCCGACTGATGAACCGCTGTCCAGTCACGGGGACCAATCTGCTGCATTTCTCATCAACGATAATTCTTGATTTTGTGGCCAAAATCGATCCGCAGTCTGCGTCATCGAGCCACGCATTGCGTCGGTGCAGGTATTCATCCGGTCATTGAGCAGCTCAATACCTTGTCGAGCAAAAAGGGCTGGCCTTTGACGTGGTCCTAATGGAGGCCACCTGTTTTCGCCGACAGTCCGCGCGAGCAAATCCTGTTCAACCTTATTGGCAATAGCATCAAGTTCACCGACACCGGATTTGTCCGGCTGGTGGTGAACCCGTCGCTTGAGTCGTCAAATTCGAGGTCCACGACAGCGGCCAGGCATAGACCGAAAGCAAGCTGCAAAAAGCATTTTGAAGTTTTCTATCATGTGTCGATTCATCCGCAAACCCGTCGCGCGGAGGCACTGGCATGGCTTTCGCCATCTCGCGCAGTCTTCAGAAATGCAAGGCGTGACCTAAGTGTCTTCAAGCGTCATCGGCAAGGCAGCGCATTGACCCTACCGCTCCCCCATCAAGGCAGTATGAAAACGCCGGCAAGCAGGCTGCCTAAGCGGGTAGTGCGCGTTTCAGCTTCAATAACGCAATCTCGCACAGCACGAGCCTTTGTGAAGGCGACCCCTTCGTAAATCACAGCGGGAAAAAACCGGGATTCGTAGGACGGCAGGCAACCTGAATGCGCATAATCCCATTAAAATATGAACCAAGGGACCGATGTAGCCCATTTCTGTCCCCTATCAGTGTCAAGAATATAAGAATGTGGACACGATGGCAATTGTATGCAGGACTTGGCTACCGTGACTGCTCATAGAAGTTTCAAACAGGGTGCTAACGTCTGTTTGATTTTTGCAGGCAGAATTGTAAACGGCTACGTTGGTAAAAAAAAAAAGCCCCTTTTTCTTTAACCCGGTAGGTTGGTCTATCAACCAGTCCATCTCCCACCGGATAGATCTGATTTGTTACCGCTCAAAAAAACGGTATTTTCTTCCGCATGCTTCGGCCCCAAAACCGATCTTGCCCTGATTGCCATGAACCCGGCTTGTTTCCGGGAAGCAGGAAGCAGAATGCTGTACCATCCAGCGAGGCAAATTTAAAAAGGGTTTTTTTAAAAAGCTTTTTTTTGAATGCGTGTCTACCGCAGCGCTATGGGGGACGGTTCCTATCTGGTGATGCAGTTCGATTACTGCGTCCGCCCCAAGCGGGCTCATATTGCCAAAATGCCATTTGAACTGCGCCTCCAAGTCAGATTAGGCTTTCTAAAAACGCATCACGAGAAGCTCCCATCCTGATGAACTCTGTCTACGACCACATTAAGCGCGCCGAAAAAATCATAGAGTATCTGCTTTTTGTTCTGCTGAGGGGAATCTTTCAGATGCCCTGCGAAAAGCTCGCTCGGTAATAGCTCCAATACTGCCGTGAAATACATTACTGCTAAAATTTTCTCAAACCGATGAAGCTGAAGACCACATTCAATATGACCCTCCAGTGACGCGGAATCGTTGATTTCTTCAGGTTAGTTCAGAATTTCGCGAACACGCCTCAACATCCGTTGAGCGTGTGAGCTTGGTGTCATAGAAAATCTCCCTCTTCAGGGGCCAAACTGAACAGCTCTGCAGGCATTATCAGCAACGTACCGCTGAATGGGGCCCATGCCCGTCCACTTACGCATCGAAAAGGCAACACAAAAGCCGTATCTTTTGATTTGGTATGGGGCTGTTACCTGTTTTCGGTTAAGCATCGGCGTTATTAATAGCATCCAGCATGCAATAAGATCGGCCCTAACCGGGCCATTCTCCAACTCTCAAACGCTTGGCTGCAGCTTTTGCAGGATGTAATCGGATCCGCACATTTTGCGGCTAAACTTTCTTGCGTCACGAAAAGATTCTTTCTCCATGCTCGAAACGAAAACACGGTAACAAAGATACGAATTGAAGTTCTTGGTGGAGTAGCATCCAGTTATTCAGTTCCAAAAAACCAAACTGGTGCAAAACCCCGACAGGTTAAGTTCCGATAAATCTGTTCTTGATGTTACCTCACACTCTCACCGCATTGTCCGCGATGTTTAATGGCCAAACCTTTGCATGAATGCCCACCCGCAACGAAATATTGCATCAAACGCTTGTCACGGCACCTTGAATCAGTTGGCAACCCATCACCTATGGCCAGCAATCTGCCCTTTAGGCATCTCGCCCCATCAGAGGTAAGCGCTCTTTCAGCACTCGCGGATTAGATTGCCGTCCGTTTTCCGGGCAAAGATAACCGTGCCGCCAGTTGCCTTAGTTATTGCCAATGGAACCAGCACAGATGACCATGCGGTTGCCACTCGAAACTACCAACGGGGTTTGCGGCCAAAATCATCTCGACAGCGTTGTCGCGCTCTCTTTAGCAAGGACTGTGGGTAAATATCGGACAGTTTCGATCGTGTGCATCTAAGCCCGGTTAGCAGCACAGTTTGGCGTCTGATATGCCTACAATAGGTTGGCCAAACCCTCCAAAATTGGACGATCCCGTTGCCGACCAAAGTGAAACAGCGGTAAGGTCAGGTTGCGTTGCCAACCAAAATGTGCGGTGAACGTCGCCTGATGTAATGATGGATCAAGACCGCTTCACGCGAACGCCCAAAACGCGCCCAATGCGGATAAGATGTTCTTCGGATTAGTCGCGGCGCATTGGTCGATCAAAATGACAAAACGGACCAAACCCGCCACGTGTTCTGCAGAGCGCGATCGGGACGGCAATCACTGAAGCAGCCCCGCCGTTGTGAATAACGCCCCAGATGGTCACACAATAGGCCCATGCGTAGTGATAACCACAAGTCCTCTTCACCTCAGCGGCGTAAGTTCTGACTGATGCAGTCCAAAGGGTGACGTTGTGTACCATGAGTAAGATGGGGTAAGTTTTCATGCACCAGGGTCTATATCACCACCTTCATGGGACCTGACAAAACGCATTGTCTCCGAAAAGGTGTTCTTTGGTAGGGGCGCGATATGCGGAAGCGCACGGTCGCATCTGTACTCCACTTGCATCTTTCGATTTTCCCATACGGCTCTATTTCCTCAGGCGCTCCATCAACCGCGCGCGCATCTTTTTTCTCTAGTCAACCTTAGCAGACCCAGGATGCCTGAAAAATTGCTACCGATGTTTCCGGTCAAAATTCCAACACCCATCCCATTCAGGTCGCGTTGGGACCTTCGACATTGCTTCGATACTTCTGAATGCTGATTTTGCAGCACGTTGGACATGCTTGATTCCGCACTTATTGCCGGATCGAGCGTTTGGAATTTTTTCTATATTTTGTTTTTTTTTTTTTTTTTTTTTTTTTTTTTTAAGCGTTCAATTTTTGGACAACACAGAACGATAGCTCTCTTTTGGGCTGCGCCTTCGAACTCGATATTTTAGCCCTCTCGAATGTCCCCGCCCTGACCCCTCGCGCGCGTACTATTCATGGTGTGACGGCTCCCAAAAATCCTGTCTTGGTGCTTGAGTATGACTAATTGTTAACAAGTATCTTACTGTTCACACCTGGCCCCGGAATGTGGCCGAAACCTGCGCCGCGATTCTGTAAAGAGATATTCTCCATCGCGTAACCTTGATTTCAGCCCTTCTGAGTAGCATCGAACATAACTAATCTCGGCTGTTCAGATCATAAAACCGAGCCGGTATCGAGCAGTGTGATTACGGGTTCCGGCACGCGGCCAAACGAGCAATCTTGTCTTCTGTCGTGGCAAGGTGCTATTCTGATCCTAGTCGAAACGGTGATTTGGGGCGCCTGCATAAATACATCGCGATCCAACAACAAAAACAAACCCATCCTTGATGGAGAGCCCTGGGCACGCCATTCGATCCAGCCCAAAGTTGGCCCGCCATCTGTCGGACCACAGGATCGGACGTGTCGGCGATGGTCCATTCATGAGACCTTGTTCAGGGATGCTGAACCCGTGCCGAGTCGGTTGCCAAAATCTGCCAAAGAGGGCGCGCCGTTGTCGTGGTCGACGGCGTCAGTTCCGTCGGCGCTGCAAAGTGATCGATATGGAGGCGTGCAATATCGCTTTTGTGTCCCAGCTCCAGTTCCAAGGCCATCGGCTCTTATCCCGGTCTGTCCTTTGTCGTGAGAAAAAACATTTCAAAGGCTGAGCACCATGCGGCCAAAGACGACCTACCTGAACTTGGGCTACATTCTATGCCTTCCTGAAACACCACACTCAGGGACACCTAATACTCCACGCTGTTCCACTTTCTTTGCACTGGAGCAAGCACTTAGGACATCCTGCTGCAAGCGTCATAAAACGCTATCACGCATTCAAAGGCCAGCTAATCGCTTCGTTCGCATTGCGCAGGCTGAACCTCGATTTCTAATCGAGGAGGCGGACATGTGTTCGATCCTACGCACTGTACGGGTGCCCCGTCGATTGCTGTGCGCGATCTCCGCACAGATTGCCGTGAGAAATCCATCATCATCTACGAGGCAAAGGGTGCTTGCGGGCAAGGCTTTCAGGGTCGCAACATCGGAGAGTTTGTCCCGACTACGACATTCGCTTCTTTTCTGGCCGCGCTTCAAAGACGATTATTGCTGGCGTTTTGCAAGCCGAAGCGGCTATATCTTCTTCACCTGTTAAGGCCGTACAGGCGCAACTTTAGTTATGCTGCCGATGCCAAAACGTTTACAAGGAATAAGGTGTTGTCATGACAGTGCAAGTTGACCACAACTTTGGACCACAAAAAACCGCGATGATGAATTGTGTTCGTCGTTTGTTTACGTCACCGGCTGGCCATTCTCGCCAATTATGGGGCTGTGAAGCGCGTTGACCACCCCGAACCGATCACGGCGCCTCTTTTTTGGTGCTTTTGGCAACCGTTGCGGATCCTTGTCGTGGTACTTGCTTGTTTCATTTGCCGCTGCACTCCTATCCATCTCAGCCAACATCCTCGATTGCATGGACGAACAAATGGCACGCTACCGCCGCGTGGTCCTCACCGCAAGTAATTATTATATCGCCCTGACCGATCAGGTGCAGTTGGGTTGTGGTTCGGCCGTCGGATTACGCGCTTATGCTCAGACCGAGAGCGTTGTACCTGTATTCCTCGCTATGATCGGCATTCACGTTTACGGGTTGCGCGGATATGCCAAATTACTGCACTCGAAATCGAAACGGCATGTGACTCAGATGTATCCGTGAACATGGCGAGTGTCGAGAAGAAGGTGGAAAAAATGGCGGTTTGGGCTTTGTCCACGTGCCAACTTGAGTGGTTCTGCGCGAACAAACGCAAAGTTCTCGCATTCGATGAAGCGTGTTCATCTTTCAGCTCTTCTAGCAGCGCTGATCTTGCATCAAAAATGGTCCCAATCTTGGGTTTTTGCGGCCACAGCTGTTCTGGGCATTTCAAGTTCATGGCAAAGAGGCAAGAACATCGGAAAAACCCAAAATTGCCCTTCAAAAATAGCACCCACATCTCGCCTTATAAGACATCAGAAATGAAAAATGAAATCAATTCGCCCGCCCTATGGCAAGTCATTCGCCGCAGCATCCGGCTCGCGGTCAGCCCTTTAACGACAACTGCCCGAAAAAGGCCTGTTGCCCGTCGGCGGTCCTTTATTCTGGAAACGGAGCTCCGCAATGTCTGAGTTCCGCATATCCAGTTCGTATGTGTGGGCATCGCGCGACGGAGATCAAGCAGTCGTCGAACAAGACATTCCGCAGGCGTTGCGTCACCTATGTAATCCAACGAGCGTTTATCGCGAGACCAACCACAGGCTAGTTCCCTTATTTGGGCCTCGAAAAGCTATATGCACTGACCGACTTTATCAAGTTCGACCGGACGTGTGTTTGATGTGAAATTTTACGCCAAACTTATTATAGGACCATTCCAAAACTATTGTGCATTGATCCAAAAACATTGCGCTGAGAACAAGAGCAAATCATCACCGACACCAGTGCAGATCCTTGAAGTAAGCAAAATCGGATTGATCCCAAATTTGCTATGGGTGAATCGATCGGGATTGAAAAAATCAGTGCCAAGACAGGCCCGTCGCTCTTTGCTGAACTTACTGAAATGAATGGAGAGCAGAAAACCATTTCAGGATTACTACGAGGCCGCTATGAACGGTTTGGTGTGAAAGACAGCCTTTCGTCGCCGCTCGAATCACCGGTTTGAGCTGGAACAGAGAGTGGTACCGCGGCAGGATTACGTGCAGCAAATTGCGATATTTGAACGCCAATCTCAACCATTTCGCGTGGCAACAAAAGGACGATCGAACGAAGCTGCTGAGAAAAAACAGGCACGCTGCGTAGCCCATTTCAAGGTCAACACCATCCCCCGCTGACAGGCAAACGGGTGGGACGATCGCAGTCAAGCTGCTGCCACAACGCCACCAGATCGCTGCATTTTGGAAGGACAGACAATGGCTTAAAGGTAAAAAAAGCCAAGAAAAAGAGGCGAAGAAAACCAAAAACAAGAGAACCGAAAGGTTTTCTGCCATTGCGAATTTCTGAATGCCGAAAACCTGCGCTTTCGATTTCTGGTAAAGACGGAAGTAACTCTCCGGGATCAAAGCAAAGAACTGATCTTTGGAATAAAAAATCCCGAAGAATATAGTTCGTGGCCCTATTGCAGTGGGTCTTCAGCGGCAAACCGCCTCCTAATATTGCACTCGGTGATGGCGAGTGCCAATAGAGTCTAAGCCTGCCATCCCGACCTCGGAAACCTTTGAAAGAAGCATTTCCATAAAATTCAGCCACTTACATGACCGTTGTCTTGTGCCAGCATCGAAGAAGCAAGAAAAGACTTCCGGCGTCTGATTCATCCCCGAAACCGCAAAAAAAGGGGGGTCGTATATTAAGTTGGTTCCGCTAAGCGGGCAAAGTCGCCGTTGGCGAACACCCGATAATGATCAAATCTCGAATCTTCGCCGCTTTCTCAAATGATCCAGTTTCGTGCTTTGAATCCACCCATTCGGCGGCTTTCCATAAGCAACGCCTGGATCGTCATTTCTGTTGGCAAAAAACCGTAGAAAGAAAGACCTACGTCTCTCCCTTTTTGGGCGATCTTTCATTACAGACCGCGACGCCTTGTTTCTTAAGGTTGCCTCTCATTACTGGATTTGCCGGCCTCTAGAATAAGTGATCCATTGGAACATAAGGCGAACTTGACGAAGGGCCGCAACTTGGATATTTGCGTCGTGTGCCTCCCGATAAGCTGCCATTCGTTGAGACCACGTTTTCACCACCAGATATGTGTTACGACGACGGATTTCAGTTCTTCGGCTGATCATTTCCAAGCGCAACATTGCAGGGTCTGGAAATTGGGCCCCCTCGGCTGGGCGATTGGTTCAAAACAAACCGGACTTGCTTGGTCCCATCGGAAACATCCCGCCAGCGGGAGGCGAGCAAGAGAAAATTACATTTCAGAAGTGCGGTTTTTTTTAGGTACTACAGTTTCTATCGCAGCCAGTAAATCGGTGTCGGCAAAGGGTTGTCAAAAACTTTGCAGTTCCCAGGTCCGCAGCAGAGGCTTACTGGGACGCGCCAGTCGCTAAGACCCCACCGGCAATCATTATTCAGTCCTGGGCGTCTTTGCGAGCTCTTTCCCCGGACGATCTGGTAAGCCGACATCAGTGATCAAACACATCTACACTTCCCGCTTTCAAAAGATCGAGCGCACTAGCTGCATTTTCTGCCTCGAGAACGGCAATGCCCCAGCTTCGCGGCAACACGTTCCAAATATCATTCGTATCATGCTCATCTTCGCCAGATCAGAAGGCGTAGACTGCCGGTCCATGTGATTACTTTCCGATCTGCTTTGATCGGTTCGAGTTCATTTCTCGAAACAGTCGACGCGAGCGAAAACCCTTCGTATCCAAGAACTTTCCGCACCTGGGCCTAATTCAAACCTGCGAGTACGCTTGACTGATCAGCTGAACTCCGTCAACCAGACACCGTCGATGAACGACTACATCTTTACAAATCAGACGTGAACCAGCACGGGTATATCAGGGACCGCAATTGCTTAAGCTGTTTGCCAGTTCGTGCCCGTCATTGTGCCTGGCATCACCGACATTCGTGAATAAAGAAGACAATGGCAGGATCATCGTACACAATAGCTAACGCCGTTCCGCATTGGATGCTTGAAGACCTTATATCCAACTCTGCCAGCCAATGGACCGCGTTTCGCGAACGTGCGTCGTCGTCCTCGAAACAAGCAGGAATCGTTTCTGTTCCCGCCTTTTAGCCCATGATCAGCGTTGGACAGCTGTAGCCTTGTTCAGCTTCGAGAAACGGGCAGGTAGATACATATGTGGTGCCTTCACCGATTTTGCTATCGATCAGTCATATGAGCCTCCCGATTGTTTTGCGGAACCCATAAGCCATGGACAAACGAGCCCGGTTCCGTGCCGTTTTCCTTGGGTGTAAAAACGGCTCGAATAGCGATCAGCGGTTTCTTGTGACATTCCACATCCCCGTATCGGTAACCGCAAGCCTAATGTATTGGCCTTGCTTTTACGTCAGGATGTTCGACAAATGGCTTCGTCCAAGCGCCTCATTAGAACGCATGTATCGTTAGCTTCCTTTCCCGTCACATCGCGTTCACGCGCATTTATAACAGTTGAGCAGAGCATTCTCCATACTGTTGGGATCCACGCTCGTATTCCATAGACTGTCGTCAAATTCGGGTCTCCATGCTCCACGCCTTCACTGACGGCGCTGCGCAAATATCTCTATGGATTCTTCTATCAAGCGGGTCCACTTATCACCACAGGGCAAGAGGGTGTTGCGGCGAAGGCAAAGTTGAGAGGCCAGCGTCCCCTCGCTTCACGCTTTGTCACAGCCTGATCCAATCGCCTCTGAATGGTCGAATCTTTCGGCATACTGCGCATCGCAATCTGCAAAGTTTACCCATCCAACTTGAAGAAGTTGTGAAAATCGTGGCAATTCCACCGGCGCAAAGCTAACAAATAGCTTCAAGTTTGGCTTTGCGCAACTTCGCGTTCAACCATCCAGTTCACGGTTTCTTTTTTCAACCCGCTCTTCAAAAGACGTTGAATTGAGCTTGCGAATAAACCGCTTCGCATTGTTTTCCGGTCTTCGATATCGGTGTTCGTGCCAACGCCCAAACCTGTCAAAGTCCCGTTCATGGCGTGCAAAAGGGGTTGCCCGTACAAGGTGCCACCAAAAGCTGCCATCGCTTTCCGGATTTGCGAAATTCAGTTTTTCATAGCCTTCGCCTTTCTGGATCGATCGTCCAGTTTTCAAACTGCTAGCCCCAGATCTCAGATGAGACGACACGCCCCCAATCGGGCCTCCTAAAAGCTCGCCCTCTTGCGTAAGCCGGTAAATCGTAAGGATACGCACATTTAGCCAGTTCAACCCCGCCATCTGTCGCCGTCCAGACATGAAAACTGGCATTACGTCTGTTTTGCCATCTTCTAAATTTTTCGCCCGCAGTAGCAGTGAAGCGCGGCTTCGGCGGTTTTTTTGATCAGTTAATCGTGGCCCTTGGAACAAAAAGATGCCCATTGGCATGCCGACGTTGTCCTTCAGGGGGTTTAAAATATGAAATCAACAAAGGCGCTCCTCAGCGCGCCACGTTCGGGTGAGCGCGGAGTATCGCTTTGAACAATCGGAACTTGAAACCGAGACGGCCGCCTGACTGAAACACTTGATTCAAGCATCTCATAGAAAACCCTTGGTCCCTTCAAGTCTGGCAAATGCCTCCTCGCACGGATAGGCCAAACCCAACATTCGCGAAACGCCAATCAAAAGTCGGGTATAGGCCTGGTTCAAAACCCAAAAACTTTTGAAAAGACGTTGTTGCGGGACCCGTTCAAGGACTGCCATGGAAAAAACCAGGAGCTTGTCGAAGGCAGATTGGAAAGAATTCCGTTTGCCTTTCCAAAAAGCTCACCAGGGTTTTTCGGATGAACTGCTTCGGCCCGCGCTGCAAAAAACCCTGCATTGGCGTAGGATGTCCTTTTGGTTTTCGGGGCCCCGTGGGGGGCCCATTTGAAATTCCCCCCTTCCTTTCCCCTTTTTTTTGGGTGTTGTCCCTT
>Ga0163217_1026323_pt1 | contig 11996 bp, 19 predicted proteins | sample SynspAceP_FD_185933 | JGI IMG/M metagenome (GOLD analysis project Ga0163217, IMG submission 185933) | Saline lake microbial communities from Ace Lake in Antarctica - Synechococcus sp. Ace-P (PacBio error correction) | ecosystem: Environmental > Aquatic > Non-marine Saline and Alkaline > Saline ... | reverse complement strand
AGGGCACCACAAAAAGCCTTTGATTCGCTGGCCACCGTTCGCCCCCGGGCCACGCCGCAGCGGCGCGCAGATCACTGAGGGCCGACCGTTGTGTGCCAACCTGCCGATGAAAGCAGACATCACAGGTAGACGGGCCATCGCAGGCCCCCGGGGTGAGGTCCATGTAGAGGTTAAGCCTGCTCAGGGCAGGTGGGCGCTCGTTTTGTGGGTTCGAAGCTGCTCGGGGTCGGCACCGGCCTCATCTCGATTGTCCGATCCCCTGGCCGGGCGTGATCCCCCAGGTGAGATAAACGGGCGCCCAGGGCCGCAGGCATCCGAAAACGCCCTCGTCGTTCGAAGGTGGGCCTCAGGCCCGCTGGGCGCAGGGCTTTGCCAACCAAGCCACCGCCCGCTCCCATGTTTCGCCCCGGCTCGGAGCATCGGCCTGCCGTTGCAGGTAGGCGAAGGTGGTGGCATCGGGATTGACGTAGCCGAACGGGGCGCCACCTCATCGCCATGTTGCAGAGGTTTTCATTGCGTCCTCCATTTCGAAGGAGGGCTTCGATGGCCGGACCAGCAAATTCATTAGGCATAGCCCACGCCACCTTTTGACCCCGAGCTGGCGGATCATGTGGAGGATCAAGTCCTTGGCGTACACACCAAAAGGGCAGCCGGCCTTTTCCACCCAGATGCGACGGCACCTTGAGTTTTGTCGATCGGAAAGGCTTCTGGGGGCCGCCAGCACAATTCACGCACCTGGCTGGTGGCCGATGCCGAAGGCGATTTGCGTCCGAAGGCCCCGTGGGTGGAGGTATGGGAATCGCCAGTCAGGCCACGGTCCCATTGCCTGGCTGGGTGGAGACCCAGCTCTCGGTGCCAATCACGTGCACAATCCCCTGACGGCCGTGCCGATGCCGTGAAAGGCGGATGCCGTGCTCCTGCAGTTGGCTCTTCAAGGTTGGCCCAGCATTGTTCGGCCAGGGGAATCATGCGAAGGGCCGCGCCTGGGAGGTAGTCGGCACGATGTGATCCACGGTGGCCACCGTCCTCTCCGGTGGCGCACTCCCAGGGCCTGCTCCGCAGGGCACGGATGAGGCCTGGTTGGGACTGGTCTCACCTCGTGGATCAGCGTTGCAGACGATGAACAGCTGGGTGGCGGCCGCCGGGCAGCTCAGCACGCGGTTGCAGATTCCCAAACTCCTTTGTTCGTACAGCGTTCCGGAACTCCACCGTGACCTCCGCCGATCCCAGCATGCCTAAAACCGAAGGGTTGGGCGCGAAAAACGCCGGCCGGCTCTTCGCAGCAGTGAAGACCCGCCACATCACCTGGGCTGCCGAGACGGGGGAATCAGCGGCTTGATCGGCCCAGCGCAGCGCAGTTGATTGAGGGCTTCGCCAACGCTGGAGGGTCTGGATCCAGGCACGGGCCGCGCGGCCCGAGCGAAACAGAAGCCGCCTCGCTTGCCATCGGGCCGCCACGGCGAAGTGAAACCGGCCCGACGGGCTTTGATCGGCACTTTCCGCCGCCCAGGGCGGCAAGCCGGTCACCGCCATGGCCCAGTCCACTGCCCAGCCGCGACGGACCCCCTTCGGCCATCGCCAGCGCCACTGGGGCGCTCCACAAAGCTCATTATGCCGCCAGGGTTCCCGCCGGCACCTCCATCAGCTCCTGCTTGATGCGGTTTGCTGGTAAGAAATCACGCCGGCCAAGAAAAACATCGGAGGCCCCTGCCACCCCTGGCCAGGGCAGGCACCGAGGCCCCCACCGGTGGCACGATTCGGCAACAGCGAGGCGTCTGCCCCGTTGACGCAGTAACTCCAGCACCACCGAGCCAGGCTGTTCGTCATCGGCCGCCGAAAACAGAGCAGGCCGGTGCGCTTCGCGCAACTCCGCCTCCACCGGCGCACAGGCAGGCCCCGGGCTTGGCCGCGGCCGTGTCAGCCCGGGCAGTGAGTCGCAGGCTTTCACCTCCACCGGCACCTGCAATTAGGGGGCCACGGTGGGGTTCTTCCAGGCGGCAGCCAGATCGTCCCACCTGCTCGGGCCAGGCTGGATATTCGCCCGATTGCCCCAGAAGCGCACAGGCGGCTCTGGAAACACTCCACCGCCGAAAGCCCTGCCCGCCAGCCAGTCCACAAGCGGTGCCATTCCACATCGCCCGCATCTCGGCGGGGGACCCCCCGGGGGAAGGTGAGCACGGTGAAAGCCCGCGTCGGGGGCTCCAGATCATTTCCGGCGCCGTTACCGGTGGATTGGGCAACACCTGGGCGGCCGGGACGGGCAAATCAGCGCCTTGCTTGCGATTGCTGGTCGCCCCGGGCGACCGCGGCCGCGAGTTTGGCGCTTGATGTCAGCCCAGATTCGGGCCGCTCCTGCCAACGGTGCGCCGAAAGGCCGCGGCCAGCGGCCTTGGTGGTGAGGTCGTCGAGGGTGGGCAAGGCCGCCGGTACACACCAGCAGGCTGCAGCGCTTGGGCGCACTCGCGCACCACCTGGATTCAGCCGCTCCGGTGTCGCCCACCACGGTCTGGCGGTAGTTGGGGTAGGCCTGGGCGCCAGTTCCTCGGCCAACCCAGCGGGCGTTGCCGTTGAGATGGTGCGAGCAACAGCTCGGTGCCGATGCAGAGAACTCGGCAGCAAGGGCTCTTTTCGCGGCACTTGCTGATCGCTGCCACTCTGGTTTCTGGAGACCTTTCAGCGGAACAGCTGGGGGTTCAGCCATCGGCATCACCGGAGCATGGACGTTGGAAACGCCCGCCACAGGCGTTTCTGGCGTTGAGCGCACCAAGGCCCCGATCAGCACCGCCGTGGCGATCGCCAGCCAGAGAAAGCGCATTCTCACAATCGGCCACAACCAGAGCCAGGGCCGCCAGCCACTGGGTGAGGCATAAATCAGCACAAGCGTGGCGGCGATGGGCTGAAGCCGGCCCGCAGCAGCCGGTGGTGAAGAAGATGGGCGGGCGGTCGGGGTAGAAGGCGAGGTGGCCCTCACTCAGCCGGCCATGCATCACCGCCGACATGTCCGCCCAGCGGCAGCGAAAGAATCAGCAGGGGGAACAGCCAGGCTGGACGGTGGTGAGGCCCCTTGCGTGGCCCACGATGCTTGATAGCCGCAGGGCAAACCCGAGGAAATAGGAAAGCCGCCATCGCCATGAAAGATGGCGGGCGGGGTTGAAGGTTGTGACGCAGCGAAGCCGAAAACAAGCCCCGGCAGGGCGGCAGCCAGCAGGCCAGCGGCGCCTCGCTGCCAGGCTAAACTCACGACAGCAAGCGATGCGGCGATGCCACCCACACCGGCGGCCAGGCCATCGAGGGCCTTCGATCCAATTGTCGCCCCATTGGGATGCCCACCAGCCAGATCACCGTGGCCAGCAGGCTAAGCCCATCGGCAGCACCAGGCCGACCCTGGCAAGCCGACCAGACCGGGGGAAGATCAATTCCCGCCGGATGCGCACCCCTTCGCTCCAGACCCACCATCGCCACCGCCACCTGACCGGCCAGCCTGGGCAGGGGAGCAGGGCGAGAGGTTCGTCCGGCAAGGCCGATCACAAAGAAGCAGAGAGCTCCGGCCCAGGTCGTCCAATCAGTTTCATGCTTGGCCGGCGCAGGCTGCCGAAAGCCAACGAGAAACCAAAGTGATCGCCAGGGGCCAGGAAAAGCCGGCCACCATGCCGACACCACCGAGCCGAACCATCGGGACGCCGTGCTGCTGCGCGGTCGGGGGGTTGTCAATCAGGCCATAGCGCAGGCCCAGACGCCGGACCAGCGGAACGATCAGGGCGTGAGCACGGCGTCAATGCCGAACGTGTGACGACAGCCACTTTTGAGCGGGACTGCCGAACAGATCGGCCGGGCTGGTCATAACCGATCAGCTTTGAGCGACAGGCTTATGGATGGGGGTTCAGGACCATTCTGGCGACCTTGGGACGGCCCATAGAGGGGGGAAACGGCCACACAAGGCCTTGAAACCGCTCGCGGCAACGGCAGCTCGACGACGGCATCGGCGGGCTTCTGCAGGCGATCAGCAATCACCTTCGGCCACCTCCTCCGAAGGCTTCGGTATCGAAACCTCGTGTCCGTCAGGCGGCCGCTACCAATGCGTCAGGCCACTGGTCACAACGGGGATTCAGGGTCACAAGGGGAAACGGTGTTTTTATGCGGTGATGTTCATCGCTCATCAGCAGATCAGCCACCTTGGCCGGTCAGGCCGACCGAACGCAGATCGATCAGAACCAGGTGGTTATCCGGTGCCACCGGAGACGACCCGCAGGCCAGCGGCTCGATCAGCCGCTCCAGCCAGGGGCCTGGGCGTTGGCCACCACCTGCTGGCTGTAAGGCCCGGAGCCTGGCTGGAGCGCCTCTCGAAAGGCCACCGCCTTGCCGCCAACCACATGCTCCAGCGGCCCCCCTTGGCTGCGGGAAACACCGCTTTGTCGAACTGGGCGGCCGAAGTTCCGGCGTCGTTGGTGAGGATCAGGGGGCCCGCCGCGGGGCCCACGGCAGGGTCTTGTGGCGTGGTGGTCGTTGACCACATGGCAATGCGGGAATGGGGGCTGGGGTGCACCCCAGCGGCGACCAGGCCGGCGATGTGGGCCATGTCCGCCAGAAGGTTGCGCCGACCTCGTCGGGCGATGGCGCGCGAAGGCGCGAAATCAATCGTGCGCGGGTAGGCCGAGTAGCCACAGATGATCAGCTTGGGGCGGTTTGCTCCAGGGCCAGCTGGACGGATCACGGCAAAATCCAAATGCCGGGGTCGGGCGAAACGCCGGTAGTGGCCGCCTTGAAACCACTTTGCCTGGACACATTCACCGGCGAAGCCATGGGTGAGCATGGCCCCCGTGCGAAAGATTCATCCCCAGGATCGTGTCACCGGGCTGGAGCAGGGCCAGGAAAAACGGCGAAATTTTGGCCTGGGCGCCGCGTGGGGGCTGCCACGTTGCCCAGCGGGCCCCGAACAGCTGGCGGTGGCCCGGGCGATCGCCAGCTCCTCGATCGCGTCCAACGTGCTCACAACCGCCGTTAGTAGCCGCTTGTGGGCAAGCCTTTTCGGCGTACTGTTGGTGAGCACCGATCCCTGGGCTCCATCACGCCCGCGAGGTGAAGTTCTTGTGGCGATCAATTCGAGATGGTGCTGCTGCCGCTCGCCCTCTCCTTTGGCGATCAGGGCCGCGATGGCGGGATCCGCCGCCGCGAGGGACTGGTCAGCGGCGGCACCGTGTGAAAATCCGTCATCGCTGCAAGTCAAGGCGCTAGTGGCTCATCGTAAGGAACGACGAACGCAAGCAACGACCGAAAACAACCGTGGCCGTGGGAGAACAAACCCCGTGCCTGATCAATAAAAAACCGCCCCTGGGGACGGTTGAAAGCGCGCCTGGAGAGATTCGAAACTCCGACCCTCTGATTTCCGTAGTCAGATGCTCTAATTCCGCTTTTGAGCTACAAGCGCTTGAACCCGACATTTCTCACCGCACGGGTTTGCCTCGTCAACTTGCCTGACAGTTTCGACAGAAGGAGAGAATGGTCCAGCGTTCCTTGGGGCCTTGCTCTTTCCTCCATGCCAAATCCGCTGGTACGGCCCGCCGACCCCGCCGATTCCCACCTATCGCCACTTCGAGCGGGTCGTCCAAACCTCTGGTCCCATGGCGGGGTGTTCGCCGCCTTCAACAAGCGGCCTCTGGGTTCCTGCAGGGGCTGCGCCATCCCTTCCAAGCACCTTGGCTGGGCTGACGGCTGGGCCTGCGGCCGCTGCTTCTGCTGATGCATCTCCTCATCGTGTTGCGTCTACATGCGAAGTCGGCACCAGTGGCTCCACCTGAGGAAAGGATCGCAACTGCAACCTGAGTTTGACGGACAAGCAATTCCCAAGAGCTCTCGCGGTCTGGCGACCGCTCTACATCCAGATCGCTGGCTGGCCACCTCTACCTGGGGGACGCCCGGACTGGGGCCGATCGCTGGCGATCGAGTGCGGCCGCCCGGATAAAAAGATCAGGGCGCTGGGATCTGCGCACGCCAGGCCCTCGAAGCCCTTCAGGTGCCGATCGGCGGAGGGCCCGGCCGCTTGCCGTTGGCCCGGTTTGATTTCCGCGGGGCCAACTGCGGGATCTCGAAGACATCTCGAATCCTTCTGCTCCTAAGCGCGTTGTGCAGGGGGACCAACAGGCGCACCAACTGGCGCATTTAGTGTGCCCCTTCCGCAGGCGGCTGGTGCTGGTCATCGAGGTCACCAATGCCCGTGAGGTGGTGGCCAGCGCAGGGCAAGCTGGGCGGGGCGGGCTGATCGGCAAAGGTGGTCGATGCCGAAGCCCAGGTCGAGAAGGCCCTGATCCAAGGAATGCGAGACAGCTTTTCGGGGAATTTCGGCCATCGAGGCGAGATTCTATTCCCTTGATGGTCCACGGTGATGCTGGGCCGCAACCACCTGGAGATCCCTGTATTCACGTGCGCGAAGAACGGCAGGTGCGGCTTCAAGAACGACGCTGAGCCGTTGCCTGAATCTGTTGGCTGAGCTGCTGGGCTTCCGGCACCCGGCGGCGGTGGCCAGCAGGCCATTACAGTCCCAGGCCCGAGGCCGCGCTGAGGCCACCTTGCAGCAGCAGGCCAGGCAGCCCGGACCCGGCCAGCGCCACACCGTTCGACAAGATCAGGCGGCCAGACCGGCCACAAGCGCCGGCTCCAATCAGCAGCGGCCGTGTCGCTGCCCAAGCGGCGCAGGGGAGGCTCGCCGAGACGCTTGCGCAGGGCCAGCAGCAGGGCGACGCAGTGTGATTTCAGGTGACGGCCACGGTGCCAACACCAGACCGGAGGCTCCAAAATTCAGGGCGCTTCAAGTAGCTGCAGGCCCCCAGGGCGTCGGGCCGGCCGACGAGAAAACCCCAGTCGAAGATCAGTTGAAAACCGATCCCGGCCCATTCGAAAAAGCGCAAAACGGCGTCACGCCATCACCCAGGCATAGACACCCGCACCAAGCACATTCGCCGCCCCAGATAGGCCCGGGCATGCCCCAGCCGTAGGCCATCAGCGACCACCGACCAGGGCGGCGCCTGGCTGTCGAAGGCCCCCCGCTCGTAGACGAGCGCGACGATCGGGCGGCCAAGGCCCCCATCAAGGCGCCGAGCGGCAACATGCTGGCGTTGGAAAAGAATCAGGCCCTGGCGGATTGCGGCACAGCGGCGGCCGGGTCGGCGGGAGCCGTGGCCGGGCCGAACACCGGCAAGCAGGGGGCACCAAGCAGCACGTTCGAGAGCAGGGCCCAGCAAAGGGGTCTGCACCAGCAGATTGGCGTAGCCGAGGCCGGCGGCGGCTTCCAACGTATGCGGGAGGCGAAGAACAGATCGGTTGAACACATTGATCTGCAGCATTCCCGAGGAGAGTGTGGCGGGCCCATCACCTGCAGCCACTCACGAACGCCGAGATTGGTGCCAGTCCCAAGACGAGCCGAAGCGGATGCAGGCCCCTGCTTGCGAGCGCCGGCAGCTGGATCAACCACTGCAGCAAGGGCTCCGAAGGCGTTGGTGGTGCCGGCCAGACGACCCCGCCGATCAGCGCCGATGGCGGGGGCAGGCTGATGCGGCGCCCTGTTGCACCAGAGGCAGGCCGATTCCAGCGATTTCATCGCCAGGCTGGAGAACCAGCGGGTGACGGAGGGCAGCCAGGAAGACATCGGCCGCGTTGAGGGCGCCGAAGCCAAGACCGATTCAACCCCGAAAGGGGCCATCGGTGCCATCCAGCGGCAACTGAGAACGCAATGGCATGGCGATCAGCCCCGAGCCCCGGCCCCACCAGGGTGATTAACGGATCGGCCGCAGGCACCAGCAGGGATCGTGACTCCGAGAATCCGACCCCACCAAGGGTGTTGATCCGCAGCTAGCACGTGGGCCCCTTCCTTGGCGGGACGGGCGCGCCAGCACCGCTCATCATGGCGCTGTGGAACGACCGTTGATCCCCCCCAGGCAGGATCAACAGAAACCCCGGCAGCACGTGGCGTAGTTGTTAGGCGCGTAGGCGGCCCCGACCCCGAAGGCGGCGGCGATCACCTGCTGTCGCAACCAGGCGGCCACCTTGCTCAAGGCGGTGGCCATGCCACGATAGGGCGATCCGCCTCAGGTTTTCGCCATCCAGTCGCTGCGGAAGCCGCTCGCCGGTGATTCTTCCCCTCTGGCGGTTGGCAGCATGCGTCTGCCGGCCTCGCAAGCATGCCCACCCAGATCCTCTGCCCCAGAACCTGGGTCTGAAGGGAGTGTTGCTGAAGCGATACAAGCGTTTTCGGGCCGATGTGGAGGCTGGCAGGCGGGCAGGTGGTGGTGACCTGCCCACTGCCCACACCGGGCCGATGACCGGGGTGCTCAAGGGCCCGGAGGCCTGGTGCGGCTTGCGGCCGACCCGCGGCCGCGAACGCAAACTTCGACGTGCGACCTGGGGAGGCATGGCCCAGGTGGTGGCGCCGATGGTGAGCCGGACTGGGTGCGGGGTGAATACGGCCCTCCCGAATGACTGGTGCGGGCACGATTCGAGGCAGGGCTGCCTCGAGCCCTGGCTGTGGCCCGATCGAGTCGATCAGGGGCGAGGTCCCCATGGCGCCAACCGTCGCAGTCGCATCGACCTTGCCTGCTGAGCCCGGCGGCGGCGGCGGCTGATCCCGGCCGATCTATCTGAAGTGAAGAACACACCTGGGGCAGGGGGAACTGGCCCTCTTCCCCGACACGTCACCGAGCGGGGCCAGAAGCATCTGATTAACTGGCCGCGCCCTGATCCCCACCGCGCGGGGGCCGTTGCTTGGTGCCATGCCTGAAGCCGCTGGGATTGTTGAGGCCGATTCGTCCCGGGGATTCCGCCAGCCCCGCTACGGGAAGGCGTCCGCGAGGCCCTGACCCAAGGGGGTGGAGGTGCTGCCTTGCCCTACCGCTTCAAGCCACGCCGGTGACCTGGCTGGGGGTGGCGCCGGTTGCTGCCGAGAGGTCCCAAAGATCGCAAACCTGAACGAAGATTCAGGACTTCTGTAGCGGATTGCGACCTGAGGAAGGGGCACTTGCGAGCACTTTTAGCCACGAGGAACGCTTTTTCAGCGTTTGCAATGTCCACATGACGTCCTCTGCCGATCAATCCGCTCCATGACGGTTGCTCTCATGCTCCTCGACCCGGGGCCCAAAGCCCGGCGGCTTGAAGGACACCAGGCCCTGCTCGATGCTCCATCCCTGCTGTTTGGGCCGCAATCAAGGGTTCTGAAAGATCAGGGCACCCTGACCTGGCTGGCCTGTATTCCCCTTCGCCCTCTTCGGGCTTTGGGAAGTTTTCAATCTTTCGGCCCATTGCCGCTGGGGAATTGCCAGAGCTGACACCAGCCTTTCCTGATCAACAAACCTGTTCAATCTGTTCGTCGCAGCGATCCTCGTCATTTTCATTGGAATGGCGGCTTCGCCATTGGTCGAAGCCGGGATGTGCCGGCAGAGAATGCCGGTCAACATTCCTGTTCAAGAATCTGATTGTTTTGCACTTGCCGCAACGGCCTACTGGTTCTTTGGCTACTCGATCAGTGTACGGCAACGCCGTGATCGGCGGCTGGCTGTTCTTCAAGGGCATCTTTCTTGATTCCTGGCGGTAACCCCGGAGATGGTCACGGACGGCTCCCTGGTTCCAACCCGTTGACTTCTTCTTTTCCCAGGGTATGGCCTTCGCCGCCACCGCCGGCCACGATCGTTTCTGGCCTTGTTGCCGAGCGCATCAGTTCAGCGCCTTTGTTGGTGTTACTTCGTTTGGTTTCTGGTCGTGTCTGCTCTATCCCATCGCCGGATCGTTGGCAGTTGGAATGGTTGGCTGGCTGAGTGAGATTGGGCTTTCATTGACTTTGCCGAGCTCCTCGATTGTTCACTCCTTTGTGGCCTGGCCGGCTTGGTCGGGCGCGATCATTCTCGGCCCCCGCATCGGCAAGTTTCGTCAATGCAAAAACCCAGGGTCCCTGCCTGACAACAAGCATGGCATTGCCACGCTGGGTTGCCTGATCTCTGGATCGGCTTGGTACGGCTTCAACCCGGGTTCGGTGTTGGCGATGGATTCAGACGTCCCCTACGGGCCGTCACCACACCCTCGGTGCAGCCGGGGTGCCATCTCCGGAACCCTGGTCCCAGATTCGCTGGCGGCAAACCTGACCTGACGATGACCATTTCAAACGGCATCCTTGCCGGTCTGTGTTTGAGCGTCACGGCGGTTTGCGATGGTTTCTCCATGGCGGTGCCTGGATCGCCGGCTTCATCGGTGGTGGCCTGGTTGGTCTTCTCCGTGGCGATTGCTCGATTCGCTGAGTATCGATGATCCCGTGGGTGCCTTCTCCGTTCACGGCACCTGTTGGCATGGTGGGAAACCCTGGCTGTTGGCCTGTTCACAAGAACAAAGGCCTGCTCTACGGCATGGCTTTGGCCAGTTTGGCTATCAAGATTCGTTGGAGTTCTGGGCCTACCGGCTATCTTCGGCCGTGTCAACCTCCTGGATCCTCTGGTCGGTGCCTTTCGGCGGTCCCGGAGGTATCCGGGTTGAGCGAATCGGCAAGAAGAAACCGAGGGCCTCGAATCAGCGGAGCACCGCATGGAGGCTTATCCCGATTTCGTCTCTCTGTGGGCTGATTTCGGGATCCACCCCTGTTTTTGTTCTTGCACCCACGGCTCGGCGTGGGTTTTTTTTTTTGCGCCCAACGCTGGGCTTGGGCCCATAGAGTCAGCGGACATTTGAGGACGGCGTTGCCATGGGACACCGCGCCTTCAAACGCTCGCTTGGCACCATTCCGAGCGCTACAACCGCCGCGGGCTTCGGTCGGGGGCTGAAGAGGTGTCCGGGAAACCTGGAGGGAGGCCTATCAGACGAACTGTCGCCACCATCCGTGGAAAACGGCTACGAACTGCGCCATGGCCGGCTCACGATTCGACTGCCGAAGCCTTTCGGCTTTTGCTGGGGTTGTGGGGCGGGCCGTGGCCATGGCCTTACGAAAACCCTCGACGTCACTTCCCCACCGAACGGATCTTGGATCCACCACGAGGATTCATCCACACCCCTCGGTTGAACGACCATCTGCGCGAGGATAACGTTTTGATGTTCATCCAGGTCGAAGGATGGGTCAAAGGATTGTTCCAGAGGTGGGCGGGTCGGTTTGATGTGGTGATCCTGCCGGCCTTCGGCCCACGGTGCAGGGATTGCAAACTTCCTCCACCGAGCGGGCGGGCTGTCACATCGTCGACCACCACCTGTTCCCTGGGTTGGTCGAAGGTGTTGGAACCACGGTGAGAAAAGGCACAAGGAACATTGCCTTCACTCGATCATCCACGCAAGGTGAAGCACGAGGAAACCCCTGGCCACAGTTCCTCGCCGGAACCTATCTGTGGTTTCTCGGCCTGACCGAAGCCCAGATGGTCTGCGACTTAACATCCTCGGCAAGGGCAGAAATCGCCCAGCGTTCATCGGCATTTTGGCCAAAAGTGGCCTGCTCGCCCGGTTTTCGACCCGGACCGAGGGACCTTTTTCCAGGGTTGGCGTTGGCCCATTCAGACCACCATGCTCAGAGCGAAACGGAGGAAATCGGCCGGATGTTGAGCGCACCATGCTGCAACGCCATGGCCCGGTCGCCACTGAACGAGGGCACTTTCCTCGCCTTTCAATACGATCTTGCGGACGCCACCCAGGAACGTCAGGACGCCCATGTTCTCCCTGGTGGACGACCGCTTGATCTGATTTTGGGTGGTGATCGGGCCGGTTAACAAAACTTTTCCGTCGGGAAACAACCACCCCACCGGCCAGGAGATTGCGAAATCCAAGCCGGGGCAATTTCCGTTTTTCCTTTTTTTTTCATTATCGATTTACGGGCCGGAAGCGGATCGGGGGTCCTTGGGCAAAAACCCCAGGATTGGGAAAGCAACATGGGCCCCTTGGGGGCGGGCGATTTGGAATTCGGCCCAACCCCAATTTTTTCCTGGGGCCCCCGCCGGGGCCCCCCCCGCTTTGCGGGGGTAATTCTCCTCCCCCTTTTCCCTTTTTTT
>Ga0163217_1061323_pt1 | contig 11997 bp, 7 predicted proteins | sample SynspAceP_FD_185933 | JGI IMG/M metagenome (GOLD analysis project Ga0163217, IMG submission 185933) | Saline lake microbial communities from Ace Lake in Antarctica - Synechococcus sp. Ace-P (PacBio error correction) | ecosystem: Environmental > Aquatic > Non-marine Saline and Alkaline > Saline ... | reverse complement strand
GCACCACCGCCACGGCTTTCCCAATCTTAATGCGCTAGCGATATGACCCTCCCCCAAGCTATCACACCGAATTATATAGCCCCACTGCTTCCAGTAGCAACAGTAAAAGGATTATTCTAAATCTGTGATCGCCGCTGGTGCGGAATTATGTTCCTTGCAAGACAATTTATTTCACTTATGTACCCTCCATAGATGCAATTTTCTTTCATCAGCAGAAAGCGTACCGAAACTGGTTGAAGGTTTGGGAGTTACCGTAGGCGTTGGAATTACTCCAAAACTTGGATTACCAGGAAACTGAATTACACCTCACAGATTCTATTCAAAACTGGTTAATAAGTCATAGCGCTTTTATCTTTTGGCCACGGGTATCCCATTCATCCCTCCACGGTATTGATTTGCCTGCCCGCAGCTTAGGGGAAATGGTTAAACGGTAAGGGATAGATTGTCCTTCAAAAAAAATGGCTATTACCAGATTAAAAGAACTGCTGTTACCCAATTTGGACTGGTGGCTAATGGATCATTTCTCGTCCGCCATTTTTGGCTTGCTCCCACGTTTAACAGTTTGGGCAAAGAAAATAATTTGCCGGCAAGAAGCAGTACTATCAACAGGCCTTTTGGCTGAGTGAGAAAAGCGTTGTTCGCCATTGAAAATCTAATCATGGTTAAATAATTTAAAAATACTGTTTAAAAGCAGGGATTCTTTGAAAAAATCAAAAAACCCAAAATTTGTCGAGGGATAAAAAAACTTATTTTTAAAATTGAAATGCAGATTACCTTCATTAAAAAACATTAAATGTATAAACTTTTATTTTTAAATTGTATTAACCAATCAATCATTTTGGGATGGAAAAAAAATTTGATGTATTTATTAAATGGAATGTATTTGATTCATTTCTTTATCTTTTAAGATTGTACCTTTAGCCTTTAAATTATTTTTTTACTCAAACTTAGGGCGCACTTTTTATTCCAGTTTGTTCCAAAAAAAAAAATTTTTGAGGGCAAAGCACTTTACATGCTAACATGCTCAAACCTGGTTTTAAAACGTGATTGCAAAAATTCGCGTTTTATCGCAACCCAAAGTCCGAACTACCCCATAAACTACTTAAGTACTCTGCTGAAGAAGTGAATTATCTTTGCCTATGATGAATTTTGGACTCCATCACTTGTCATTGAGAATTTTACTTCCTGAGTTACTTCCCCTGCTGCGCTTTTTAGTAATTGAGATTGAGTCCATAAATGAAGGCATAAAATCAAATCACTTTAACTATTTCACTAGTCTTCAAAACGGTTATTTGCTAAAGCCTATTCAGACTTTTGAAAGTACCTCATTTTCATCTGGTAACAATAAAACCTACTTGGACAGAAGTAATCCATAATATTGGGTCCAGAGCGGCCTAAATTCTTCCCAAAGCTTTTTTAAGGAGTTGGTCTCTTTAGTTAAAATTAAGAGTGGCTGGCCTTCCGATTTAGAGTCCAGGATAGGGCAAATTCAAAGCGGGAAAAGAACTCTAAACTTCCGATCCTTCTCCTCTCTTACTTTCTACTGGTAATCTCCCCACCATGCGCCTTTACAATATCGTAAGCTCAATGAAAAAGTTCCAAGCCTGTTTTCCTTGCCCCGTCGGCTTTGGTGGAGAAATGGCTGGAGATTTTTCTTTGATGGAGTCGGGGCATACCAAATCCGTTGTCTTGGACAAGAGATTTTGTACCCTACCTGCCCGTTCCGGGAGGCGGAATCCCCTGAGAGGACTTCACCGACATTGTTTTACTTATTACAGTTGGCTTTATATTCCCACACCCCCTTTAGGGGGTTGGGGGGTAGTTTTCGCTTTTCATTCACTGCATTAAAGAAGCAATTTATTTGATTCAGGTTAAGCAAACACGTCCGATGTTCCTGTGGAATGATTCACTCGGAGGTTGGGATCAAAAAGTCTGCTGGAAAAATCTGAAGTTAAAAGCTTTGTCTTTAGCTCGGATGCCATAGTAACTTAATCGGAGAAATCATCCGCTAGGGCATTCAAATCAGTTCAACACTTTTTCCCCTGTGCTTTGCGGGACTTAGCTCCAGGCATTCCTTGACGCATATCGCCGGCTCGCTTGCCGTGGTGGTGGATTTTTCTCGGAATTTCAGCAAGGTCTTTTAGGAATGGCTTTTGTTTCTCTTCTATTAATCTTCCTTATCCAAGTTCTTTCATTGGCTTCTTGAACCAGTTCTTTATTTTAGCTCAGAGAAATTATTCCACAAAATTCAGCGGATTCTGGATCTCATGAGCGATGGCCGGCTGTGAGTCCCCAAGGAAGCCCATCTTCTCGGTTGGAATGAGTTGGGCTTGGGTGGATTTGGTTGTCTTAAGGCTGATTCAACTTGTTTGGTTTTTTGAAAGCAGTGAATATGTCGCTTGCTTTTTCGTTTCTATAGCCACGGGAAAAATAATGTCAAGCAATTTACGACTATCACTCGAAGGCTACTCAGCAACAAAATTTGCCTAAAAACTATGTTTTTGAAAGCTGTTTCTGCGGCAGCAAGTTCAAATTCCTTTGTTGTTCATCAAAACCCTTGCGATTGTCCAAAGTCAGTAATATTGGGCTAAGTGTGTTAGCTGTCATTGTAGGTAATTGCGGGGGCGCTATATGCTAATGCTTTTTCAAAACTATTTCCGATAGAATTGGGAAAGAAGTCGTTTGCCATCTATGATGTTTGCGTTAAATTGCCATAGCATGGGCTATGTCTAAAGATTTTGTTTGCGTAAGAAATGGACGGAAATCACTTCTCTCCTAAAACGATAATGGAGTTGGGCCAAATCGAAATTGCTTGGAAAAACCAAAATGTACTGATAGCCTTCTCGCTAGCACGTTGGAGTAGATTTGGCCAGATCAAAATGCCCACTTTCGTTCTTCCACTCTTGTTGCCTGTTAATCAGTGTAAATTGGGACACCAATTTGCTTCAAGTTTGATCGTTTTTCCATATTTGCCATTTATTATAGAATGTTGCTGAATCCTATATTATTCAATTCCAAATAAGCGTTGCCCTAAATAGGAACATCGCAAGCGTTAAGCCTGGGCAAAGTGTAGGCCCCCCTCGGATCGTTGCAAACGAATCCAACTAAGCGTAGGCTTGTTGAAAATACCTTTGATGCGTTTTTATAATCACCAATGTTGGAGTATGTATTTACCAGGCCCACCAGCCAGCGGCCCTTTCATCTTCTGACCAATTTTATTTGCGAGGTTGACCCCCTGCAGAGAAGTAATTTGAAAAGCTTTTGAAAAATTTCGAGTGTGTTTTAATGCTACTGCGCTTGATTGGATTGGCCAACTTCTCCTTTTGGAAATCCGACTTCTTGGCAATATTAATAGCCGCATAGCCATAGAATACGAATCAGGGGCCTTATTGGAAAACATGTATTGATTGCACGCTCTGGGACCATAATAGGCAATTTTGCTTGTGTCTGTTTTTGCTTGAGTCGAGGGCATCTTTGTAGGCTATCGTTACGGCATTATGATTGGCCAATGATCGTATCAAGACTTTGTGCAATAGTCTGTTTAGCACCAATGAAAAGGAGGATAATCAATATCGTCGCCTGTTTCTCATAGCGTTGTTTGGTTAGGTAAGAGACCAATAAATTTGATTCCGTTTTCCCATCACCTGCCTCGGGCAGGCAGGGAGGGCTTTCCACCTGCAATTCCCCTCCATGCGCCTTTTCACGATATCATTTGTGATCGAGACGCCCAAGTTCCCAGTTCCTTCGGTTCCTTTTTTAGTAGTGAAAAAAGGTTAGGATTTTGTCAGGATTTCCTTGGGGAATCCCTCCTCCGTTATCTCCAATCGGAGAGGATTACTTTGTCTTTTGCACAAGCTTGTTGTAACCGTAATTTGAGGTAAGCTTCGGACTTTCCCTTTCAACCTCCAACTTCAACTGTCCCGCATTGCATCAAAGGCATTATTTGCAGGAGATCTTAAGATGAACTCTGGAAAAATCCTCGCTGATCATCGTTTACATCTCCAACCTGAGGATCGAGCTGCAGTCTTGTCCTACATTGAAATCGGAGCCTTGCCGGCTGCGATTCCATGGTAGAAGAGAGGACAATTTCTCTTGACCAGCGGATTAAAAGGTTTTGGCTCGCGCTTACTTGTTTCGACGCCCGGCTATGCTGCAGCATGGAAGTGACAATGCCTATTAGCCCGAGTTACCATTGCTCGTTGAACTTGGTCAGGTTGCTTTGGACATCTTGGGAGAGATCGCGATGATCTCTTCTTGGTAGTGAAGCTTCCAGATTTTCTAATTCGGCAAAGGACCTCATCGATCCAGGTTTCCCGGCCTTAGATCCGAGAAGTTATTCACAAAGTTTGCAGCGGGTTCTTACATACTCATGGGCGATTGCGGCAGTCAGGCTTGCGAGGCCGAGTTCTTTCCGCTGCACGAGTTGACCTGAGTGGCTTTGAGCCATTCAATGGCAGCTTGAATTTTCGTTTTCTTTTGCTAGCGAGCAAGAAATTTGGCCTTTTTGTTTTTGACGATAGCTCGGAAGAAGGAATGGTACCAATTTCACTATAAAAACCAACCAGGAATAATCAAAAAAGAAATAAGTCTATCCCTACTCTGTTATGGCTAAATTTTCTTTCTCGACGATTACTCGACACCCGCTCTTCGATTTCAAGCAGTGTCCTTGCTGAAATGCGCCCAAATTGGCAAGCTTTCTTCTTGGTTCAAATAACTTCTTGCGGAATAGGCAAGAGCTAAGGTTTTGTGAAAGCACTATCGAGGTGATTGAAATACCTCAAAAAATGGGCATAGAGATTCTCATGAGCCGAGGCGATGTCGATATCAAAACATTCTGTATATCTCTTTTCTCTGAACAAACCCTAATAGCCGCCTACCATAGTAATAAACTTGGAATTCCTCATTATTAAGCTGTCTGTAAGCCTTAGATAAACCAAAAGATTGTAGCGGCATTTCCCTACTAAATAATCCTGGCATACAGCGATACCTTGATTTCCTTGTCAAAAAAGCGATTGAAGGCACTTTCAAAACTGGTTTTTGATTCAGCTTGATGGAACCATCAATATATTGCTAGGTCCGAATATCCTTCGTAGTTGTTACAAAACTCCTCGGTGGGTTATTGGACATTGATTTTTTCGCAATTTTGATTCTGGCAGAATCAATTATATTTTATGTACGATTTATGTTATTGTTATTGAAGCATTGCGACCAGGTAGAAGACCATTCATGACAAACGACTCTGTGGAAAACCATATTCTGTAATAGATTCGTTCCTCAGTCGATTGCTCGTTGAATTTTTGAAAATGCTTTTTGATAGATAAAATTGCCGCTCTTCTAATCGGTTCGGCTGTTACCGCCCATTCAATATGCTGATGCGTAATTTGAAATTAGTGTATATGTAATAGTGCGTCAAAATGGTTTAGTTACGCATAATACATATTGTGTTTTAGACCGTGCTTTTATCTAATCATCAGAAAAACATGAGGGTTAGTTCAGGTGTCGTCTGGATATTGTCTGCATAAGATTTCAAATGTGTTGCTATGGATCTCTCAGAATGATTTTTGGTAGTATTGAAGCGTATATCAGCAAATTGATTCTGGCTCGGGCTGGAGTAATGGTGTCCGGGATTTGGTACCAGTGCTTTGCTGATTAATAGCCTAGATCCAAATTAATTCTCTTGCCAGTTCTGAAGTCATTTGACCTTGAATCAGCAGGAGATTTCTATATTAGGATTCCTTTGCAAAACTATCAAATTCTACCTATTCCCAGCGCCTGAGGTCTTTGAGCCTGACAGAAATGGCCTGAACCTAATATGAAAATTGCTTATTCAGGAAAATCTTTATTTTCATCATGGTACATTGCTATGCTAAGCCTAGCGAATTATTACATGTTGGTCCACCTGTTCCCCAGCTGATTTCCCTGATCGCTCCAGCTTTATACTTTTAGCCATCGTCGTCATGCGCCATTTCACTGATTCATGCGGGTAATCGAATAAGCCTAAGCTGTTTTCCCATTCTCGTTTCTCTTTGCTTGTAGTGAAAAAAGGGTGTGCTGCAAGGATTTTGTCCTGATCTTCTAAAGAAATCCCTGCCACCATCTATCTCCAATCGATCAGGTGACTTTATCTCTTTTTTGCAATGAGTGCAGTGAAGTCACGAGTCGAATTTGGCGAAGATAAGCTTCGGACTTCCCAACTTCCAATCTGTCCAATTTCTCCCTGGGGCATCGCTCATCAAAGGCATTACTTACACAGATTCAATATCACTCTTTGGAAAGAATCCTCTGACGATCTCTCAGCATACGTCACCCATAGCTGTTGGGTCAAGCTGCAAGTTCGATATCCACGTGTATGGTGTGCGATTTTTACCTAGCTCGCAGTTCCACTGAAAAGGAAAGATTAAATACAAATTGCCATGTTACTTTGAAGGATATTGAAATGCTTTGGGCTCGCGTCCTACTCCCCGGTTAAAGCTACGACTCTGTGTTGACAGCATAGGATAGTGACGTTTGCATTATCGGGCTCGAGTTCCTGTATGCTCAGTTTCGAACTCTTGGTCAGGTTACTTTGGAAATCTTGTGAGGATAGCAGATGATCCAGCTTTGGTAGCTGAAGCTTCCCAAATTTTTCCAATTCCTCAAAAAACCTCATCTCGATTCAGTTCCCTTGCTTAGATCAGAAAGTATTCACAAAGTTCATGAGGATTCTTTTTGATCTTATGGGTCGATGCCTGCTCACGGTAGTTGGCCAAGTGAAGCGAGGTTTCTCTTGCTGTGCACGTAGTTGAGCTTTTGGGTGGCTTTGAGCTCTCATTCCGATTTGCCTCTGTGGAGTATATTCCACTGTGATCTCAACTTGCTTCTTCTGCTCTAGTTCCTCTATTTGGTTCTTTCCAGCAGACAGCACTAAGTGCGTAATAGCTGTGGTACGTTAACTTTTTCGGTTCTCTGGTCGAGCTTAATAACTCTGGTTTGTGTGTTAATTCTTTTCGTCATCTGTTTTGATTTTGGTTTGTTACAGCTTAGTGATTTCAATTCAGCTAGTGCAGAGTTATTAACTGTTCAGCGTGATTAGAAATTGTGTATATTCTTTTGAAAGATGTCCTGGTATTCAATCTATTTCTCTTTTAAAGCCTACGACATTGCAAGAGTGTGGTCAGATTGTTTGGCAGTTCCAGATTTTCACCGTCGCCCGACGGCCAGTTGCAGCGATTTATCTGATATGTGTCTTGCCATAGGTACATCCATTTATACTTGCTGGCATCTGCCCTTTCTCTTTCCTCCATTATTCGAATAAGGGGCGTTGTCGGGATGATGATTTGGCGTTTCTCGATAGTGTCTATTTTATTGTGTTGTCTGGGCCAATGACTTGTGTCCTTTGTAGTATGACGCTGTGGTGTGTTATTATGTTGCGTACAAACGATCTATCTCTGCATAACTACTGAAAAAATAATTACCAAAAGTCGTTCATGCCGCGTCTGTCATTTCTATGGCTTGATTCATTTCTTTCACAGCGCTGGTTATTGTTCTTTTTGCCGATCTACATCAAATCTGGGTCAGGGAAATAGAGGAAACAACCGGGAACTTTGGAGAGCTCCTTGTTACTTGGACCGATAGCTGACTTTCGCAGTAAAAAGGTAATATGATGCGTCAGGTATTCTCAATCGACGATCAAGGCCTCTCTCCTAGTGGGCCTCCTTGCGCCTGTGTTAGACAGGGTCTTCGATTTTCCGCTTGTCGAATTGTAAGGGGAATAACCGCCACGCGGCTCACTTTCATACGTCTCTCTCAATAGTGCCCGCTCGGTTTTCCTCTGGTCACATTTTCCAGCCCGCTCGTTATTGATGGTGAGGTCTCCGAATACCGGTTATATTCCCACTGTGGACATCATGGTTTCCATATCGCGTTTTTGCGTGACCGTTTCTTTCTGTACCCACAGTGCTTTCGCAACCACGAGTTGCCCGGCCCTTTTTATTTCTAACCTTGTCTTATCACATATGCTGCAAGGTCGTATGGGGTGCCATATGTGGCGTGGGTGGTCTACTTTTCCCTATGTGGTTAACATGAATTGTATACTGATCCATAACAGTATCATCCTCCTAGCCATGCCTCATAGATGTTGGTATATTGTTTTCCGACAACCACTCCTTGCAAGATCGCGGAAGGAATAGACGACATGTCATTCCGGCTATCTGTTTCCAAAATGTATGGTTCACATGAAATAGAAAGGCAGTGGATTGGCAAAACGGAATTGATGTGCCTTTTAGCCAAATTTTGTTGCTACTTCACGATAATTTTTTGGGGTCCGGATAATTTTCATCAAAAAATAATTTTGAAGGAATAGTTTTCCCTGTATTGTTATTGCTCTCGGTCTGCTCGCGTGGTTAGAGTCCATTAAAGAGACTAGTGCACCTTACCAAGCTCTACCTCTTCTCGATCCTATAAATGACCACCATTGGGTGGATAGTCACTCTCATTAAAATTGGTGATGGCGTGTTCCTCATTCCAATATTCCGGCAGATGAGCGTGGCAGCAGTCTTGCTGTGATTGGAAATGAATAGAAGCGGATGGCTTAATGGTGGGAGCAAAACTCATCTTTTTTCTCGTTTTCTTCTGTGAGATTGCCCGTAGTGATATTATTCTCAGGGCGATGACGATTTCCTTGTATTGGTATTTGTTCCAGCGGTGTGTTTAATGTTAGTTGATAATTTTAATAGTGACTTAATCATATTGTGTGGTTAATAATCAGTTCCTTTTTAGTTTGGTATGTTTTTGATATTATATTGTATGTTTTTTAGGTGTGAATGTGTAGAAGTTTCCTTATTGTTCTGTTACATTCCTGAGAATAACAAGACTCGTATATTGTCGTTTTTCCAGATATTCTGATTTGATATTAAAAGTTTGCAGATCCAATATATATTCTGCTTCGGTTGGTTCTTTTCTGCTGCAATTGGCTATTGATATGAATTGAAATTCCAGCTTGCTATATCTTGCGCTTGCTCAGCGGTGTCTCTAATACGCTGTGGCTTCTCAATAGATGTTCTGCTTGGCTCAATCAATTGCTTGTCGCCGAGAGTATACTTTCTTTTCTTATCCTGCAGGTTATTGATTGAATAAATTTAATACACCTGGCGAAAGAGCAGAGAGCTCAAAACTTTTTGGTTTTGATTATATCTATTCTTCCTTTCATATTTTGTCTCTCGATTATTATAATTAAAGTCCAGATTCCTATCTCATTATATTGGAGATTACTGATTATTTCTCTTTCTATAAGCGTACCTCTCAGGCTTACCGTGTTCCTTTGATATGTTTCACAGCGACGCTTGTCATACGCTAAGATTTCCAAATAATCTCCCATAATAAGATAGTATAGTTCCTATCATTGGGTGTTGGCCCACCAGGTAGGAGTGCCAGTCTGTTTTGGCTTCTGTTGGATATCTAGTAAGAGTGCCGAATGTTTCTATATCTCTTCTCCTACTACATGAAAAAACCAACGTACTACATCGGTCAATTCGCGGTCATTCTCCTTTTCTTTACTTGATTCGTTGTTTACTCTAACCAACTTTGTCGATTCACATTCAAGATTTCCGGGGGTGTTTGAATGGAAAAGCCGGAATTTGTTCTCCGCTCTTCCTACACCGCCGTTTGCATATCGTGATCGATTGGTTATGGCTTTGGATATTAAAAAAAACTCAGCATGCAGCCTCTCATTAATCTAGCATTTTCCTGTGCTCTTCTGATTCAAAATCTGTAATTGGATTACGCCAGTTCTGTTGGAATATAAGAACCACTTCCTTCTTGGATTGTACCTCGGTGCTTACTATATCATTCCTGCCAGATCTTGACATTACATGGCATGCTCGCGGTTCATGGTCATCGTTAATTGCCCATCAATGGTTTAGGTTGGTACTTTCGAGCATTTTCGTGATTTATTATATTAGATACGTGTTGAGTACCTACCGCTTCCATCCTGATACAGCCAACCGCTAATCGCAACCTTGGTCGGGGGTCTGCACTCGCAAGGAATGAGGGCTAAGTAATGACCGACCCGGTTACTTAATTCTTCCTGCGGTAATAGAAATTGAATGACCCCGGAATATGTTCTCTAGCTGAATGGTTAGTGCGGTCCACCATCCCGCGATCATGATATCTTGGCGCGGCCGCAATTGCTGTCTGAATCAACAGTTGGTAGTCCAGTCATCGTGGAAATACCATCCATTCCTAATGGGGGATTGTTGTAATGATGAAGGCCGGATTTCTTAAAGGCCTTACTTACCGGCTATGCCTTGTTAATATACCCTGCTTCGTTGCAGAAGATCCCTCGTATTCGTTAATATATTTGAAAATTGTCCGGTTTAAATATCCAGAAGCATGACAGCTCTATGTTGTTCCTCCGTAATTCCTTGGTATGTTTCAGTCAACAATTTTGGGAGATTGCTCGGTGCCACTCACAAAAAATACATTACCTGTTTTCACAAAAAATTCGGGCGGATTGGTTCAGCATTTCGTTCTTTTTGTTAAAAGGATAATGGCAGAGTCGGTTGGAACCATCCCTTTGTACTTTCAGCGAGTTTGCTGTTTTTATTTCTTCGGGGTGAATTTCGGTGATTGATTTTTTTTGGCTTTCATTTTTTTAAAGCTGTTAAATGGATTTTGAAGGATTGTATTTCCAGTTGGGATTGAATGTCCAATTTTCCCATGGGCTTTCACGATATCATGGGTAATCGACAATCCGTAAGCCAGTCCCTTCCCGTCCCTTTTTTGGTTGTGAAAAATGGTTGCAAATTTTATCCCGAATCTCTGGAATTTCCGCCACCATTGTCTTGAGATGGATAGTGGATTGACCTGATCTTTTTGCAAGGCAGGTGGTCACAGTCAACTATTCGGGAGTAGCTCGGACTTCCCACTCTCCAACCTCCAACTTCAACTTGTCCCGCATCGCATTCAAAGGCGTTAGTTTACAGAGTATTTCAAAAATCACCTTTGAAAAAATCTTCAGAATTTCAGGGTTTCACATCGCCAATTTTGATCATTCGAGCTTGCAAGTCGACTCTCTGGAGTACTATATCTAATGTCGTAAACTGGTTGAGTTGTGCGTGCTTCTAAAACGTGGGTCTCATTCTGCATTCTCATCTTTTTGATATTGCGCATTGCGTGTATTCGATCCGTGTTCACCCACCCGATTATGTCCACATTGATTGGATCCTAGCAGCGGCGCATTGCCATGGAAGAGAGGAATTGACAAATTCTTTTGACCAGCGGATGAAGGTTTGGGTTCTCGCTGCTTCCGAAGCCGGCTTATGCTGTGCATGGAAGTGACAATTGTATCTTTGCCACGCGACCCATTTGGTCTCGTGAGAGCTTTCGTCATATTTGCTTTTTTGGACATTCTTGGAGAGATCGCAATGATCTCTTGTTTAGGTCTCCGAGGATTCGAGATTTTTTCAACTCCTTCAAAAAAACTTCCTTCAATCAATTCCTGCTTCAGATGCAGAAAGAAGTATTCACAAAATCAGGTTGGATTTTAATCTTCATGGGCGATGCCTTGCGGTTAGTTTGGCCAAGTTTGAACGAGTTTTTTTCCTGTTGTGATGAAGTTTGATCTTGGGGTGGCTTTGAGCTCGCCGAGCGTATTTTTCTATTTTACCTTTGGGCTATTTCCAGCGCAATTGAAATCCTTCGTATCTTAGGAATAAGGGCAATGGAGAAAGGGGAATCTGCTAAGTTTGAAAAAACTAAAACTTCAATTTTGCTCTGATTCAAGGTTCTACATTTTCCCCACTACAGCATCCCCTGCTCATGAAAGGGGACCAGATGAATACCAGTTTGGGGGTGTTTTCGCCTTGGATGTATTTTTTATCGTCGGTTTAACCTGCCCCTTTGTTATTCGATTTCAGGTCTGAGGGGCCCAAAAATCTAATAAAAAACTGACTGCTGAACTTCCAAAGTCCATAACATAATGGACGCTGAGATCTCAGTTTGAAGTCCGTTTTCTCTCTC
>Ga0163217_1046257_pt1 | contig 11997 bp, 15 predicted proteins | sample SynspAceP_FD_185933 | JGI IMG/M metagenome (GOLD analysis project Ga0163217, IMG submission 185933) | Saline lake microbial communities from Ace Lake in Antarctica - Synechococcus sp. Ace-P (PacBio error correction) | ecosystem: Environmental > Aquatic > Non-marine Saline and Alkaline > Saline ... | reverse complement strand
ACCCCCTCGCATAGGACGCTCCCGCTTTCCCTCTGTGAGCCTGCCCTCAGCGAGGGCGCAAAGCGAGTCTGCGGGCGTAACGCGGGACATCAATCTGGATACGATCCGGTCCATGAACGGGCCAGACACGCGCGCTTGATATCGCTGCACAACGTGCGCGCGACGGCAGGCAATCCCATCCGCCCCGCCGTCCCGCAACGACAAAGGATTCATCGCCGGGCCACTTAATTGAAACCGCGACCGCGATAGGTGATGTGCTGCATGGCCCGCGCCGCAACGGCGATCGTGCAGTTTCTAAGGGCTGCCGCAAGACTATCGAGCACTTGCGGCGCAAATTCCAGGCAACTCATCTAAATAATAGCCGCGATGCGCGAGGGACGCTTTCGCCCGGACAGCGCTTCGCTCCGCCACCCACAAGCAGCATCGACGATGAATTGGTGGGGGGGCGCGAAACGGTCGCTGACCGGGTCAATTGCCGCGCTCCAACAGCCCGGCGACGGAGTGAACCATCGACACATCCAGCAATTCGCGCGCATCCAAGCGGCGGCAGCAAGCGGGAGCCGCTCGGCCACATGGATTCCAGACGGGCGGGCCGACCATCAGCAAATTGTGCCGCCAGCGCGCAGACTTCCAGTGCCGCTTGGCCAGACTTCTGTCCGCGCACGTCGCGCAGTCCGGAAAGCCGTCCCGACATATCAGCAATTGACCCGCTTGGACGGCTAGAAAAAACCTGACCGTGCCTTTAAAATTGATTGATTCAGGGCCGATCAAAGTATGCGGCGCGAGCAGAGGAAGGTCCCTGCCCACGCCGCCTCTGCCCCATTGGCTTCAGGCAAGATCAGTCCGAGGTCATGACTATTCGCCATAACGCCGTGGCAGGGCGCCAGGCACCGCTGTCCAAAAGTTCCTCGATCGAGCGCCAATTCACGCGATGGCAGCCGTAATCACTGATCGTCCACTGGGGGACGGACACCCAGACGCCCCCATCAAGCCCAGCGCGGATCGGCAAAATCATAATGCGCGCCTTCTTTAGGCAGATGGCGGGCGCCAAAATTCACCGTACCGCGTTGGTGCAGGGGAAGGCCGCAGCGACGGCGAACGCCGGACACCCCCGTTCGCGGCTTCCCGCCACCGCTTTGTTCGGCCCAATCGACAATGGCGAAAAATTGCGGTCGCGAGGCGCTGCGCGACCTGCACTTGCACATCACCGGCGCGCTTCCGCGCCTTCAAATGCAACCGTTGAGATGATCCGAAGCGACCATAAACTGTTCCCGTATACGAGCGCGGCTTACCCACCAACGCGGCTACTAAAGCCAATCAGAGTGTGAGAACAATCAAGAACTTTCTGATAAGATCAGCAACGCTGTCCATATCTCTGATGAAGGTGGCGTTTGGTCTTGCGCCGACTGTCTCGCTTTATCCCACACGGGTTTCAAAGGGCACACAGTGTTAAAGACCAACCAGTTCCAAAGGGAAAGCGCCATGCATCCAAGACAGTTCGCTCGGACCACCACCCGACGCGCCCGCCATATCCATTGCTGGCGAAACGCGCAGGTCACGGCGAGCCTGACTTATGTGAGCTAGAAGGCGCGCGCCAATCATTACGCCCATGCGCGACGGTCAGTTTGGGGCTCAACCGGGGGGATCCGATTTGCGATCTGGAAGCGGAAACAGCCTAGTCTTTCCGCGCTCTACTGGGCGGCGCAACGGCGGGGCTGCTTAATCTGTCCCGTGGCGACGCATCTGTCTTACGCAGAAAACCGACTATATCATCCGTTGATTCCGGACGAAGCTGCTGATCACGATGGGCGGTCGGGACAGGCGGCAGAGGTAGTCGGACGGTTGCTTGACGAAAAGGCATACATCGGATGGCCGCATCTATTGGACGGATTATCCGCTGGGATGGGGCTCCGGACTTCGATGCGGCTTGCCTTTTCCGATTATCCGGACACACCGATCCTTTGACGGAAAGCGCGGGTGTCACAAATGCTCTACAGTTCCGCACAGACGGGACGGTCCCAAAAGGTGTGTGAAGGTCGCCTTTGCCGGATTTGAGGCCGTGAACTCCGGCCCCATATTGTCGCTTTGGTTGGCGCTCTTTTTTAAAGTCACGCCGCAGAACGGCGATTACCTTCGCCCCGCTGGCCGCTCTAGTTCTGGCCGCGCCGCTTGCCTATTGCATCAGCGTTGCAACTCTCGGCGGGCATATTTTGTCATTGACAAGTTTCGATGAAGAGACATGTCTGGGCCGCGAGAGCGCCACGCCATCACCTCGTGCAAATAGTACGACCATTCTTGTGCGCTTGCTGAAAACAGCCCGAACGCGCTTCGAACTCGCTATAATCTTAGCTCACTCGATTGCGTCGTCCATGCGGCTGGCGCCTTGCCCCGTTCATTACCAAACAACGCCGATGATTCGATTGGCTCGGCCCCATCGTGCAAGAATATTAATGCGCGGCAGTGAAGGCAATGCCTGACCTTCAATCAGCGCGCAGGAATGGCTACAGAACCCGGGATCCGTCGGGCAAAAGCCGTGTTTGGCACGGTCCATATTTGCGATCCAGAAACCGGCGACGGAACTTACCGCCGGGTGAGACCGGGACGGTCTATTTTGGAGGTCAGAGCAATTATTGGAATTCACGCGATGCTGGCAAAAACGCGCCGGCCTATCATGCCCGCCATGCATCGCTCCACCTTGGGCGATGTCGGCCATTATTGACGCAGACCCGGCTATTGTTTACTTGGACGACCGCCAAAGCCAATATGATCAATATTTCCCAGGCGGTGAACATCTTATCCGCAAAAGAGACCGGAGAATGTTCTGCTGGGCAGCATCCATCCGTGCTCGACGCGGCCGTCCTTGGGCGTGCCCTGTGAGGAGATGGGCGAACGGTGAAAGCCTTTGCTTCAGCTATGCAGAGGGCGAAATCAGACGGGCTGAGACGGCGAATTTGATCGCGTTTACCCGCAGAGGCAAATCGCCATGTGAAAAGCGCCGCGCGAGATTTGAACTCGTGCGAGAGCTTGCCGCGGCACAGAGAGCGGGGCAAATTGCTAAAACCGGTTCTTGCTGGACTAACCGTGGCCGATACAGCGCAGCGATTTGAAGGCCGAGGATCGCGCTGGAAAATCAGAGGCTTACGTTGAAAACCCGAGCGGATACGCATTATAGCCTTGTTCTTGTCCGCCCCAAAAATCATTCGCCCAATGCGCCCGTCCCGTTTGGAGGAAAAAGCGCACCATTGGATAATCGCCTATTGGCGAAGGCAGGAACGAATCAAGGGGTTCGCTGCTGTTATCGTAAAATTGCGCGACGAACCTGCCGCCGCTGGACTTCCGACACGCCGTTCCGATAAACCAGCGCGCGGCGTGAATTGCCGTTTCATCAAAAACGACTGATTAAGCTCACCCGGAATCAATGTCGTAGCCCCAGAATTGGTTCAATCGCGCCATGCGACTGACGTTCACGGACACAGCCCTCTTTGCGAGGACTCCCTTTGCTTCGGACCCAACTTATCCTGACCCAGCGATGGGTCTTTTTGCGAATAGATCGCCCTGTCGTCAAGAAGGGCGAGGCCCGAAACTTTGTTGCGAGGATTGGTTGATTGTGGGTAATCGTCGGGACTGCTGATCGCCGTCCCGCCCATTCGTCTTGCGGCGGCGTGCCGTAATAGCTCCACCACAGGCCACGAGTTAGGGTGGCAGGAAACAAATGAGGCAGATCGAAACCATGGCGAGGGTTCAATCGGAACGGTGTTAAATCCCGGTTAGCAAAATCTGGCCGCCTTTGGTTTTCTGGTCGCTGAAGGGCTCAACCCATTCGGAATAATCCTGTATAAAACTGCCTATGTTAGCTCGATCCCGCCGCGCGGCATAGAAACGCCGCCCCCTAGTCGGTTTCGCCAATTAGCAAAACAACACCCGTCGCTCTCGCGCTTATACTCCGACGGTGTAAGCAAGCGATTTGTGCAGAGGGGATTCAGAGCCTTCGAATATACGACCGAAGGCCTTTGGATCTTCGGCTCTTGGTAAAAAACACAGATTTTGGAGCGACCCCGCTATAGGCGACCTACCGCATGTTATAGACGCCAAGCCGCCATTAGATAGACGACGCCGTTTTCGACGTGCCGCACACTGTCAGATGCGCTTCGCAATGCCGGGCAAAGAATAATTATTTCCGGGTCGCCAAGAAAGGAAGCCCCCCGGTTAGCGTCATCGTTCGCACTTGTCAGGTAATCGTGTAAAATCCGTTTGAGCTTCAGCGGCACCAATCGGGAAGACAGAATTAAGTCATAAATATCTGAATCTTGGCCCCGTACTCTTCCAAACACGCGGCGTGTGGGCTTCAGCCCGGTCAAGACGGTCCGTTCCAGCGAGTTGGTTCAGAACACGCGTTCGATGACCGTGCAGGAAGGTCACGTCTTTTATTCCCAAGCCGCCTCGCGAACCCCATAGGTCGACCATGGAGCACGCGTGCGCCCCTGATTAGACTCCGTCCCGCGCCACCATCGCTTTCGTGTAAGGCTCGTAAAGATTGGGTTGGTTCGGGCGGGCGGTGACCAATTCAAGCGCCCCTCGGAGCGGTCTGCACCGGCAGCATATCATTCCCGCCGGGACACGCGCAAAACTTTTCCAGAGGCAGCCCAGCGCTGACGGTAGACCTCTTTAGCCTACCCAAGTGCGGCGCGGCGCGCGGACTTTCCATCAAAGCTAATAATAGAGCGGCGCGGCAATCCTGTGGCTTGATCGCCTGCATATGAACATGAAGCCGCCCGGAGCGAACGCGCCGCGATCAACCACGGCTCAGCGCGGGTTCGCGCCAATCCGGCTTTGCCCCCGCCGGCTCGCCGCCTTGATATTGGCTATAGCCTCGGCCGACCGATTGGCGATGATCTCGGCCTCGCCGTCCATCAAACAACCTTGGCGCTTTCCGCAACGAGAGTCTGCGGCGATTGGTCCGCGACATGGTCATAGGACATGGCGGCTGGCGCTGGCTCCGGTCTGGGCGCAAACGCTGGCTTGGAAAATTATTCGAGCGCCAACGGGTTCGGAAAAGTCGGCCGCATCGCCAAACAGGCGTTACGCCGAAACGACATCCATCGCTTGCGGGCGAAATTCCAGACGTCCGTGACACGGCTCAGGCTCGCCGCCAGGTCCGCAGGTCCAAAAGGCTGATCAAGATCGTCAGGACAGGGCGGCTATCTTGGCCTGCGCCAGATAATGACAGGAGTTGGTCGATATGCTGCATGGTCGCGGCGTTAGTTCGACCCCCTCGCCCGGAAGTCTCTACTCCTTCAGCAGGAACAGATGGGAAGGACCGCGTCTACTGCGCGCCTGCTTAATCACCATCGTCAAAGGATGGCTCCAATCCGGTTCACCGAAACAGGGGCAATGCGGAAAGCAGCGGCAGGGAGCGGTCATACCGACCCGTCTCAATTCGGCATTGACGCTTGCCGGGATATATTCAACTGATCCGCCCAGCAGCGGCCTGGGACCAACCTATGAGCGGCGCGGAGTTCCTTGAGCGGATTATGGCACGCCCCATTCCCCGCGCTGGACGAAAGCAGGTAAACACACCGGAACATGCCATGATGATCGGGCAAGACGAAGAAAACGGGGAGGCTTCGGCAAGGCGTCGAGGAATAATTCCGCCAACCCCAGACGCCGGAAATAGGACAGCGCACGAAGAGCGCGCTCATCATCGCGCTTGATCATAAATTGACGCGCTGCCTCGTCAACATCACGAAAATAGACCCACATGGCATAGACCATCAGCAAGATGAATAACCCAGGTACAAGCGCCAAACCATATGTCGCTGTGAGCGGATCGCCATCATCCCAATTGTGTGATACGCCAAAAACGGCACCGATATAGCCGCCCCTCGCCCATCACAGTTCGCGTTTATAGCGTTTTCGGATCATTGTGGGGAGACATGATAATTTCCTTAGTTTGTGAGTGGATTAACGGTTGGTTTGTTGGGCCGAGCGGCGGATAAAGACGCAACGAACGCGTCGGGCTGATCATCCATAATAAAATGGAAGCTTCCCCATCAACGCGCTCGAGTGTCAGGTCCGACGTCCAGGAGTAAGCGGTCGCTACAGCCATCGACCGCGTCCGACGGACACCCATTTTGCGGATCATGGGCGCTAGATCACGGTTACGCGGACACATCGATATCGGACAGAATTGGGCCGGAAATCCGTGTGGTCATGATCTCAGAATAGCGGCCAGCACGCTATCGCGATCTGACGCGGCGCCCCATGTCGCGATCCGCGATTGCGCATCAGATCCTTGGCAGTCTAGCCGCCTGTTCGGGCTTGCGCGGCATCATAGCCGCTTTCGGCATGGCTTTTCATCTGCGCGACATTTGGTCCGCCATCGGTCTGGTTGTTTCGACCGTCGCGTTGGCGTTAAAAGATCAATGGATAGAATTGGCAGGCTGGTCCACACTTATAACACCGCCGACCGTTCGCTATGATCTCGCCCCACATGCAGGCGGTAAACCCGCCCAGTGAATGTCGGGACGATGATTCGGTTGCGTCGAGGTTTTGCGCAGCGGAATATAATCCCCACATCGTCTGACAGGACCTTCGACAATTGCCGGACGCGGGGAAGCAAAGTCTGTCCGGCAAACCAGCAACATCGGCGACATGGAAATCTATAATTGATCCTTTAATGGCGGCGGACCGGGGCCCGTCCCAACCTGTCCCGCGCTGGGCGAGACCCGGCGAATAAAATCACGTCTGGGCCGGGCCGACTGTTCGGAACGGAGAGCCAGCCCTGCTGATATTCAGGGGTTACGACCGCCGGCAACGTCTGCCGCAACGTCTGCGCCTCCATGGCCGGTGGGGCTGACTGCGCGGTTGCAAAAACCGCTTGGCCGAGGAAAACGACCCCCACGCTCGCGGCTAATTCCAATAGGAATTGCTTCATGTCTGAAATACTATTTCTGTCAAGTTACTTTGACTTAGACAGCACCCTTTACATTCAAGCACCCTTTCCAAACTTTGCGATTAACGCTGCCACCCCTCACAGTCTGCCTATGAGCGGAAAAACAACGCGCAATGACCGGGAGCAGATCTGAATGATCATGGCGGAAGAGGCCGGGATCCCTTGACGCCCAAAACAAAGCCCGCCGCATGCGGGCGGAGCTGGCCGTCGTACGAACGGCTACAACGCCTGTGACAACGTCCTACGCGGGTGATTGGAGCGAGGACGATCTGCGGTTCCTCCCGCAGTTTTCGGCGATGTCATTATTCGTGTGGGGCTGAATTCCTGCTTCTCGCTGGGCGTCAGCGCCATTCATCGCTCTCGATCGGGGGCGGTCCGCGTCTTTTCTGCTGGCTGCCGTCGGCGCCTCGCCAATGGCCGAATATTTTCGGACGCCGGAAACGCGCCCATTTTTCCTACATTGATCACGCGGCCCTCGGCTTTCTCCTATTTGTGCAGACCGGACACTGCGAAGGGCCTCACCAGGCCTAAGCGGGATTGTGGGCGGCCCTGATTACGTTAGGGGACGATGAGCGCTCTTCTATGCGCCATCCGTTCTACCTTTTGCATCGCGGCTATCGCCGTCTCGCCTCATCATATTTATTATTCGCGGTTCTCGCCCAGAATCGCGCCCGACTGCTGCGTGACCGGAATTCGCAGTCGTGTTGATTCCTGTCCAGGATGACCGTGAGTTTGCGCAGGCCGCTGGCCTATATATTCAGGACACGGCATCGCCGCACGCGTTTTCGCCGACAATTGCATCTGGCTGCATTTTGCTGGGCTGCCGCCGCTCCTCATCCACGGCCTTGGTGGAACAGGCTGTCATGCCAAGTCGGGACTATTGTTCGAATCTGATCCCCTTCCTCGCCTTCACGGAAACGCCGATGCGTCATCATCTGATCGAGATGGCGTGATCACCGTGAATCGCCTCGCCAAAACGCGCAGCCTTGATCGCTCTGCACTCGGCTATGGCGGGCGTGCCGTGGCTTCCTTGTTAGTCAGGACCAGCCTCAGTTGGTACAAAGCCCTATCGTCACCTTGATCCTCTCGGCCGGGCCATCGTGCTGCTCGGCTCGCGTGGCATCGGTGCGTAAATCAGCTGATCCGGGTGCGCCGAAAATGGCGTGTTTTTCCGCGCCTTATGAAGCCGCCTTCATCCCCATTGTGACTTGATAGATTGGGGGCAACCCCCACATCCGCATCATGAAATGATTCACGCTTCTGCTTTTACCCCCTTCCTCTTTTACGGCCAAGAGAGATTGTATCCGAGCTCGGACCCGCCATATTGTCGCGCAGAGCGACGCGGAAAACGGCGCCCGTCGCCATTGCGCTGCGCATCGTTGGCGGCGCAAGCAGCTCGAGCCGGGGCCTGCGCGCCGAAAGTTACGCCCAAGAATATCTTGATGCATCGGCCCGGACCGGCGTCGGCAAGACTGAGATCACCGCGCCTTGCCAAATTGCAAACGCCTTTCCTCAAAGGTCGAAGCGACCAAATTTACCGAAGTCGGCTAATGTTGGCCGCGACGTGGAACAGATCATCCGGGAATCTGTCGAAAGCGGCCGATTTAACACGTGTCTAAGAGACGAGAAACGCGGGCTCGTCACGGGCGCAGTCGGAAGCCGCAGCAGAAAACCGCATCATCGATGCGCTGGCGGGGACAATGCGCGCGACGGCACCCGCGCGTGAGAGCTTCCGCCGCAAGCTACGATCCGCGAGGCTGACGACACAGAGGTTGAGCTAGAACATGTCCGACACATCCTCGCCCTTCCAGTCATTGAATATTTCGCGGGCCAACCCGGCGGCGGATATGGGCATTGATCGACCCTTGTCCGCCATGTCGCCAAGATGGGTAAGAGCCAAAACCAGTGACGCTGAAATGTCGCGACGCCTACACGCCGCTCCTTTCTGAGGAAGCCGACAAGCTGATCGACGAAGACGCGATCAAACGCGAAGCGGTGGAACTAACCAAAAGACGGCATCGTCTTTCTCGATGAAAAATTTGATAAAATTACCGCCAGGTCCGCGCGCGCGGCGGTGTGTGTCTCGCGAAGGCGTACAGCGCGACCTGTTGCGCTGATCGAAGGACAACGTTGCGACAAAAATATGGCCCGTCAAACGGACCATATCCTGTTTGATCAGCAGCGGGCGTCCACGTGCCAAACCGTCCGTGCTTGCTGCCTGAACTACAAGTCGTTCTCCCCATCCGGTCTGAACTGCGCCGCCCCTGACCGAAGCTACTTTGGTTGCGCATTTCTGACCGAGCCCGGAAGCCAGCTTTGATCAAAAACAATATACCGCCCTTTATGGCGACCGGAAGGCGTGACCCTCAAACTTCACAGAAGACGCCCCATTTCGCATGAGATCGCCAAATAGCGCGGAGGGAATGGCAGCGTCGAAAATATCGGCGCGCGGACGCCTGCACACGGTGATGGAACGTTGCTCGATGAGATTCAGTTTCACCGCCCACAGACCGCGACGGGTGAAACCATCCAAGAATCGACGCGGGACTATGGAAAAAACACAGTCGGCAAGCTCGCCAGCGATCAGGATTTGGTCAATTTATTTTATGATCCTATCTGATTTATTTCTTACGATCAACCATTTTTGGTGCCGGCTCTTATAAACCATCTAAGCAGTTGAACAATCATTGAGAACCTAGTCAAAGTAGTTAGCGTTATTCCTCTTTCATTCTTGTAAAAAACGCAGCTTTCGATCTTCGAAACTGTAGCCAGAAAAAACAGCAATAAGCGCCAAGGTGATCACGAAACAAACAGTGATGATTAGTTTTATAGTTCAGGGACCATCCATTCATCTAAATCTCCGCTTTGATAACGGAATATCATCTGACGTTGAGAACACTTCGTTTTGCGCGATTAGATGATCGCCTTATGCGCTCAGCACAATAAGAACGCTACTGGACACGCCGCGCTAGTGGTCTAAGTCGATAGCTGAGTGTGCTCTTATTCTGTAAGATTAATCTTACCCGCTTCGACAGTTTCATACAAGCCTCCATCTTGGAATGTTTAAACTCCATACCAGCGAAACCTTTAATGAATTAGTTTTAAACAGTGAGGTCCTTTTTGCCGCTGCACGCCTTAAGACTTGTTAACTATGTCCCACAGATGTTCATCTTACGTGCAAACTTCTCCTCCAAAGATCAGCAGCTCTCATATAATTCGCTCCAAGGCCACATGGCATTACATATTTTCGAATAACGAAACTATTAGTTCGGTTCATTGTATTAGCTCGTAGGCGCGCTTGCGCACATACCTTAGCGATTCTATCAGATGACACTCAGAGAGCGTCCCTGACAGTGATCCGACTAACGAATAGTCATTGATTTACGGTCCGCGCCGCTGCGTGAAGCCGTGCGTCTTTTCCACTGTCCATGACGCATGGAAGGATCTTTCATGTCTAAAACGGATTTACGATGGTCTCCGTCTACTATCGACGGTTATATTTTCGGGCCGGACGCGACGTCTCTCAATTCCCCAGTCCGGCGGGTGGTGGACGATTATTCTTCTGAAGCGCTGTTCTGGCTACAATTGTCGCGTATGGGGCGCGCGACTTATGAATTTGGCTATGCATTCGGGATTAGAGCCGGCGCAAAACCCCTATCCGAACATGCGCTCCTATCGTGCTGTCCCGCTCGAATCACATGCCGGACGATGCCGCCGTCAAGATCACCGTACCGGATGCGTGCGATTTGTGGCGCGCGCTCAAAAAGAGCGAAACAGGATCGATCTATCTTTGTGGGGCGGGCGGCGTTAGCGGGCAGTTTTGGCGCGAGCCGGGCTTGATCGAATGAGTTGCGCCTGAAGCGCCCCGCATATTCTGCTGGGCGGCGGCACGCGAATATTTGGCGAGGACGGCGCGTCGCTGCGCCTGTCCCCAGACCCACCACACGGATTATGGCGAATGATCACCTCTTATCAGGGCCTTCACCGTTCACCCGGGTCATAGCCTTGAGACGGCTGCTTTTAGCGCCCCGCCTCCGCCGCGGCCCTTTATGCCGGCACATCATAAGCAATCGCGCAGAAGTCGGAATCGACCGCGCTTTGGGTCGCCTGTTTCCAACGCCTAGCCATAGGCTCAAGATCGCTTTATCCTGGTACCGGCCGCTGCCCATGATGAGAAGCCGAGCGGGGAACAGGAATGGACGCGCCATCGCACATGATAATTGCGATAAGCCAGCGACGGCGCGAGATAGCCTGCGCCCGCCCAAGACGGCCAAGTTCGCCATTGACGGGATCGGACCCGCGAGGACAGCGGGCCGTGGGGGCTAACCAACATATTCGACTGAAATACTGCAGCCTATCATCCGCATCAATGCCGCGCGCCCCATCGCGCCCCTGCACCTTGGGCCGGGGCCGCTTAGGTAGTCGCATTCCAGCAATGCCGGGCCGTTCATTGGAAGCTGGTTCGAAAATGCTTTGATCGAACACAGCCATTTCGCGCGGCTCAGCCAGATATGAATGCGATTTCAATTTTCCTCGAACGAAAAAACCGGAATGTCCGGGCGGGGGGACTATCGGCGAGATAGTCGGTTTGCAGCGTCGCCTTGAAATTCCGTCTGCAACATGGCGAAATGAGTCGCGGCCATAATTCTCTTTGATCCAGGATCAAATTGCCTTCCAAATCTCGACCAAAACTCAGCGCCGGGCGCCTCCGCATCCGCGGCGAGGCCAAACATTGAACCGAGGACCGAATACGCGGCTTTGCCTTGTGAGAAAGCGCAAACAACGCCGAACCCGTTTTGCCTTGCAAAACTATTGGCCGTCGAGTGCGCGGCGTAGCCAAAGCCCGCTTTTTTTTTTTGCCAGCGGGGTTCGCCATCGCGTCCATTTCATTCATCCGCTTGCGCCGGGCACTGCTTGCGGGGTTCATCGGGCCCCGGCGTGTGGTCTTGGGTAAAAAAAACTTGAAATCGGGGAACGATATAAATTTGGCCTTGGGACTGGACCCCACAACCAAACGGGTATCTCCCCCTTTCTTTTTTTTTTCC
>Ga0163217_1011655_pt1 | contig 11999 bp, 4 predicted proteins | sample SynspAceP_FD_185933 | JGI IMG/M metagenome (GOLD analysis project Ga0163217, IMG submission 185933) | Saline lake microbial communities from Ace Lake in Antarctica - Synechococcus sp. Ace-P (PacBio error correction) | ecosystem: Environmental > Aquatic > Non-marine Saline and Alkaline > Saline ... | reverse complement strand
ACTTGTTGTTCTTTAAACCAAGATTTTGTCATTGTGAGATAGGGCCGTTTAAATAGGCAGTCTGATTCTGCTTGATGATGGACCAAATACCAATACCACGCAGCGCACTGCGGTGTTTATACCAACTTCTTTTCCGTTTTTTTTTTTTTCCCCGGGGGGGGGGCTTTTTTGCCCGCCCAAAATTGGCTCACCACATTTTCCTGAAAGTTCTATCCCTTTAATTTCAGGCCTCTGTCGCTGAAAACACATTGTTACAACATTGTGGGTTAGGCCATATCCATTGAGATACTTGCTTAGGAAATTCACCGACCGAAGGAAACAATAGAAACTTCGTTAACATTTTTTTCACTTTCTTTTACGATAACGCCTGCTTTTTGTGAGGGTCAACTTGCTTTGACTTTTTGACTCTTTATTTTTGAAGTCTGGACCAGTCGCTGACTTTTTGCTTGTCGTATAATTAATGTTAATATAAGGGCTTTTTTAGGGGATATTATTTGAGCCGGGGAAGATGGCTGTAAGGTGCTTTAATTTTATTGAGTTTTTGCCAGATTCAGTAAGTCGTTTACCGTGCTACAACCAGGCTATTAGAATTAGGGTGTCGCCTTTGGTTTGAACTCTTATAAATCTTTACCGTCAAAATCTGGCTATTCGGCCTTGGAAGTCGTCTTAAAATGTTCTTACCTTGATAAATTTCAACAACTGGCGGCTGGTTTTTTCGACTTCGAGCATTGAAACCATACAATAACGGCGCTCAAACCGATAGTGATGAAATACCCAAAATACAAGATTGTAATTTTTCCGATGTTTGTTTTCTTGAATTTATGTTCGGCAGCATAATTTGAGCATGGATTCAGTTATTTTTGTATGTTTATTGCCAACAACGCTCGAGTAATATCACTGCGACAAATACCTAAAACGCATGAAGTATAAGACGCTATAAAATAAATAGGGCAGATGTTGAAGTGTTTGCTTCAAATGTCGCTGGGTAAGACATTCTTCCTTGCACCAGTGGAATAATTTTTTCCGGTGTCGATTTTCATTATCGTTATCAAGCAGGTAATTTTCCAAAGGCCACACTTTTATTTAATGAGCCTAACCATTAAAAACCCCCCTAATAAGGACTAGTCTGAGTTTTGTTGATGGTTTTGAAACATCCAGCTTCAGTACAATGAGAAAAAAATGATTAAAGCCGGCAACGCAGCCAGCAGGCAAAAACAGCCCAGATAATTTGAATTGGAAATTCCTTAATAGCATTCATGCACGGGCCCCATACATTACCCAACAGTAAAGGATAAAAGCTACCTGAAATTTCCTGGTTAAAATCATGGCGCAAATAGCATACTTACCCAAAAGATGAAAATACACATAGAGGCGTCGATTCTATTGGACGTCGGCGAGATCAGGGTAAATTCCAATAGGCACAATAGCACCCGACCCACAAACGCAGGCAATTGACCAGGCAATGACCATCCTATTCAATATGCGAGCATGGGGACAGACCATACTTCCAGCAATAATTAATCCAAAGGACATAAAATGCCCATAATAAAGGCGGGATAGTTAATCTAAAGAAAAACAACAAGACGGGAAATGTGACTAAAATGATTAATCACACCGCCCGAACCCAAGGTGCAGTAAAAACGAACCGTTCTGAATATGTGTCCATGAGGACTTTAATTACCCTGTTGTAAATAAAATTGGGGCGCGCTACTGCAATTTTTTTTAGGGAAGAAATTAGCTTCTTTCATTGATTCCTGTCATAAATGCATATGGTACCGGCCTGAGGAAACACCGGGAATCGGCATCAGCAAGCTCCCATTTAAAAACCCCACCGTGCTGCATACAACAACAAAATCTTTCGCTGTTCGCTTTTAGTACCATTGTTTACCCTTTATGTTCGGTACTTTCAGTTAAATTATAAATAATATTTCCAGGGACTAAAGGAACAAAGCGCACGGCCTCTGATTATTTTGAGTTTACAAATTCGTCTTTCGTGTTTCCTATTATGCATTTGCAGTTGTTGATTTCTTGGCCAACCGGAAATAATGAGTCGTCCGCCTTGGTTGAGCTGAGCAATAATTGTTCAGGGAGATACGGACTAGCATGGCGGCAGTGACGATTATCGCATCAAAAAGGGCCTTTACTAAGCCAACCGCTTGACTCATCCATCCCCCGTTGTCGATTGGCGACTATATAATGTAGAATTTAAGTGACTCATGCTGGTTCCCAGCTTAGCTTGAAATTTAATGGTAGGTAGGGGTTTTTGATCCGTTCAGCCGAAAATACTCTGGAAAAAAGCTGATATTCTAATACAGCCAAGTTGATAACCCAGAGCCGGTCCCAATTTCTAATAACATTCTGTGGGGCTGTTTCTTGATTTTGTAAAAGTAATTCAGGTCATTCACGCGCTACAAATATTAAGGTTGCGATTATGGTCTGGTCCTTGACCAAAATAGTAAGGCGGTATTTTTGATTACGCTTTGTGCCGCAATGCTCTGGGGATAAATAAAGTATCACCTTGGTTTATATTGGCAAATGGCAACTGAGTTTAACATTTAGTTATTTTTTTTTATCCCTTCCTGGGATTAGTAATTGGGCGAGGCTATCACCTTTTGCGAAACGTGGCATTCATTGTTATTGGTAATCCAGAGTCAATGTTAGTGTAAATTTATATTTTTTTGTTGGAAATGCGCAATTCAGTAGTGCAATTATCTCTATATTTTAATGGACATTCTTATCTACCCAAACAGTGGAGTACTAGAACAATTATCCCTTAGTCGGGTCATTCCAATCTGTTTCCTTGTTGATAAGGCACTCATGCTCTTAGCTGAACTAGTCCCATCTTCAGCCTAAAAAATCACACATTGAGGGTTGATTGTGTAATCATGCACATGGTTTGGGCGCTGGCTGGCGGCCTGTAATAAGACGCTCTTTATGTCGGGCCAGTTTATTTGCTAGCTTAAATTCACGCAACCCCAATATTCAAAATTGTTACAGGCGACTTAATTACATGAGTCCCTAAACATATGAGTCACCTCGCATGCTTATTGAGCTGGCCGGTGACTTAACTGGCTTAAACGTAAGCGCCCACACTGAGCTAAAGCCTAAGTAAGATGCCGCTTATCTACATTACTTAAAATAAATGTGCAAGCAATCCACCTTTATGGCCTGGTTGAATATCGACAATTTCTCTGCATCATCCTTATTGTTGCAAAAAGCCCCTGCGGGTAAATCGAAAAACTTGCTTCTAATTGGTATTGTCTCTGTAGGCCCCATTGCAGACTTTATTCAGGTAACAAACCGTAGCGCACGTCTTGGGTTGTTTGCAGTCAAGTTTTCTCCAGAGGCAGCTGAATAGTTGGATAATCCTTATGCGAAATGCCTTGTTCCAAAGCAAGGGGTCTCTTAATTGGTGTGGCGGCAAGTTGACACCTGGCCCCAAGAGGAGCTGAAAGCTGTTCGAATATTCACACTTATTAATCTTTTGTTTAATTCGTTTCTCAATTGGTACTTCGGCGCAGCAAAAGTAACTAGCGCTGCCAGGCGGGAAGTAACATAGATGTCGCGCCATCTAGCCGCGTTGGATCCAAAATAGCCATCTTCGATTCGGCCGGCTAACCAAATTCAATTTAAACAACCTGAAGCCGTTCAAGGCCAGATATTGGCCATGAGCGTTTTATTGCGATTGCGAATATCCTCACATTAAACAACTCTTTTCAGGCGAGACCTAAATTAACCCGCTCTTTGCATCAAATAGCGGCTATCGCCAAAACCGCTGCGCGCAGCATAGTTAGTTCTAGGCAACCCCATGAGTTATTGCTACGTGCTCTAAGGTTTACTTTAATCTGAGATGTCGACTAATATTGGCACCGTAATGACAAAACGATTACATTTGAGACGCCGGTGCGTATTTCTTATCATGGCGAAACGGCTTTTTAGGTACGTTCTGCACCCATCAAACAGTTTAATTTTGACCAATCAAAATCTTGCTTTACTGGGTTTGTGAACACTAAACCAGGTTTGTTCTGTAAACAGCGTATTTATCCCTTTGCGACTGCATAGGGTCACATTCACGCAATGGCACACACGGGCAAACTTAGCGATTTCCTCAGCTTTAAAAAGCCGTATTTATTAGAACCTATTCTTTTCGCACCCACAAATGATGTGTTTCACTTGACCGAATAGGTTCATAGCCAAGTTTTCAGTGACATTGAAAGTCTGGTAATTACAAACTTTTAGTTGGCCGTTAGGCGCTGGGGGGCAGGCATTAATAATAACGCCAATTTGATGAGTTTTGCATTAATTAGCCTGTATCGAATGATTAACCAACAGCACCACTGCAAGGCGGCCAATACATCTCTTTGCGTCCAGCAGAAACAAAGGTTTTTCTTGTGGTGGTAGCTTTAACGTTTTACCTGCGATGCATGAGGTTTGTATAGTCGGTTTTTTTTAAATTGTTTGCACCATAACAATTAATATGTGGCGCCATTTTTTAGGTGATGCTTGGGCACAAATATTAGTAATATCAAACATTACCGATAAGTATAGCCTTTCCAGTGACCTAATCGATACAGTACGGCAATTAAGTTTCGGCTATTCGTCTACGCCGGCTAAAGCAGATCTGTATCAGGAACAGTGACGACCAAGTCCCCCTTGGCCTGAATGCGCCGAGTATGGCATTCACACCATGCATGTATGGCAACATCGACCGTCAGTAGGGACAAAGTAGTCGCTATGTTCATAATCATTAGTTAAAACCCTCCATTACAAATGGGGCCTGAGCCCGCCAATTAAAGAACGTCGTTAAACCATGACCAATTGCGCGATATTCATGTCTGATTTTAACTTCTTTGGGGTTAATTGCGTAAGATAAAAAACTAGCGAGCAATTAATCTTCAATTTTGGGATGACTTTAATATTTAGAGGCGCGCCCATGACGATTTTTACCTTGCCACCAAATTGTTCTATGGCTGACGGCTTCATCGGGTTAATGCTTGATTTTCAGGTCTTTGAGCTCGATAGGAGCTTGCTATTAACAATTTCAACGGAAAAAATTGTTGGGGTGAGGGCATGCCAAAAGATTATCACGTGAATTCAGTTTTTTCAACAAATTGCGTGTAGTGAGCCCGTTTCATTGTTAATCTCGTACTGGCGCGGCTAAAATTCGCCTACTCACCTTGCTCAGCAGTTGCAAACAAGCACTTGAGATCATCCGGATGTAAACAAGGGCGAGCCGCATTCATGAACCGAGTACCCATTTGTTCATCGGCAGCAAACCAAAGCCAGGGCCTGCTTAACCACGGAGTCACTTGCGTTTTCACCGCCAATAACTGTGGTGGAATATTGGAGGGATTGAAGCCAAATTTAGCCAGTTTTGAGGCAAACAATGTTATTCTTGGGCATGTAAACAACGATAACTTTGTCCCGTTAGGAGGGAAAAATTAGTCGAGTCAGGGTATGCTCAATTGATGGTTTATTCCAGCAATAGTTTAAATACTGCTTGGGTAAACACCCACCCATCCGTTTGCCAATGCAGCAGCAGAGAACAATACGGTAAAATGGTTGTATTTGAAGTCATTTATTATGTAATTTAGAGGCAGGATTGCGATAAAAAGTCTTCACCTAGTTTAATTAGACCGAGATTCATGCGTGCCCTTTCTTCTGCGGGCTCAAGAACCTTATTTTTAAATCCGTTCAATATCGGCTTTTAATAAACTTATTACGCTTGGGAACGAAGATTGGCATGGTTTTGTCGTTGTTTGCTCCAATACTTCCTTTTGCAATTACTTAATAGTTCCGGAATTATACTGTATTACACAGCCATAACGATATTGCAGCATAACAAGCCAGGCAAAGTAAACCAAGGCTGTTACACATTTCATGACTTTTGTCCTCCTCTCGTTAAAAAGCTATTTTGCGCTATTATGCCGAGCTTTATACCAGATCCTCCAGTGAAACAGCGTTGCAGATAAGTCCGACAGGGACCAATAGAATCCAAAAAATTAGCCGCCAATACCTGTATATTAAGCGATTCGATTGTCGTCATTTTTTTAATAACACACCACAAATAAATAACAGCCTAAGGTTAGGTAAAAAACGCCAGTACAAAACCCAAAGTCGGCGCATAGTTTCTTGAATTATTTGCTTCTAGTCGTGCCCAATTATTAGCTTACCCACTGTCACCGAATATACACAAAAGGTACAAAAAATAGCCGGTTAGTATTTTCAAAGCAACATGCTGCTCTCCTTTTATTGAGCGATCAACCCAATTATTCTTGCCTTTCAATTTATCTTTAAGCTTCATCTTTTTTATGATCGATGGCATTGTTCATTTAGAATTAATAAGTGCTTTCTAAAAACTTAATCTATGTCGCCTTCAGCAGAGTTTTTCCCAGTCAAGCCACTCAGCCAATTGCGCATCTTGGGGGCCTAAGGCTGCTTGCATTCTGGGCCTATAAGTATTGGCTTTTTAGGCTCCGTCCAATTACCCTGTTCTTCTTTTGCCTATATTAGCCATTAAAGCGTCTACCAAGTTGTCGGTTTAAATCTGAAACTAAGGATAAGTCCAAATCACTATCACCCGCGCAAACCAGGAATTAATGCTGGAGTTGTTTGCCAATTGGTTTCAGTGGTATTGGGCCCACATTATTAGATCGATTTTATTACTGCGCTTTGAGTTGCATAGTAAAGGCTAGTTTAAGTTGATCACACCGAATCCACCTTTAACGGGCATATTTCGTTTACCCTTAATACTACCGTTACGTTTGCACATTAAACCGGTGAGTAATTTATGCTTTGTTTGTCGTTGATTGACCAAGTCGATATTGTCGAGTTTTTAAAGCCCGCTTAATTGCCAGTTTTGTTTGAGCAAATTGCCATTTTCTTTGAGCCAAAAATTCAGCCATTAACTTTAAACGACTTGCCCCAAAGTTTTACTTTTGCTCGACGTCAACCTTAAATGTGGATAGGCACGGCCAATAACTATCGTACTGATAGGTGATGTCATGCCACACACTTAACAGGTTATTCTATGTTGCCAACTAGCGAAATATATCGGGCGTTTTTGATCCACAACTCAGGTAGTCCTGGATTTCATTCATTCAAAGCTAGCAACTGACCGGCTGAAACCGGCTTCTTTTGTTTTGTTGTTGTTTTATTTTTTTAATAGGAAGCGACGATATCAAGCGCGGGCTAGACATTATTTCAGCCCATTGTGACTGCTTTTTCACCAACAAACACCATAGTTGGTCACATCACTGATGGCACCAGCATACCCAGCTACTAGGCTTTTTCTAACTGCTCATAATTCTTGGCCTGGTTGGCCGCTTTTAAATTGTGCTATTTTAGGAGAATAAGGCTCTTGTTTTGCTTGGCTCCACCGAATCTTTTAAAATCACTTAAAATATGTTTGTCAGCTGTAAATTTAATTGTTTCCCAGTAGTTCGAATTTTCTCTTGGTGCCACAGTAATTCACTTGGATTTTTGTAAATTTAGCTTTTGCATAAGGTTTCAATCTGCTTTTTGTATTTCTCGTTAGTTTATTCTTTACTCGGAGGTTTTTAAATTGAGTGGCCCTTATTCCCTCTTTGTGACGGTCATAAGATTGCTTGCTTGAGGCTTCTTCGATTAAGCTTAGTCAGTTTTAGGGGTGCGAAGCAGACACCGTCATCTACACTGGGTAAATTACTGGCTTATATTTCCGGTGAATAACTCTGCATAATTTTCCCTAGCTCTGGACCTTGGGCAATTATTTGTTTGCGAAATACGGGACGCCTTCTGTAGCGCGCTCTGTACCCAAACTGCACGGCCAGACACAAATTAAGTCTGTATCGATAATGACTCTTATCGTAATAATAATGGCATATATATTCAATATCTTGCACTTGATTTTCGCCGCTTGAACTCTGCGTTAAGTGGTCTTGGCTTGTTAGGCTTCGGTCGGGATTCTGATATCAATCAATTAAACTGACTGCCAAAAGGTTGAGAAAATGTGTGTTACGGACCGCACTAATATTAACTTCTGCTCCCGTTGCTACTTCGAAGGCCTTTCTTGGGCGGCAAGCCTTAATCCAAAATCAAAAAATTAAATAAAAATGGCTGCAATTGCTAACCTGTGATTCACAACAAAGGCCGCCTAAGGTCAGGCCACCGGTCATTGGATGATTTTCATTTGCATTATTCCCAGATGCCTGATAAAGCGGTAAAAATTACTTCCTTTATAAATTCTCGGCACTAATTTGTTTTTATTTACCCAAACCATGACTTTTCAGCATTATTGAATAACTAACAATACTCTGCTTGGCGAATATAAAGACTCAGGGGATAAAAGCAAAGTTAAAAATAAGACTTCCTAGGGTGAGTGTGTGATTAAAAACTGGGTATTATAAGCTGACCAAAGGTACTTACTGTATAAAGACGGTCCACCCCCCTCCCCCCCCCCCCCCCCCCCTAAACCGGCTGAAGGCTTTCATGGTCAACAAAGGATTTCACACTATTGACGCCATTAAAGAATCGAGTGGTAAAGTAAAAAGTTGCAAATAAGGCTCATGCGACTAAAAAGCTTAGAAATATTGCTCTAAAAAAAACAGTAACAAACAAATACTAAGATTAAGCGTATTGCTCAAAACCCAAAATATAGGGAGTTAACGCCTTATCATAACAAGGGTTAAAGCAAAGGCTAAATTTGCCACGGGCTTGAATCTGAATTGAGCGCTTTTTAAAAGGTTTTTAGCTAAGATACCCATTTCGTTGCTTTCCTTGGCTTGGATTGGTTAAATAATCCGAATAATGTGAACATTAAAAATATCAAACATTCGTTATACACACAATGTTACACAATGGTGAAATAACTAGCAGCGCAGCTAATCGATTTAGCCACTGTTCAGATTTGACGGTATGAGCACTTTTCATTCACAGCCCGTATTTACCTGACACATGTTGCCACACAAGGGTACGCTCAGCAAACCTCTTAAGGCTAATTGTGCCTAAAATAAGTAATTGTAACTGTCTATGTAGCTTGGCTGGGCTCTGTAAATAAAGGCAAATTTGCAATAAAAATTAAACCGTTTTGGGGTTAGTTTATTCTACAACTAAGCTTTGGTTTAAATATCCGTCGCAGAACTTTAAAGTCATCTAAGTATTGTTATTCCCTGACTATGATACTTGGGCTAAGCGCAAATAATGGTAGATAAGTATAGTTTAGATAGGCTTGCGCCCCAGGCGAGTTTGACTAGGGGTATAAGCCACGGGCAAATAAATGAAAATGCGGCCAAACCAAAGGCACTTGGCGATAACGTAAATAAATGAGCCTAAAAGCCATTGCCAGGACGCTAGGCAATCATGTGCTTTTTGAACACCCTGGACTAATACTGCGTGCATGATGTACAAATTTAAGAGGACGGGAGAAAATAACAATTAAAAAAGCGGCCAAGAATAAATGCGGTTAAGGTGTCATTCGAGAGATATTACCTGTCGGTCGATATTGCCACCAATCGCAGACCGCTTGCTGCCGTTGTTTCTACAATGTTGATGGGCCAGTTATTGCGTTGACAAGCCTGTTTGGTGGATTAAGCCTTGCCCGTGGGCCTGCCATGGGCCCGCTCAGTTACAAATTAAAGGATATGCAGCGTGCTTCAGAAGATTGCTTCAACTTGGCAACTCTGACAAACTGGCTACCTTCATCTAAAAACTTTCATATTTAAATCTGTTGTTTGTGAAAAAAATAGTCAAAAACAAGCGCGTATAATCTAGCTCACATTGGGTAAAAAATAGCGGTTTGGGCTCATTAATTGAAATCAGCTTATTGAAGCTTTCAAAAATTGAAATACTTTTGTAAAATCAGTTCATGTTACACTAAGTAGGGGAGAGAACCCAGGTCATTAAAAAACCGGGTTAACATGGTGTTTAATGGGAAACAGTGTATTACATTTCAATATATTCGTTACGGCGACGCTTTATAGGTAAATTTTAGTAAAGAATGATACCTAGAGCAACAACTAATTTACTGCGACTGTTGCCCCCAACGAGTTAAAACCATTCAATTTGGCCGATTGGTCTCGATCGGCATAATTTCTTGCGCTGACCTGATTATTATGAAGCTATCGATTTCACTCATTCTTGACGGGTTAATTGCGCTCATTTGTGACTGTAAAATCGGGTCGATCTGTTGGATTTAATAGATCATTGTCAGACATCGTTGTTGTTTTTATGGGTGTTATATGGCGTCTTCCAAGTTTTGCTGCAAACTTTTGGGATGGAGTTCTACGCACGGCTTGGGGTTTTTTTTATAAATTCGGGCTCTCTTTACCCAACCAGTTACGTTGTTTTTTCATCGATAACTTTTTTGATAAAAGCCATTTCGAGAATTCTTCTTATGCAACTCAATAACGGCGGATACCAGCAATAAACAGAGCTAGGATTCGATTAGTTGCGTTCCGGGACGGGCATGCAAATAAGTTAACAGGTCGTCAGAGATTAACGAACTTCACCCTCGCTGTCGTTGGTTCTTGAAGCTAGGCATAAGGTGCCAACAATGAGTGCTTAAAATAATAAAAAATACTAAACCGCTTGCGATATCATTAGAAACTATGTCTCTATAATGTGTTTCGCAAAATTGTATTGCCTTGACAAAGTGAAAGGCAGCTTTAACATTAAAATAGTTCGTTAAATTACTAAATCAGTTTATATTTTAGTTAATTTTAGAGCTTGATTATGGACGATTGCAGAATTCTCAATTTTACTCACAGTGGGAGAAAGGTCTTGGGTTATGGAAGTGGAAATAGAGTTAAAATTCTGATTACCCCAGCTTAACTGGGCCTTTAATTGTTGAAAGTTTTACCGCCAACTTGATGTAACTGTTGCGCAAAGTGAAAGTTGGAATAAAGAAAGAAGTTACTTTTGATACTTTTAAACGAGATTTTTAGAAAACAATGTCATGGCTTGCGCGATTTCGTGGTTTGCCAGCATCCACTATGAACAGACTTTAAAACAGGCAGGCAGGTTTATCTGGTTTGCTAGCAAAGACCCAGAAATACGAATTATATCCTTTAGGATACTCAGCATTAAAAGCTCCTGAAACAAACCTTGAATTGGGTCTACTTTTCCCGCTTAATGTTGGCCAAGATTTAACTTTGATTATGGCCAAGTGTGCCAAAAAGCCTTGATTTGCCAATTTCTCTACCCCACTTCATTCGCACCAATTTTTTGTTGACTTGGAAAGATAAGACGCAAAGTTCGAATTAGTATTTGGGATAGAGGGCAAGATTTGGCATTCAGGCGCCAGTGTAAGCCATTAATTGAAATGGGAAATTAGAATTAAACAAGTTTGGGCAATGTTGCTATATTATTTGATTTAAGCGAAACAAATATTCAGCCATTAATTATGCCGGTCAGCTGTCGGTTTTTGAGTAAGGCCGCTCGTGGCTACCGTATTTAATGGACCGAAGCCAAATCTGACTATATGCCAAAGCCGGTTAAATCCCAAGTGGCAATATTGTAGTCAAAATGATATCAAACATGGGCGATATACACGCCTATGCCTCTTACTTACGCCAAGACATTAAAAAAATTTGGCAAAAAACATTGAGTTTTTGCTGATAAACCTAATCAACAAAATAAATTGGGGCTTTCGTGGGGGTGCTGAGTTAAATAATTTAATTTGCCTTACTTGAAAAAAAAATAATTGCAAACAAACTGAAACCAAAAAACTGGGCAGGATTTTTCAACCCCTTTTGCAGCAATTTTCTATAGGAAAGCTGGTGACATTAGAGATTCCAAAAGTTCGCTTAAGGATTGACTCTTGCAAGTTAGGAGATCGTTTCCGCAACAAAATCCACTTCAGGGTACAAAAAAGGTTTTAGCAGGGGCAGGAAGAAGGGTTTGTTTTTTAGGCTTTTTAAAATCTTTCCGGATTTTTAAAAGATTTTAGCATCGGAGTTGCCCCGACTTTGGAGGGGGAATCATTGGGGGCAAATGGGTTTTTTGGGGGGAAAAATTTATTC
>Ga0163217_1002422_pt1 | contig 11999 bp, 7 predicted proteins | sample SynspAceP_FD_185933 | JGI IMG/M metagenome (GOLD analysis project Ga0163217, IMG submission 185933) | Saline lake microbial communities from Ace Lake in Antarctica - Synechococcus sp. Ace-P (PacBio error correction) | ecosystem: Environmental > Aquatic > Non-marine Saline and Alkaline > Saline ... | reverse complement strand
AAAGCAAACTGCATGCGGACTGTTAAAGATGTCGAGCTTGAAGCAACATCAGTTCCAGACGAATGACCACTCATAAAAAACCGATTTTAACCTAAGTACTGGTAGATACTTTTGAATAGCCAAACGCTGCTTCAATTCTTAAACAACAAATACAGCCCCGAACAAACTCACACAATGCCCCAGTCGTATCTCGATGCTCTGCTCGCCTGATGACCAGTAACATCAAATAGCAGTTTGCTATGCGGATTAATTTAGTGATCATAGGGAAATTTATCAGACTGTTTTAAAGGTAAATCAGAAAAAACCATTCTAACGTTCTCATTTACTTGTTCTACTCAACTTTCGTTAACCTATAACTGCTAAGATCATATAAATCAAATACTTCTATAGGCAAAGGATAACTAATGCCCGAAAATTCCATTCCTCGCACATTCTGGTATGACAACCGAAGACAAACGACTTTGAACTTCATCAAGCAGAACTTCTTGGCAAGAGGAAGAGCCTCTGATTTAAATCTTGTGAAGCAGAATGGGAAAAGCCATACTTAAAGCATTAGCGGCAGCGGGACAGGTGTGCTTTATACTTGTTCGTCGCAGAAAAACTAATTACAAGCCAACGGACCTGAACCATTATTGGAAATGCAACCACTCTGTGATTGATTGCATTACATCGAATCAGCCAAAAAACGATGTGATGCCTAGATTGAGGTCTACCAAGTAGAGCAATTGGAAGCCCTAGATTCTTTTATCTTGCCGAGCAGCAGAATGGCAAAAATGCTACAGGCACCCTCGTTATCAAAAAGTTTTACGACAACTCAACCTCTCGCCGTCATATTAATCATTACAAGATCGAAATCTAGGAAATATTTAGCTGTTAACCTAGATGATGGAAAGAGCTTCATTTGTCTGCGCACTTTAAAAGGGATTGGCTTAGAGGGTGTTACTGTAACCAAACTTTAAGCATGATGCAAAAAATTATCCATGGGGCGACCCCTTGCCAGAAAGCAAAAGTGAAGTTTACAAACTATCGGTCGCCAAAATAGCAATAGAACATAATGACAAGAAAGCACCTAGGACAATTGACAGAACTGAATCCATAATGGCTCGCGAGCCTGGCATTTTTAGGGCTTATTCTAACAGGCAAGGAAGCCTTTCTCGTAAGGGCAATATCAAACACCTGCAAAAAGTGATGTTGTCTTGTAAGATTTAAACATTTTATCCAATGTAGAAAACTTAAAAAAAGCAACCAACTCAAGACTATTATTGCGATGGAGATATAGTTTAGTTATATTCACAAAGTATTGGTGATATAGGTGCTAGGTGGTTAGCAAAGCAGCGAACACAGCAAGAAAAAGACGTCGTTTACTGCATTATTTCAATCATATGGGCCGTCGTCCAGACCAACTTTACTATCTGCTGCACCTGGGTATAAAGCCCATAAGATCCATAACCCTTTTTTCACAACCTTATTTTCCCAAAATAAAAAGTGTACTTAGTGTTGACCAATGGGCGCTTATTGGCAATACAATGCGGCACAGACAATCTTATCCCCTAACCCAAGTCTAAATACTACTTGAGCGCTTATCCAAGTTGTGCAAACGACATACCGAACTCTACCTACGAGATGGAAGTCCTACTCAAAACTAAAGGTCTAATTAATCAAAAATCTTCCGCAAGAGCGCTTCTCCCTTAATATCTAAAAATCAACACGTTTTCGCTGCGCAACCTTTAGAGGGGAGGGCTGTGAGGGTCCCGTGGTCGTGGGTAACTTCAAAACAACTTGCCTTAGCTGAACCACGACGACACCTACTATTTATAATTTATCTTTCACACTATACGAAATTTGCCATAAAGAAGTGCCGCCTATAAATATTTTTGCATTGGTAAAAACAAAGAACATGTCAGACCTAGCGAAAAAGCTCATGGACTTAGAAGATAAAAACGACTCACTTGAATTAAGCTGAAGAGTTTATCTAATACCATCAACTTTGAAAGTATGATGATAGCTCATTGTTATTTAAACAATCAAGTAGGCCAGTCCCCCACGACAATACCGCTTAAAAATTTTATTCAATTGGCAAAAGACCTTCCCTATTGAAAGAATTTCAAACATCTAGATCGTTTTCAGAAAAGTTAACCCGCTCTGAGAATGTTACGAAAGATCGAGGACATGTGGAAATTGCAAGATCTAGGCCTTACCTCTACTTTGCAGGGACTTATTGAAAAAGAAGAAGAGAATATATCCACGCGAACACCACCACATTGGCATTGGCTAACGTCAATTCAGCCTCAACACAAAAGTCACAAAAACTCGAAAAAAACTTCTCAGCTAATTGAAAGGAAAATAAATACGTGTTAGCTTCATTATTCGCCTTCATCGAAACCAAATACCATATACGAGAACAGAAGCGGCTGTTTACACTTCGTTTCCAGCATTAGATGTCAATGAGACGACATAATTACGTTACTTGGGGCACCTTAACCCATTCCGATAAAAACGACACACGTTTGGGCGCCGAATTATTACACGCGTTGTTAACCACAATGGCGAGCGTGGAGAAAAAAGTACAGAAGCCGCACAAAAGTTTTGCAAAGGGGCAAACCCCCATTTTATGGAAAACTTAACTGGCTATGATGAACTTGCCAATCCACCTCCTACCTTGAATGCGTAAGAAGCTCAACCCTGAAGAACCGACACTAAAGAAGGCAAAAAAAGCAGCCGCCATAAATTACCATAGAGAAGAGTTCTCCTGTAAACATCAAGAACTTAAAATGGAGAACCAGTTGGCTCATTAATCCAGCACCAAGCCTATCTTAACCGATAAGGATATTAACGAAACTTCCTGCCATATTGTTATATGTCGGACTGGCTTCCGTGATGATATTACAGAAGCGTGATTAACAGGCTTGAAATGTATCTCAAAAAAAACTATTTTTGAACCTCACACAATAGCCAAAACACTGCCTGAAAACAAAACTGCCCTATGATGCTGAACTTTATATTTATTGCTACAATTGCTGAAGCGCCTAAGAAAAATCAATGCCTTAATGATTTAAGTAATAGATGCTTATTGTCTGTTTATTTTCACATTGGGAATTGATTTCTGATCAATGCAAATATAGGTAATATGGAGAATACTATTTAGAGCAAGAAGTAATATATAGAGATTCTAATAAAAAACATGCCTATCACGCGCTAATTGATACCACAACCTACAAGCCAATAAAACTTCAACCACTGCTGTATAAATTACTACGAGATGAGAGTGCTGTCTAAATTGCATGCGAACTTGCCATCTAACTGGCTATTGATTTCACAAATCTAAATCTTCAGAAATAGAAATAGCACTCTTTAAAAAAGCTCATTGATTCTGGCTACTATTCAATAGTTCCTAACTTTTTTTAAAAAAAAAAGTCCTCAAAAACTGAAAAGCTCCTGAGCAACAAAAAAAAAACAGATTTTCACCTCGACTCATATGATTTTGAAAACAGCTAAAATGAAATAGAGGCCCACTGCAGAAGCCGAATTACTCTTGGAGTATTCCTAAGCTTATTACCAAACAAACAACACACCGGAAACTTACAGCCTTGGATTACTAACAATTCCATTTAGAAACTTTGTGGCCTATACAGATTATCCCAGTTGGAGGTTGTCTGGCGTGTCTCTAAATGGGATGCAAGTAAAGATTATTCTAACCTATTCAATCCACCTCGCTTCACTAACACTCAGACGGATAGTTAATACAGGCTCTCACACACCTAATGGGGAGCAAGGGAAGGATGGGCTATTCCAATCAAAATAAAGAGTTTATCGCCGAACAGAATCCAACGACTGTAGCGCAACCGATTTACTCTTCAGACTTAAAAACCATCAAACCATAATAGACGCAGCACACCGACCACTATAGAATAATTTGCATCTTACATGATGAAAACTTAATGTCTCAAACAAAGATAAAGCAGCTCAGCATAGACGTCTGCAAGGTTTCGTATGAACAATAAAGAACCCTTAAAGATAGAAACTCGTGTCCCACTATATTAGGCTTATTACGATCAAAACAATAACGACATTGATCTCGTACCCGAAAGTCATGTTGGAGCGATAAAGAAGTCGAATTACCTGCTCTGTGATAGGAAAAGACTAACCTACGAAATAAAAGGTCAGTGCATAAAAACTTGTTGATAGCCGCAGATAAACCAACTAGATGCCTCTACACAACCAGAATCATCGAGCCACAGCTGTGGCGTTATTGGTTTTATGGTTTGGTTTAGGCACTCACTCTAGAAAGCTAAAAATCGAGAAAAGGCAAAAAAACAACCTACGACAGCAAGCGAGCTACAGAACGATGCTAGAAAGAAGATGCGCTAGCAGCTAAACAGGCCGTATAAAAATAGTTGTAATCGATATTGAGCGAAACTAACAAACCAAATAAGCCTGCAAAATCAGCCAAAAATTAATAGTCCAACTGCTTCAATAAACTTGCATTGCAAAGGTTTACGCAAAAGCAACAAATCACTTTTTATTCTAGCTTAATAAATAGATCCCCCAAACCTCACTCTGCCACCATAACTCTCACGTCGTTTCCATCTTGTGTCATGAGTTGCATAAGCTTGGGCGGGGAACCGAAAGAGCTTTTCTCTTATCTACTAACACTTCTTGCAAAACGCAAGCGTCTGTGCGAGTTTTTTTAGTGCCACCTCGGAGGCGGGTTTGTCGCTTGGCAATGTCTTTTTCGACTAGTGTTACTAATCCGCGCCCAATACGCGCCGTTTCAAAAAATAAGCGCACGAGCTTCGTAGCCTGTATTATTTTGGTAGCTGTCGCGAATACTAGTCGCAGGTGACTGCGCAACCGTTCCGGATGACACGCAAAAACGAACCCTTGGTAATGGGCGCACTCGATTATCTCACAAACCGTTTCCGTAGAGTGGCTAAGTTTTTGCGTGCGTACAGCATTGCTCAGAGATATTAAGTTCGCACACCAACCCCCGATATCCTGTGCCAATACCAAGATTATCGCTACGCTATCGAAGGCATATTGCCGCGCCTGACTGTCGATCAGCGGGCATAGCAGTCTGTGTGTCTTGCCGGTACGTCTTCCTACATCACTGGGCAGCACCCCAGGAAATCCCCCCGCCTGAACCCGCGCCATCACCCGCCCCCTCTGGCTCGACACCTTCAAACTTTAACGGATCCCCCCATTGATGAGTGCCAGCCATCTCTCATCCAGTTTAAACAATATACACACGCGCTATGCGGAACGTCAACGCGAAGGCAGTGCAAGCGATCAATTTCTCTATGATTCAATCAGAAAAACAGTACATTCATAACAAATTTTCCCGTCCTATGGGATCGGAGATACAGATTATCCACTTCGCTATAGATCGAGACAAAGCGTGCACTGCGTCATAACAGACCAGTACAAACTCGGAGGCCAAACTCGCCTTATGCACATGTATATTAAATCACAAGAGTGGTCTTTGCTGCGAAGGCGCAGGTTCGAACCCAGTTCTCTCACTTTCGAGCGAAGAGGTAACTGAAACCCAATATTTTCCGCCAAATGATTCTTGTGCGCTCGCCGATGAATAACCACGAGAGATGACTCTATCGCGGCCTAACGCGCGCGGAGAATTGTAATCAATCTCAATCTCATGTCCCTTGCGCCTAAACCAGATTACTGTCTAATGACGTAGCGACGCGCTAAGACCCTGACTCTGGATTCGATTATCTCTAGCTCGCTTATCTTGTGCTCAGTGCATACTGATGCCACCCTGACTCAGCACCAACGCTCGAGATTATTGAACACACGGTGGCTCTGAATTTCGAGCTTTGCGTTGCCATAAAGCTCTCATGAGATCCGGTCTACGAAGCGTTTCGCGTTCGGGACCTGGGACGTGAACAGCCATAACCTGTGTTCGCAGACATGCGCTGGGCCATCAGCGGCGTCCAGCGCGTCTCGCGCGAGCTATGCGATGTAATAGGGAGACTGTTGGCTTATGAGCGCCTTGTCCACGGATTGAGGCCAAAGCTTTCCACGATCCAGTTCGGCACTTCTCTGATTCTGCGTGCATGCTATATATCTCCAGAATCTCCAAAGCTCGTTTTCAGCACTCTATATGCGACACGCAGGCTAATGCAAAGACCTGCATCAAAACCGTCTTGCCATCGATTTCGAGTAAGTCACACCACATCCAGCTGGCTTTAAACTCGTGCCACTAGTCGGGCCCATCCTGCTTGCGAGACTGGCAAACAACGCACTTCGAGGCACATAAGACTCAAGCGCCATTAAATCAATCTTTAATAGAGTATGACGGCGCATGTGCCGTAACCGCTGGCTTCAGCCTTACTTAGACTGCATCAATCATACCAGTCTGAAACGAGGCAATTCCTCTAACTCGGTTCGAGCAAATTCGACATATCGCGTACTTAGGCAGTCGGATGTTCGGCGTCCTAAACGCATGACGCGCAAAACTCTCTCAAATTGCCATGGCTGTCGTGCTTCAAGTACGCTCATCAAGGTCTATGACGATCGAGACACACCGTGCGCTAGATGCGAATATGCGTTCTATTTTAGGTACGACATTTAGCGAGCAAAGTCTACCACCTGGATAGGCTCCAATGAGGTTCTACCCGATGTTCGGTCCGTCTGAATCTCTCTCATTTGATTTCTTTATCAGAACTCTTATCCAGTACTCGGATAGCAGCCAAGAACGTGCACCCTGCGAATACCAGGCCATAAAACGTCGCAACCAGGATCAGTCCTCATGACCAAGTCACATCATAACTTCAAAACTGAACCATCTCTAGAAGTATACATAAGCGGCCTGCTCGCTCTCGCATTGCATAGTCTATCTGTTTTCTCTCTCGCGTCCGTCTCCAGAAGGCGCACTAATGACCGCGAAGTTGGCTGAGCGAAGATTGCTCTCTCTCTCGGCGAAAGCCCAGTATAGACTTGACCCAATATGAGAACGTGCCATACTTGCACGCTTCAACCAAGTATATATACATTCAGTTCACATCTCGCGTAATTTTGGCTGCGTCGTCTGTGAGGATAATATGCAAAAGGCACGCGAGCCATATAAGATCGAGGATCTCATACACCGTTCTCTAAATGATTGCAAAGCCGACGGCGATCGACGTTACGACTATTATAGACGAGTAGTCGGCGTGATCAACTACGGTTTACCAAATGTCTATTTCGACATCCTCTACCGAGATATTCATTCACGTGCACATTGTACAGCAAGCACCCTTGTCATAGGCGTGTTTGCCCGATAAGAAATCTTCTGACCCCTACATTTGTACAGTGCTGATTTCCTGTTGATAGGCATTGCGCTGAACCACTATTTTTTGAATCCGGTTAGATATAAGCCGATTGCTCGTCTCGAACTAACGACGGCTTGCGCTTCAGCACTGCTGTCCAGCGACGGATTGCGAGTGCCAATAAGAGTTCGGAGTTGCTGGTGGTTGATCAGGGCAAAGAGCGGCATAGATCATTCGAGGCTGGGCCAGGGGAGTCTATCAAAATATGGGCATAAAGACCCACATCGTCACAAGGCAGGCTTTCTTCCCCTGTCGACTAATGTCGGAGAATCACTGCACACGATTCGCACATACTCCATGTTCGGAGAATGGTAGTGGCAGCAGCAATAGGTTGACTGCGCCAGATCGAAGTGCTACAGCACGTTGAGAAAATTCGACACCACGGCGCATCGCGCACACGGAAATCTCGAGTACCGGCACGAAGCTACACGCGCACGTTGCTGTGTGCAGTATAGAATTTCGTTATTACATGACTGAGCTCTTGCAAACCGTGCTTTCGCGGCGGCTTTGTGAGATGTAGAGCGTCAAACCACTTTGTCCGCGCGGCCGACAAACCATCTTGCCGGTTTTCAAGGCCGCTGGTTAGCACGCGTTTTGAGTTCAGTTTTCGGGTCCTCAAAGGTCCGTCCTTAATCGATGTAAAGACTCATATATAGAGTACGCGTCGCGTTGAGACAAATAGATTGACTCAATCCGGCTGGCTTTCGGGCACCTGAGCTCACCGTTTTATTGGTATCGGATCACAGTGGCAATTTTGACGTTGATATCACGAAAGCTATTCTCAGTGCAAATAACGTTCATTCTTACGTTATGTAGTGATATTTCGTCAGCTCCGGCCGCCGAGATAGCAGAGCCAGCCACTGTTCTCTAATGCCGTCTTCAACAGATAACTGGCCCTTGCCATTACGCGGAAAGACGCGGCGTGTATCCCAGCCGCTGACGCGTTGTGTGTTGGCTTAAACACAGAGTCGCAACAATGCTGGTCGGGTTTCGTAGCGCCGGGCGATTCAGCTCGAAGCCCGAGAGACCAAGGGTGTATCTGTCGTCTAGACCTCGACTCCTTGTGATGCACTATAGTGAGCCTTTACAAATCTTATCAGCCTATGGATCTAAACGCTCGGAACTATCGAGTGGCGATGGAGACCGACTTCAGAGAATGACGAGGACGGCGTCACGTTGCCACTGAACCGCTATTTGGCGCTGTCACCTACGCGTAGCTGCTGAAGTACAGGCGTAGTGTTACTCGTATAGAAAACACGCACCAGTGCACTTGTCGGCCCTCTCCAACACAGATCGAGCGCTGTACTCGGCTAACTAGTGGTATGTGTGCTCTCTCCGGTGCCGGACATTACGATAACGATTCAGGTTTGCCGCCCGGCGCACGCCCACCGTCGAGAGCAAAGTGCGCTCTGCCTGCACAGGCCTCCGATGCGGCAGCGGCAAGCAAAGGTTCAAGAGCTCAAAGACAGACTCTACTCAACAGCTCCCACTAAGATACCAAAATCTCTATATTTAGACCTCAGCTACGCGACGATATTAGTAAGATTTCACGCCACCTGACCAGATTGTGACGCAAAAGAGCGCATGTCGCACTTCTGCGGTCACACGTCAAGATTACTGTGACCACCAAGCAATCACGCAGGTCGAGCAGGGCCAAATCGCAAGGCAGGGCGAGAGTGCCACATACCTTTCGGTTGATATCGGACAGAGCCGAGCGGGGGTGCAATCTCGGCCATGACGAGCTGTGGCATAGGCTGAGGGCAGCCGGTAGCCCTGGTCAACATGCTGATAGGCAGCGTTGTGACATCAGTCTGAACTCGCGGGGCGGGTCCATGGCGCTTGCCCCAGAAGAGATGCCATCGAAGTGGGTACAGCAAAATGGAGGCGAACACACAAAATCCCTTCAAGGCGGGCAAGCTGTGGCCTTTGGCAACCAAGAGCACCGAATAACCCGAAGGCACTTGGGCTCTCCGGCACCCGGCCTGCGTCGAGGTCTGCGCCCAGCAGATGCGCCCATTCCGCCTCCAGGCCTGTTCTTATGGGCGAAGCGATGAAAACAGAACCACCGATCGGACCTTCCGGGCGGTCGCGGTGCCGATTGTTGGCAGGATCGCGCTGCAATACCTCCACGCTTCAGCATATTCGGTGCGGTGGGGAACAGGCTGTCGGCGGTAGATCGACCTCCACAGGGCCCCCCCCATGCGGTTTGCGCCCGCAGGGCGTGCATGACATAGGTGATGAGTTGATCGACGATGGACGCGCGGCCATTGTTGCCGCCCGCGGGCCGAGGATGCGGTCACGACGAGGGTTTGCACCCAGAAACGCCTCGATGCGTCATGTCGTAGGGTGGAACGGCAGGGGACGTGCGAGCAGCTGTCGACGGCGCCTGTAGAGATACCTTGATCAGAACCGGGCCCGTCCGCGTTGACTGGCCGCCACGATCTCGGTGAAGTCGGTGGTGCGCGCTGCGGGCAAGAGGCCGTTCAAATGAGGCTCCGTTCGCCTGAACGCAGCAACCCGCTGCTTGTTGCGCCGGGCAACCAGCACGTTCGTCGATGAGTGCCGGATCTTTCAATTCGTTGCGAAGTCGCGGCTGCGCGCAGGGATTCAGTGCCTGATCAATGGCTTTCGTACGAGCCGGTCTCTGGGATTCCACGCCCGTTCCTCGTGGGTCCTCACCGACGCGTTGTTGCGCTGGCGTCCTTGCCGGAATTGGTCCGACGAAAGGGCATCAATATCGCTTAGGTTGATGTCCTCGCGCTGTATCGGTGAGTCCAGGTTGCGGCAAAGCGGCGAAAGGCTGTCGGTCCGGTGGTTTTTGCGCCCGCGCACCAGGCGCAGCCATTAGGGCTGCTGCAGGTTGCTCGGCCAGCTCGCCGTGAAGCTTTCCCACCAAGAACGACGCCAACGTGTTCCCAGGCGGCTGCATAGCCATGACGAACGTGATAAAGCAGGTTGCCCGGAACGGCTGGCCATAGCATCACACGCCCAGTCGTCCAGCACTGGTGAAAGGTCGGACTGGCCATGTGCTGCCCGGCTCGGCGATGCTGGCGGAAGATTTGATGTCGCGCTCGGGAGCCCTTTTTTTTTTTTTTTTTTCAGGGGAAAGGGGGGGGGGCGGCCCCCCCCCCCGCCACTCGCCGCACCCGCCGCCATCCCAGGGTGCGTCCCGAATACGGTCGTCGTGCGACGCCAGTGGATGTGCGCTGTGAATGTCGGCGCAACAGCGGTGACCGCCTGCAACGTCGCTGTCCATTTCCAAAAAGAGGAGAAGGATCGTTTCCCAATAGCGTTGCGAGAGGATCGCTCACAGTGCGCCCATGAGCGATCTTGCGCTTTGAGGGCCGGGCCGCAGGGATGGGGGTGTAGGGTTCAGCGAGTTTTGTTCGAAGCGTTCGGGCGGGTTCGTTCGGCTGAACGCCGGCGCGGCCAGCCGGCTGTGCGCCTGACTGTGATTTTGAAGGCTCGGTCAGTTAAATCTAATTGCTGGCTCGGTGATGGGTTTGGTTAGGCCATCCGAGGGGTCCGTGCCGTATGATGCAGAGAGACCGTCTTTACCAGGCACACGCACAGCGAACCGAGCACCTATCCCAGAAATCGTATATCAGCGGCCGATGGCGGTGCCCTCCGAGTAACGCGGAGCAAGCCCATATACCGCGTCAGCCTCCCCCGGCCAAGGTGGTTGTCCGGCACCGGGCCTATGGAGATGGGTGTGTCTGTCATCATCAGTGGGTGTCGATTGTTTTTGTAATATATGGGTTTCGTCTGTATAACCGCTGATCCTCTTGAGCGGAGATTTCAGAGCTCGGGTAGCCGTGTGATTTACTTCTTGCTGGAGTATTTGTGAACGGTCGCGCACGACAGGATCTTGCCAGCCCATTAAACTCCTTGTTGTACGGAGCTGCTGCCCCACCGCATTCGCTTCTTATCTGTGTGACTGCACCAAACTCAGCTAAAAAGGATTCTTCGAGAGCATCACGACAAACAGCGCTTTTTTACATCAAATTGTTCTGGGTCGGGAAAGCGGGACTTCGCAGCAGTGGCAGAAGAAAAGCCCTTTTTTGCATACAGAGCCGGCGCAATCGTTAAGAGCAGTATTACCTTTTGTCCCTCCTGTCTTGTGGATCGCGATGAAAGGCGGGGCGCATTGCGGCGCTAAACGTATCTGATCAGTGGATTTGCAGCAGTTGGTTTGCTCAGTTGGGTGGCGATCGCGACCTGAAGGGCGGTTTTTCCTGACTCATGCAGAGTCTGGGACGTTGCGATCGGTCTGTTTGTGCTTGTCTTGTCTTTTTCACTTCCGCCCCACACTCATGTCAAGGAGGGAGCTGGCCTGCGCTTGGGCTGATTTTAGTTATTCATATCCAATTAGTTACTTCTCTCTATGTACACTGCCCTTACCCGCTTTCGCCGTTTGTCATGTCTCGTGCGCCAAGGCTTCTTTTAATTTCTATTTGCCTGGGTCGGGGAACTATAGACAGCACAATCTTTCCTGGCGACCCATGGTGCGATCGGTTGATCAGCTTCTCCGCATTATCTGTGGCACCAGCCCTGTGTGCCTTCGGACGCGCATAACTGCAATCGGCCCACCCGTCACAATTCTGGTTGATAGAGCACCGGCGCTAGGACCGGTAGTTCTCTCGCATTGGCTGCGGTCTAGCTGGCTTGGTAGAGCAG
>Ga0163217_1035635_pt1 | contig 12000 bp, 5 predicted proteins | sample SynspAceP_FD_185933 | JGI IMG/M metagenome (GOLD analysis project Ga0163217, IMG submission 185933) | Saline lake microbial communities from Ace Lake in Antarctica - Synechococcus sp. Ace-P (PacBio error correction) | ecosystem: Environmental > Aquatic > Non-marine Saline and Alkaline > Saline ... | reverse complement strand
AGAAAAAAATCCCATCACCCGCATGAGCGCCGTGATTGGATTCATCAAGGTTGGCAATAACTGCGCGTCTTTGACACCGACGCTGGACGCAGTTGGTATCTTGATCTGCTATGACGCTTGAATTCCGGAGCTTGGGGTTTACGTTGTCCCAACAAGACATGGGACATTCTCTTTCGTTCCTTTCTGGACGACACAAAAAAATGGCTTAACTTACGGTGTGCGCATGCCCATCCACGCGCCATTGAAAACGAATGTTATGTGGTTATTTGTTGGCAGCTGTGGCAACCTTCCACAAGTTGGAAACTTGGACATTCAATACTCACCAAAGTTCGTGTCTTTCACCGTCCGATTTCTCTTATTCCGCACGATCGGTTCATGGCGGGAAACGCACACCCAATATGAAAAATGATATGGTTCGCAGACTTGATCTAGATAAGTTGAAAAATTAACGCGTACGAAGGTTCCGTTACAATTTAAGAACCGTCGTAGCGACCTTACTCTGTTAACATTGGCACAAAAAGTAATTCACAACCTTGTGTACATGGACGTTTATCGCAACTTTAATGACGGGGAGCTGCTGCTTCCGCTCCTTCCGGATGACAAGAGACTCTCATGGCCAAAGCAAAATACGCTTTTGTAATGCAACGAATGCGGAGTGACATTACGCAAAATGGCAAGGTACAATGCCAGCCTTGCAAATGCGGGAACTCCCTTCTGAAATTCGCTTACTCTGGAAAACCTCTGCGCGGCGTCTCCGCGAGCCAAGATCCACGCTACCAAGCTATGCTGCGCCGTCACTGGTATCCAAAAATTTTCGATTCGATTTAGGCGATTGTACCCCGATTCAGCTCTGGTGCTAACGATTTGACCGGTTTTAGGCGGCGGTTTTAGTGCCTGGCGGTGTGGTGTTAATTGGTGGATCGCCCAGGCGCCGGTAAAGCACTTCTATGATGCAAACATGGCTGGCTCGCACCACAAAGCGCTTGTAGTAAGGGTGAAGAATCCTGCAGCAAGTGGTCGCTATGCGCCCCAACGGCTTGGGCTTCCAACACAAAATCTCAAGATTGCTTGTCCGAAACCCATGTGGACCATTTTAACCAATCGCTCAACAGGTCAAAAACCTAAAGTTATGGTTCATTGACTCTATTCAGGTCATGCATTTGGATGGCGTTGAATCCGCTCCTGGCAGCGTGTCCGAAGTAAGGAAAGGTGCCGCGGTCTTAACGGTTTGCAAAACAAACGCAACGGCGGTGTTTACGCGTTGGTTCACGTTACCCAAAGACGGTACCCTTGCTGGGCCAAACAGTCCTTGAACACGATGGTCGACTGTTCGGGGTTATTAGAAGGTTCTGAAGATACTCGCTTTCGAATTGCGCGGCATTGAAGAACGCTGTGCGCGTCAATGAAATTGGCGTTTTTGCCAGGCTTGAAAATGGCTTGAAGAAGTTAAGAATTCCCCAAGCTTCTATTTTCCTAACCGCAGCAATCATCCTGCGGCTGGCGCCTAGGTTGTTGGTGGCTATGGGAAGGCACCCGCCTTTATTAGTAGGACTACAAGCCTGTCGACGATTTCGGCCACTTGGCAATTCCAAGACGCGTCACGGTCGGGTTTATCATATCGACTCGGCGTATGCTGTTAGCAGTATTACACAACACCGGCGTTTATTAAGGTCTGATCAAGATGTGTATTTGACGTAGTGGGTGGGGTTAAGTGTTTGGAACCAGCCGCTGCATCTCGCGCCATTGCGGCTGGGTTTCTAGCTTCGAGACCGAGTTTTACCCCATGGACTTTAGTCGGATGGCGAAGTCGGCTTATCTGGTGAAATTCGCCTGCTTCATCAGGCAAGAACGTATTAAGTGAAGCGGCCAAACATGGATTCACCAGAGCGTCGTGCCAAGCTACGTCGAAAAAAACGATTGAAGGCATGAGGCAGTTGGTGTGAACGTTTGGTCAGAGCCCTTAGACGCCATTTTTGAAGACTAAACGAGTGTGATTTAGCGTCAGGAGAAAAATCGCTAATCATTGGTTACTCACAGGTCGGCCGCAAGGCTCATCCTCCATTCCGTAAGTAATGCCTTGGCAGACGCGGCGTCTATCTTTACTTGGACGGGCTAAGTAAGCGTACTCGACGGTCTTTGCACAAAGTCTAATACTTAGGGCGCGCTTCATTGCGATAACGAAAAACCAATGAAGGCGCATTCATCTCGACTGCGCAAATCCTTTGCAAAAGCTTTTTACTGTTCTCACACACACCTCGACAAGGGCTTTCTATGGTTAAACAGTTCTATTGTTCCATAATCCCTCCTGTGGACATGTTCGTTTTTTTAAACGACTTAGGTTTTCATTTTATTGTTGGAAGGCTGTAATCATACGTTCTTCGGGGTTGATAAAAAATACACTCTATCGGCGATGTGCCGCATCCAGTGAGAACAATAAAAGCCGCTCTGGCACCCCCATTTTCTAGATAAAAAATTAACATACACTTGCGTGTATCGAATCGGGGCAACATTGACGTTCGCCGCTTTCATCTTGAGCCAGTCAGACCAGCATTGGCACGCCAACACCAGCTTCCGGCTCCAATGGTTCTTTCACGCCACTAGAATAGATCAACACCACCGGAAAGACGTAACGGCTGTGCTATGTGGAGTATTCAAGCCTAAACGACGAATTCAACGCGCGCCCTTCGCATCGCTGGTGTTGATCCACAGGACCAGGAACATCGACTAAAACCAAAGTCGTTACAATTGGGGGTATTTGCTGATGAAATCACTTAAACTGACTACCAAATTATGTTTAATATGCCAGATAGATACGCCGTATTTTATTCAGACTTCATGTCGTTTGTATTCTCTGCGCAGTCAACAATACGGGTGACGCCATACAAAACCATGCTAAAAAAACAGTCGCTAAAAGCAAGAACCATTTCATCGTATTTAGGCCACAGTTGCTTGGAGTCATACAACACCCAGACGGTTTAAAAAAACATTAGCATAGCAATTCAGACTAAAATTAGATCGAAAGAAACCATAAACTTCCTGCTTATATAAAGCAGCTGAATCTTACTTCAGGGTCATCATAAAAAATGGCCGCTATCATTTGCGATAAGCGACCAATAAAACAATGCACTATCAGTTTTTATAGAGCTTGCCTGATTCTATAGATCAGTCCGACCTAAGACGGAAAAGAAAAGCTCTTTAACTTCACGAAATACCCGCGAAGGCCAGCCGGCTGTGTAATGTGGTTTTTTCGTTTTGTGTAAAAGCGCACGGCATTCTGGTTCCGTAGGCAATGTAGATCGCAAACAAAGAACGTTTCCAAACCGCCAAAACTGTTTGATACGCCACATGGCACAGGTAAAGAGCACATTGATTCCCAACATTTACGCCACTCAATATGGTCAGAGAAGTAACGCGCGGCTTCGCCCATCAGCGGGTGAAATTACAGGTTCCGTTACCGTATTCCATGAATCGTTAATTCGCGTCATCGCTTCTTCCATGTGGTATCAACACGAACCCCTTGCAGAACTGACAAAATTTTCTTGTGATACTCTCCATCTCTTTGGTTACACCATTCGATTAGGGTCGCACCAACAAAGAAACCTTTTTCTAACCACGACTTGTGGATGACGGCACAACGACAATGGTGTTGCGCCTTGTTGATTCCGCGTATTCAATAAGCCAAACCCCTTTCACTTTTTTTCTTTATGTTCTTTGGTAATGACAGGGCCCCAAAAAAATTTTTCAAAAAAAATTGGGTTTTTAATTTTTTTCGGGAGGGCATTTTTTTTTTCAAAAAACCTACTTTTAGCGCTTATAGCTTCAGCCATTTTACTATCAGGCATCACCAGCAAGCCTAACCAACGGCACGGCAACCGACCACGGCCATACAACGTTCGCCTGAGAAAACCAAAGGCCGCGCCAGCAACTGACTCACTACGTTTTCCATATCGGCATCCGGCATCACAATCGCGTTGATCTTTCGCCCCACCAAGTGCTGACAACGTTTACCGTTAGAGCCGCTGGCTTTGCTGTCAGTGTTATTTCGCAAATTGGTGTGGAACCAACAACAGCTCACGGCTTTTTACCCGCTTATCTTCTAATTAACAGTATCAACCAGCGAACTTTATCGCCATTTACCCACATTAAAAAACACCCGCATTGGTAAGCCCGCTTCAGCAACAATTCGCAATAAACAAACGGTACTTGAGGGGTTCGCGTTCAGACGGTTCAGTATGAAGGTGTTTCCCAACACGATTGCCATCGAACATCCATAATTGGCACCATGGCAGGGAAGTTAAATGGTTAAGTCCGACAACACACCAGTGGCTGAATCCACTCCAAGAATCCAATATTCGGACCAACCGTTTTGCTGTACTCACTTTCTAATAGTTTCTGGCGCGCCACACGCGTATTTCAACGTTTTTCCAATACCTCGTTAGTATTCGCCTCCCGCCAGCTCGTGGCAAATTTTTGCCATTGTTTCAGCCCAATAACAATTCACAAATTTTTATCCGAGTGTTTTTCCACACGCTTTTATAGTAAACATGATCTCGAGCCCGGCTTGAATGGCGGCGTATTTTCGCACTCAGGGTAAGCCGCTTGCGCTACCGTAATGGGGTTCTTTACGGTTTCTTTTGAAGCAATAGCGACTTTTTTCATACTTCGGCCCGTTGCTGGGTTAAAACCATCTGAAGTGCGTGCGGCTTGCTGTTGACCGTTTACCGTCGATTCATAATGTCCGATAATTTCCATGAGCGCTCCCTATTATTACGTTAAGTCGTTAGGCTAAATTTTTCTCATCAACATTCGGTTGCTATGAATTACTGTTGCATTGACCACACTAACTATTGCCAAGAGGAATAGATTATAAAAAAAACTCGAATCTATTAACGCTTAGTTACCCTTTACTTTAAACTAAACGAATCTACCATGAACAATGGCATAACCTTGCAGTTGTGTCTATTATTAGGGCAAACAACGATAAGTTTAAAAGTCAGGTAAGGCGACGCAGATCTTCGAATTTTTGCCGAATTTTAGAACGCGTCGTGGAATGTGGGTGGTTTTTCCGCTGGCAGAAGTCGAGCTCAACATTAGCGAAGCCGCTATTAGCATCGCGATATCTGACTTGGAAAGGCGTCTCGGATTTAGGACTTTGTCACAGCGATCTGGATTTTCTCTGACAAACGAAGGCAGTAGGTTTTGACTTTACGCTACATTACTGTCTTTCTATTCGAACGACTTTCGCACTAATATCAATGCCCATTCCACCAGAATTTGAAAGGCGAAGTCAACATTAGCCATAACAGATAATTTAGTCATTTGCCTCTAAACTCGAATAACAAGAAGCGCTTGCCGGCCTAAAAGACAAGGCCACAAGTCAGCAATTAACACTTCGTATATTCCACCCAAACGATGGGAAGAGGGTGTTAGATGCGGACTGCAAAATTTGCATTGTTCCAGACCTGTGAAAATTGTTAAGCGGGATTAGATTACACCACCTTTATTCAAGAAGAATCCAACTCTACGTGCTGCACTCAATCCTTTATTTGCCGTTAGGCGACAAAAAAATTTTAACAAAGGCCACTAAAAGAGTTTGATGCCGTTTAACTGCCTACGCACAAAACACCAGAAATTAAAAAGTCAGCACCAACTTTAAGCGCAAGTTGCGACGGCGACAGACGAGAGGGGATCGCTTTTCTCCATCTTGGACGGGGCGTTAACATTTGCATTTTTACCCGACCATTGTGCCGAGCACTTGGATTCGTGATGGCCTATGCGCGCGCTTCTACGAGTGATGCCAACATCACTTCAATTTTCTTGCCGATTACCGAAAAGGCGCTCTGCCAAACCTTATTCTAGAAACGTTACTTAGCGGACTAGAGAAAACACAGTAACTGGATAAACGCCCGTATATAAAAAAACAAACTATGCTTGAAATAAGATCATAAAAAGATTAGAAGTCACAAAGGAATTATCTTTAATATATATTAAAAATTCCCATATCCCAGCAGCAAGAGATATCAAAATTACCTTTCAGTGCTAATTATTTTCAAATTACTTACGGAGTAATAAATGGAACCGCGTAAAGGCGTATAAATATGATAGCCGCGGGCACCCTCGCCGCTACATTATTCCTAACGGGCTGCTCATCAGATGAAGTGAAGTCTCTGCTAGAGAAGAAATCATCCGACCAGTCAAACTCATTACAATCAGCTCAAACAGATGCCATTAACATTCGCGATTTCCTGCAGAACTACAAAGCAGCAAAGAGCTGATTTGCGTCGTGTTGGCGGTCAGTTAAAGAACATTCACGTGGTTGCAGCGACAGCGAGTGACAAAAGGAGAGTTACTCGCGCTCTTGATCCTAGCTGACTATTCACCCTGCAAGTAGAACTGCGAAGCCAACCAAGACCTGTGCTGAAGTTCATTTAACCGTATTCAGACCCAATGTAAAAGCCAAAGACGCGGCAACCAAAATCCCCAATACGATCAACAAAAGCGACATTGGATCAGCAAATAATGCTCTGCAATCTGCAAAAAACCAACATTTAAGTAACGACTAAGGTTTACGCTCCGTTTAGTGGGTCATTTCGTCTGTTGTAACAGAGAATTTCCAATATGTCAGCGCAAATCAGCTCTAAGGCATATCCAGAGATATCGACAATTCTTGATATTGAATTCCCAACGTGCCTGAAAAGTCTTGTCCGTCAGCATAAAAAACACTCAAACAGCTACATGCCTCAAGTGTTGTAGAGGGTGCACCAGCAGAAGAGTGTATGCGGCTTACAAAGAAACCACAATACAACGACAAATGAAACGACAATGGCTTTATGAAGTCACACTTGCATTTGATTCGAAAAGAAGGGGACAAAAACTCATACGCTAATTACCAGGTTATGACCAGCCCAATTTCGACATCACCTAAATTCACTTATTGCGCTGGGCAAAAGGCACGTTGGTTATTCCTGTTTGAAGCCGTACTTCGCCATAAGATTACCAGCACAGGAAAAAATCAAGCAGTTACGGTTTGGGTATTCAAAAGTTAACACCAAAAAAGTAGAGCTCGTTCGAGTAGTACTGGGCACTTGCAGGGAATCTAATGAATAAAATCGGGGGCTAAAATACCGCGATTCAATCGTTGCGGCCGGTGGGTGAACAGACTTAACAGACGACATGCAAAGTCGCCCTTGACACGTGAGCCGAGGGCTTATAATGGATATTTGCTGCTTACTTTGATTTAGAATCGAAAAGTCAACAGTTAGGATTGCTCACGCTGATCTTATTGATCGGTGGTACGATTAGCATACTTACCATCTTGGTCAGTTAGAAGACCCTGAAATTTACCAGCAAAGACTTTCTATTATCACTACTACCCTGGGTTCGCCGAGCAAGTTAGAGAAGAAGTCAACCTACCCTAATTGAGCGTGAACTACAACTTACCTTACGTGATAAAATTACGTCAACGTCAAGGCGGGTTATTCAAAGTTCAACTGACCATTAAAGACACCTATCGAGCAAGAATAAAACAGATTCTGGGATGAAGTTCGTAAGAAATTCGCGACTATTTTCTGGTCCCTTCCCTTTCTGGCGTCGGCTCAGCCGATCGTGCTGGATGATTTAGGTGATGGTATACGGCGTCATGCTCGCTAATCCACGGTGAGGCTATCTTACAAAGAGCTTAGAAAACTATGTCGACTACGTAAGCGTGAATTGGTTTAGTAGAAGTGTGGCGAAAGTCGCGAGTGGCTGCGAGCAGATGAACAAGTAACATCGAATTTCACGGGCAAACATTGGGCCAACCATGGGCATTGCACCAAAAGCCCAATAGAAACGCTATATGAAAATCAACAGGCGCGTGTCAACGCGGACGCGTTAAGTCGGAAGCGAATACATACGTATAGCCCGACGGGCGGGAATTTTCAAAGATATTTCCAGAATTGAACAACTTAATTTCGGAACCCTTCGGGCAAACTTCCGCTTAAAAGATGTAGCAACGAATTAAACGGAGAATACGTTGAGCCTAAAACGACTTTGTTCGACTTCAACGGGTGCTAAATCCTGTGGTTTTCTTCTTATCAGGCGTTAACGTCCGTAAAAATTGGCGAGACATTAGAGCAAAAAATTGCCAGAACTAGAAATACCAGCAACCGTTGGCTGACATGGAGCCAATCTATTTCCATTCAAAAGGAAGCGATTATCGTTCCGTGTCTGATTTCTCTGCTAAACCTAGCCGCGGCTGTTGGCATCTTATCCTTTTGTTGTTGATTTTATGGGCATTCGCTCAGGCATCTTGATTGGATATTCGTTCTTTTATTGACATTTCTGGGTTACTTTCATCTCATGGACATATTTTAAGAATCAACTACAACGTTCTCATTAGGGTGGTTTTGATTTATTATCCTTAGGATGCGGTAGATAACGCCCATCCCGTGGTGACCGAAGGTTCTCATTTGGCGTGCAAAGGGTCACTGACCAAAAGTCCCAAGCCGCGAGCGCAGTGGTCAACAAACTAAATAGCCTTTATTAGCGCTACCGTCATTGCACGGTAACTGGCTTTGCGCCAGGTGGGGTTTATCGCCAGATTCCGTTGGCGAATTTGTTGGCTCACTTTTTTATGTATTGCTGATTTCCGCTGTATAACTGGGTTCAACCGCATTCTCTCAACGCCTTCTTTTGTGACTGTCTTCAAAAGAGAGCATAGCAGAAGGCCAATAGTGGAAAAAGGTGAATCAGAAGAGCCGACTGATACCATATAAAGATTTCATTTTTACAGCGGTATAAATGAGCTATTAGATAAGCCATGACGCTTGTAGAGGAGTCCACCTTATTATGCTGTTGGCTTGGTGCTTAATTGGTATCCGGGTTGGCGTGCGATTTCGTGAAACAGCCTTTCTTTCCACCTTCTACCACACCCATGTTCTATCATGGACCATTCAGATTGCCAGAAGGGTACACACATTGAAGAATTACGAAAAAGTTCGTGTGATTGAAAAGAGCTGCTAAAAGGACGATTCGCAGTTGAATACGTCAACCCGAGGACGGGTCAAGGCGCCCTTGCGCTTCATGTTTGACTTACAATGCCAGCAGGCGAAACTCTAGCTACGCTCAATTATTGTTCGTACCAAAGGAAAAGAGCAATTCCGGGCTATTAAAAGACCTGTATTACACAAATGCAGGAAGATTACCCTGAAGTTTAGAAGTTGAACTGGCAACGCCTACAATTAGGCAAGCCAGTGGTGCAAACTTGAAACGCGCATAAGCGGTCCTGATCCTTAAACTTTTGCGTTTCAATTTTAGCGGCAAAAATCAGAGATTTATCGTACATGAATGGCGGACCTAAGAAAATATTAAAGGACGGATGGCGTCAGCCAGTTAAGGTGCTTCGCCCTATTCTTTAATTGATGCTTCAGGCCCGACGCTTTAGGCATCAGTTTAAAACCGAACTAAGATGCGTTACTACTGACTTCAACTTTACTGGTTCACACCAATTGGCTTGTACGTGAAGGCACGACCTTCTCCTAACTTGTTCGATATCGCGCCAGGAAAATGAACGAGTCTCATAGACCAAATTCGTATTTGCAGATTTATTAGTTCCAGCGTCGGGGTTCTTACGTCACGCTCTCCACATTGGTTCTGGCTTTGAAACCGTGATGGAAGATTCCAATTATCGAACGCCGGATCGTAAACGTACAATCACTGTCATGGCCGACCTTAAATTTTGGTGATGAAACCGCCATGGCGATATTTGGGTCGTACTAAAGCGGGATATTGGAAGCCATCAAATTACCACACGTCTATACGTTAGAATGGGTGGCGAATACGAAGCAGTTAACCGATGCCAAGCACAACATATTCAAAGGCGTGCCTATGGGTTACTTGTTTATGTCAATCTATTACTATTTTCGGTTTCAACTCGATTCGTGTACCATCAACAATTTTGTTTTTGTGTTCCACTAGCCTAATTGCGCTTGTGTTCCAACTGGAATTGCTCGTAATGGAACTCCGCTTCAAGCTTAATGGCACTGCTCGGATTTTTTTGAGGTCTGTCGGGATGTGACGGTGGAACAAAACGGCATTGTACTGGCGGATCAAATTAACATTGAATTCGATCAATGAAACCGAAAGTACGAAGGCAATTTAATTCCGCAGTAAGTTCGTGTTCGTCCCGTTTGTATGGCTGCTAATACCACCCATTATCTCGGTATATTTCCACTGCTTTTACGATGCGTTCTTTGGAAGGCGAGGCCGTTGTTATTTCTTTCGGTCTTGGCTTTTTTGCTTACGATACGTAACGCTCATCGCGTGTTACCGCGTGTGTTATACACTGCTTGTTCCGTGTTAATATCGTCCATCACCGCCGATTTCAATTAAACACTGAGTTGCTGTATATCCAAAGAGTCTTGTCGCCATAAACGCAAGACTCTCTGTTTTACCCTTTGTTCATTTGAGAAGATTATGCGTCTAGACGCACATCTTAAAGACTATGACATTAAGTCTACTCGTTTGCCGTTTACCACCAATTATGAAGAAGGCAGCGTGTGTCAACGTGCAGGCAGAAGGTTGGGCGTAACTCCAGCCGCCTTAAGCAAAAGGCTGTCACAACGACTAAGGATTTGTTTAAGAGATTCATTATTTCACTCGCCAAGACGTATGGATTAAACGCCCACTGCCCCAGAGCGTCTGAGTACAAAATCAGCATACGACTCGATTCTTACTAAGGCTCGTTGTCCGAAACTAAAATGAGCCAAATTCATGATTTAAAAACACTAGACAGGGACGCTTTAAGTTGACGTGTGTGATGAAGGTGATTTTTGGAAAACTTTATCGGCCCTTGCTGCGCCTCGTTACAATACCCACAGCACAGAACCTTACTGTGGTTTATCCATCAGTTCATTGGGCGGGTGACTCAACTTGATGCAGCTAGAGTCTGGAACATAGATTTTGGGGAATTCATTGCGATTTAAACGACTCGGCCGGGGAATATTCGCAGCAAGTTAATAGGCTATATGGAAGAGCCTGATATTGTATTGAAGCCGAAGGCCCCATCCGTTATGGTCATCAAGAGAAGGTTGTCTGTGTCGGACTTTACTGTCCATAAAGTGATCACTCCGACCAAATTTACGCAGTCATCGTATAAGACTCTTTTTCAAAAGACTGAACAAAAAACTCAAGGCACGAAGGTCCATATCATACGACCCCAAACCTCCGAAAACCGATAGTTGTTAATGGTAGCGATTGCAAGCGTTAAAACCGCGGCATGGCACTGGTCCACGTCCACGCTCAATTGGCGAGTTTATTTCTCAAAACGTTCAGTGTGTGAAAAGGCCAAATTTTCTATTCCAGTCAAAATTATTACCAATCCCCAAAGAAAGTATTTGGAGCTTGACGAAATTATATGGCCGGAACCCTATTCATATTTTTTGGGCACGAAAAAAACGCTTCAAACAATGATCCTTGCTTCATCCGCTGGCTTAGAGAAGCAAATCATTTATCTTTAATTGGCGACGATCGCCTTGGATGCAGCTTACCTGGATTAAATAAACGCCTGACAAAATTTAAAACATTCTCAGGTTCAAATAAGCAAGCCAAAACCAAAACAAGGCAATGTATAACAAATCAAATCGCGGCGTTCGCGCTCGGGGCTTCTCACCAGCCAAAGAGCGCGAAATTGCGTTTGCCCCGTCGGGATTTTTTCAACACGGACCTCTTTTAAACATCGGTTAGGCGGTCGTAGCCCACCAGCCAAAAAATCGCCATTATAACTAAAGGCCCTGATTAAAAATTAACCAAAAAACCTCTTCTTTTTTCTGTTTTCACACCTTGTGTTTTTACCCACCACCGGCTCCCAAACACCAAACTAACCCTCAGGCGGGGGGCCCCTTTATAATGGGGCTGATTTATTTTACCGGCCAGATTTTCACAATTCTTTCCGATCCTTTCCTTTTATTTTAAAAAAATTCGACCCAAAAAGCAAATCCAGAAAAAACCTATTCTCTCCCT
>Ga0163217_1080210_pt1 | contig 12001 bp, 6 predicted proteins | sample SynspAceP_FD_185933 | JGI IMG/M metagenome (GOLD analysis project Ga0163217, IMG submission 185933) | Saline lake microbial communities from Ace Lake in Antarctica - Synechococcus sp. Ace-P (PacBio error correction) | ecosystem: Environmental > Aquatic > Non-marine Saline and Alkaline > Saline ... | reverse complement strand
CGGTCTTTTTGGTCTTATTTAACATTTACCTTACCTCTTTCTATTGAACTCAAATCAATGAAGCGAATACATACCTAGTGCAGTACTGAACAGTGAACTTCTAAAAGGCATAGAAGCAGCGCCGCTTTTGATCGCTGATCTAAATGTATTACGGTTATTAATCTGGATACCAAGTGGGTTTAGGTGTGATCCTGAAACACCAAATCTAAATTATTTTGTATTTAGGCTCGGCGATTCTTTTTATCATGATACCCACCCGTAACGAGGCCTCGTAACCACATACCCATCAAATTTAGCCGCCACTTTTTTGTTGTTGGAAAATGCGGGGCTACGAGCTTTTTCGATCTCAAATTTCTTCTTTTCACACACACACAAGCGATGTTTTCAATCGCTTAGAGTACACATTCTGCACCGATACAAAGCTGGTTTGTGCATGGCTGATGCCCAAAACCCATCCAAGTCTTAACGACTTGAGGTTGTGTCGAGACTGGATAAGCTGGCGTTTACAATAGCCATTCCTATGTTTAGGCCGATTTGTTTCGTTTTTATGACTTCTTTGGATAAAATTTCAAAAAAAAATTCACGAATAAGGCTATTTCTGGGTGGCTGTTCCATAACACATTGCCACTGCCACCAAGTAGTGCGTTTATGATGGGCGGGAGAAAACACCGGCTTTTTTGCCTATAACACTGACTGTTGCCCCCGCAAAACCCGTATTTGTCTATGGCTTTTATTGCGGCCTCGTTGAGCTGAAGGTTTTCGTATCTCAGGCATTTCCAACTTTTTGGCACCATGGATCCTTTTTTATTAAACAGCCGTTTAATGAAAACTATATACTAGGCTGATTGTGCAATTTAGGTCAACCCTTGGGACAATTCGAAACTTAGATCTCTAAGTAATTTAACTATTTGAATTTTAAAGGTTTTTTTGTTGTTTTAAATTTATTTTTGGTCTTTTTTTGAAGCGATTGTGTCGGTTAAGATAAGAAATGAGCGTTTTTTCACCTATTTTGCTATTTAAGGAGATTTTATTACCCCCAGCAAGGCTTCTCTTCTTGGCCTGCTTTAAGTCGTGGTTATGGCTGGAGTTTCGTGTGTCTACATTGTGTTAAAAAATAAAGCAAATAAAATGACTGGAGAGTTATTATAAATGGATGCCCCTTTTCTGTATTGATACCCTGATTGGACAATCGGAATCTAAGCAAGCGATAAGTGCGTCTAAAATACCTGTAAAACGTGATTCCAATGTGGGTGCAGACCATGGACTTTTGATTCGCCGGATTGCATTAAAAAATCGTTTAAATCACGAGTTGAAGAAGGTCTTTACGGTTATACTCATACACCAAAAGCGCTAGGGAAGTGATCAATCCCATCTCTCACGGTCGCTATGACTGGGGACGTCTCCCGGCGCATTTAAGTGCATTTACCTGTCTTTGTGTGTGCTTGCATTTGAGGCTTTAGGGTTTTCTCTAAGAAGGTGATGGTATTGTTGTCCCCTGGGCCTATTTAATTACCATTTAACAAAGGCTCCGTTAGTATCTGGTCGGTGATACTCAGTGTGGATATTGGTTATTCAGAATGGGCCAGATGGCTTGGCCGGATATTGGCTCCAGTTTGAAAAGCCGCTTGCGCTAAAATCCAACAGTAAAATGATTCTCTTATGTAATTCCAAAATCCTGGTGGAACGGTTTATTACCAAAACGGGAATTATTAAAGTATTCCCGCACTGGCTAAGAAATATGACTTGTTGTCGTTAGTGATGAAATTCACTTTGCGATCTGATTTTGGATGATTTGCCCTCATGTCCCGTTTGCTAGTTTGAATCAAGACCGCGGCGGACCGTACGATTACCTTAATGGCGCCGAGTTAAAACCTTAATATTCTGGCTTAGGTATGCTTTTGCCGTCATTTGAAAATGCCGATTTGCGTTCAAAGCCTTTAATCAAGAAAAAGCAGGACTAATACCGTCAACCCAATATGCTTTGGTTTGACGGCGGCTTATTGCGCTACCGAAGAAAGGACAGGGCATGGGGCATTTCAAGCGCTACTGGTTGCTATCTTAAAAAAATAACCGAAGATTTTTCTAGTTTCAAAGAATCGCCGCGACGCCAACTTTAAAAATGGTTGGGCCATTTAGAGTCTACGTATTGGCTTGGGATTGATGCCTCTGATTGCAGACTTAGAAAACCCATATCAAATTCTTTTTAGATGCTGGCGTCGTGTTCAGATGGTAAAGATTTGGCAATTCTAACTATATCGCCTAAACTTGGTGTCCCCAATCCATTCTCGACCAAGCAATGACTCGTATTGAAATAGGCCTTAATAAAAACACAAAATTAATGCTGATTTTATTGTGCTTTTAATCATTTTCAAGCCCAGCATGCTTCGGGTTCTACGAAACGTTTGCCAACAGGAAGAGGTTTTTTTTCCCTTTATGTTGACGTTAGCCATCGAATGATCATGAAGCGTTATGTCCCAAGAATCTGATCCGGTTATGCGGGCAGATTTGTTGGAATGGTTGAATTGATGGCGTTGATTGCGCCTGAGGCTGAGCTGGTTTAGTAATGTAGGCATTCCCTGTTTCAGCTGAATGGGAGTTTGGTTGTACCGTGCATGTGGGCGGCGCGGTCAGATCATTTATGCGTGTATTTTTTCGGATTTGAGGCGTGATTATTCATCCGCAGACGTTTACCTCACGTTCAATTTGGGGATGATTGCCTTATTATTTATCAATTAGAGGCATCAACCTTAATGTGCCTTGTGGAACTTTTGGAACAAATTAAAGTCCATTTTTTATTGAATAAACCGAGCGTTTCGGAAGCTAATCCAGAAAACTACTTGCGGTAAGGTCTCTTTTCAGGTCGTTATTTGGTTTAAAAAGACATCGTTGAAAAAGGTTTCTTTTCACTGTCTGATTTAACGTTTTTTCAATCTAGGCTGTTTTGCTAAATTGATAGATTTTCACTGTTCGATATAGGTGTTTTTGTTCCTAATTTTTAGCTCGCTGATTTTCTGCAATTGGTATTTGGCCAAGAAGCGAGTCTTTACAGTGGAAGCAGCGCTGGCGCCACAACATTTCCTTGTTAATGATAAAGGGGCGTTGTAGTGTTCGAATTTATTCAGCCCTTACTCCTAATCCATGGTTTGCTCTTTTTAGTCAAGATTTTGGCCTGTCATCATGCTAGGTGTTGCCTTTCTGGGCGGTTTTCTTGCTTAATATCTTATTACTAGACTGCCTTATTGATTGGCAACATCGATTATTCCATCGTGTGCCTTTTTTTGTTGGCGTCTTCATCGTGTTTCATCAATTCGGACCCAGAATTAGATGTCAGTTCTGCTCCACCCCCCGTACGTTTTCATTCCCATTTTGAAATTTTATTATCGCTTTGTATTAAAGCCTTGGCCGTTGGCTATTTGTATTCCTTTTTGAAGCTTCCGTATGGTATTCGTATTTTTATTAAACGCCTCTGCCATGTTTAATCACACCAATGCTAGGTTGCCTGTTAAGATTGAAGCTTGGGTTAAGACATATTGGTGACGCCAGATATGCATCGGAATACACCATTCAAGGTTGCGTCTTGAAGCAAAACAGTAATTATGGGGTTCTTTTTGAGCGTCTGGGACGCGGCTCTCATTGAGCCAAAGAAAACATGCGTTAGAAGGGCTTATTGAAGAACCTTGAAAATAGGACTAGCCAGGAAAGTAAAACGTGATTCAGCCCGCATCGTTAAAAAGAAGTATTGGTGATTGCCTTTTAAGACTTTTAAAGATTCACCGCTTAAAGATAAATAGGACTAATGCCGTTAGGGGAAAGTTATGAGTTATACGAAGTGAATTTATCGAATGCGTATCATCGGTTGTCTCGTGAAAAAAAGAGATTACGACGCCAGCATCAGTACCCTCTTAGCTAAATGCCCTTGTTAATGCTTGTAACAAAAGTCCAATCGAGACCCCGTTTACCAGTTGTCACCGTTAGAGTTCAAAGCATGGTGTAGGACGCGTTTTTACAGGCGTGGTTTAGTGAAGGAAATTTCGGGGGTCTTTCATAGTCGTGTTAGTAAAATATCAGCCACAGATTTGTAATACGGGAGTTTTTCTGATTTGCAAATTATCATTCGGCCGAAACGGCTGTCGTCTTGCTTACTATTTTGTACGAGGCGCTCAACAACCGGGTGAGTACGCTCACGCAGTGGTCCGTTTACACGGTTTCCAATCGCGAGATGAAGTTGAAAGCCGCATTGCCAATCGGTTGCACAGCAAAAACGGGCTGGCCCCTATGTTTGCCCAGTTACCAGAGAAACCTGGTAAACGAGAGCAGCTTTATCAGGGAATGCTTTTTGTTCTGAGTCTGAACGAGCAACGACAACGTGGTCTGAAACCGCTACCTTCGTTCCAGTACTGGCGATGAATTACGCAGCAACTTGAAGCGCGAGTGCTTGCGAGTTAGAAGAGCGAGTGAGAGAATTAAGTGAGCGAAACAAGTGCTTGAAAATGCCAGTGCGGACTATAATCTTTTTTGACGTCAAAAACTTAGGCTTTTTTTAGCGTCGGTGTACGAAATACTAAAAGATTTTTTTGGGCTGTTAATGTTTTTGATTTGTGTCTATGAGGGAGGATCCTTATGAGAAAGGTACTGCTGGGGGTATTATTGTACAGGTCAATTCGCGCATTTTATTTGCCAGTTTGATTTTTTGTCATGTCAAAGCGGGCCGAACTATCGTAGCGTTGCTTCGTCGTAATAAAGAACGTTCGGCGGATGAGTTTTCTGCTGAATTTGATATTGAGTTGGCGTTTATTATTATTATTTTCGCTTATTAATAGTTCATTTGAAGTGGATGTTATCTATATTCGGCCACACCCCATGTTTATCATTATTGATTTGGGTAAAAGCGTGATATTTTAGCGGGCAAGGCTGTTTTGTGTGAAAAGCCCTTCACCATCACGAAATTCAGTTCGAAGAGCTTTAGATCTCGCGTTGAAACCACAATGTGTTTGTCAGGAAGCGATGTGGACACGTTTTAATCGGTATTGAGGCAAAGTTATTGAGTGGGTTGAAGAAGGCGAAATAGGCGATTTGAATAGCATGTCAAGCAAGTTTTAACTTTCTTGCGCCTACTGATCCTAGTCATCGTTTGATGAGATTGAACTGAGCGGTGGCGGTTTGCTCTGCTGGATATTGTATTATCCTGTTTCTAGCGCAAGGTTGTTCTTGGTAAGCCTGATTTTGTCAAACCAAGCCGTTATTGGCGTGACACCGACGTTGATCTTTTTGAACAGATATATTAGGTTGGGAAAGTGGGGCAGCTTGCCTTCATGGGATGCTTCTTTTGATTCTCGTGTACCCTAACCGAGCGATTCTATCCGGCTCTAAGGCTTATATTTTGAAATTGACTCTGAAGTGGTTTTTAAAGCAAAATTCGTGTCGATTTCGTGAGCGCGGAACATAAAAGTACGAGCGGTAGAGTTGACTTTCCCGGGCAATGGTTATTCATTTGAAGTGGATGAAGTGAACCATGTCTTGAAGAGGGCCTGATACAAAAGCCCTAACCACAGTTGGCAGGGAATAGTCTGGAATTGATTTGCTACGTTGGATGAAATTCGTTCAGGGGACATTGGTTTGTACTTATCCAGGCGAGCATTCAGCATAAATGACGAAGAGTGCATGATCATCACCATTGAACATTAATCATCACCACAAACATTAGCCGTAACGATGTAGAAAGACAAAAATTCGACAAATAAAAAGGGCTTCTTTTTTCATGAATAAAAGAAGCCCTTTTTTTGTTATCTTATCGATTAACTAAAAGGTTAGTTAAAGGTGCTTGCTTCAAAATTGGCAATAACACTTTGAATAAACGAGGCGCTTGCACATAAACGTTGCCTTTTCTAGGCTTGGTGAGCCATCAAAAGCCTGCAAATAGAACAACAGATTCCTTTTGCAATGAACAGCGGTTGCTTGCATTTCCCAATTCCTTGAAGTTTAATGCCCCAAGCGGCATCAAGACGGCCAGCAGCAACGTTAGCAAGCATTAAGGCTGGAGAATCTTGCGATTACTGCCGCGCGCGCCTTGTTCTGCATGTCCGTAATACGGCAAACTGAACCCAGAAAGAGAAGGGCAAAGGCGATCGGTTGCAGGAAATTGTGCTGCAATCGTTGCGTTTCTAGTGTACGAGCAGAACTGCTGCGAATCTGAGTTGTTCAAGTAGGCACCACGACCCTACTTTGCGTAAAACTCGGTCTTGGGTGAGGGTTTAGCACAAGAGCGTGCTCCACTTTACCGGCAAAACTTAGGTAGCTCATTGTAATGACGTTGCCAGTTAGCCGCGTGAAAATAAATGCTGTCCTTGGATCGCATTCAATGATCCATTCGCCTTCTTCACTTTTTGCCACTGAACCCTGAAGCGAGTAGTAATCGTCACCTGGGTAGGCTTTTTTCTAGATGGTAAACAATGCTGCGGCTCTGCCACCAGAACAAACTGTTTCATAAAACTTGCTCAGCGGACTGACCTTGTTTCTTTGTCAAAAAGCAGTTTTCTTGCTGAGATGGAACTATGTATTCTGCAGCGGCACGATGCTTTTAAGTGCGCAATATTGATTCAGGTTTGGCATAATTTACCCGTCATTTATTCGTCATTAAAAAATGCACATACCGTCGATAAGACGATAAGTTTGCCAAATAAAGTGTTAAAGAAGCGAAGCGGTCTGTTGTGTACTAAGAACCTTGCGAAAGAAAAATGCTCTTAAGCAAGGTGTAAATCGACAGAGCGCCTAAATATGAGCGCGGATATTAGGGCCGTAATAAAGCTTATTTTACCGTGGGAATTAGTTGGTGAAAAACTGATCAATTAAGGCTTGTCATAAATATCTGTGTTAAGATACAGCGATTGTCGACCGTTATAATTGGTACCGCTTAAAAAAATGCAAAATAAAGTAAGAATTGTCCTTGTTAATACCTTCTCATTCCAGGCAACATCGGAGAAGCGGCTCGAGCAATGAAAAATATGGGATGGCCGCATCTTTATCTCGTAGCGCCCAAAGGCATTTATCCCAGAGTGATGGACGCAGTAAGCCGTGCCGGCTGCGGCGCGTCAGATATTTTAGAGAATGCCTGGGTAGTGGATGCCCTAGAAGAAGCGCTTGCAGGTTGTCAGCTAGTTATTTGGACAGTGCTCGTGAAACGTAATATTCCTTGGCCACTAGTTGATCAGGCAGGCCGCGGACTTCGGTGTTGATGAAGGTTTGGTCCACCGCCTTTGTATTTGGTCGTGAAGACCGTGCGTTTGACCAATGAAAGAACTTCGCGTTTGGTAATTACCATGTGGCACATTCCTTCGGTGAGACCTTTATTCATTAAACTTAGGCGCGGCGGTGCAGGTTATCGCCTACGAAGCGAATGAAATCTTTTACTGATGAAGGATCTGACCGCGTTGTGGCGAGCAAGTGGGATGTACCGGCGGCAAAACGTAGAACAAATAGAATTACTTGCTTGAGCACCTTGAGGAAGGTATTTTGGTGCAGGACTGAGTTGTTTGATCAGATGTACCCAATTTGCAAGTATGACCGCGTTTCGTCCGATTGTTGTCCAGCGTTCGCGTTTAGATCAAACAAGAAGTAGAATTGAGGAGGGAATGCTGACGTCGGATGAAAAACAGATGAAAGAATGACGTCTGCACCCGAAACGTTATTCTTAAAAAAGGCAAATGACTTCAATCGAATTCGGTTTTGCTCAAGTGGACATAAAAAAAACGCTGACTTAGCAATAAGTCAGCGTTTTTTTTTTGAGCTAGGAGTTGGTCTTTAAGCTTTACGCTCAGGACGACCTTCTTCTTGCCAAAAAGTATGGGAATTTTTGACCTGGTTCTGCATCCACCTCTGTTCATACGTGTGGGCACCCGAAATTAATCGCGCTTGAGCTTGCAACAAGTTAGCGGGCAGTATTCAGAGCGGCGTTAGCCATCGAAATACGCCAATGCCGAGAAAATGGACGGCGCTGGAATGCCTGATTGTGCAGCCAGCACTACGGCTTTACGTAAACCGGCCTCTTTGCTTGCCATTGCGTCAGCGAAATAATCGCTTAGTAGTAGGTTTTTCAAGCTCGTGTTTCCATCAAATGCATCAGCAATTTTTTGAAGAAAGATGCTCGAATGATGCAAACCACCCGCGCCAAATTTTTTCGCAATATCACTGAAATTAATGCCCAGTCTGTATTCTTTTGTGCAGCCGAAAGCAATTGGAAAGCCTTGAGCGTAAGCACAGATTTTTGCCCAGTAAGCTGCTTCTTGCAATCCGCTTTCTCTACTTCTTTCTGCTTCAATTTCTGCCACTTCTACTTCAGCCGTTAGCTTGCTGCTGCAGTTCACCGTTCACCTGTGAAGCGTGCTTAGAGCTACGAGCATTAAACGGACTTCACTAATAATACCAGCGGCACCACCCATTTGAAGTTCGCGCTGATCGATGTCCAGCGCCCAGTGCCCTTTTTGTCCTGCACTGTCTAGTATCATATTCAACTAAGGTGCGCCTGTTTTTATTGGTTCATATTGTGTAAAATAGTCGGCTGAGATTTCAACAAGGATAACTTGTTGAGAACACCTTGGTTCCATTTTCAATAATTTACCAATTTTCTTCTGGCTCGTTAACCAAGTAAAGAGCGTAGTAAAATGATAGGCCTTCACAATCAGGCTGCATTGTCAGGCGTATTCAATGCGTTATGTACCATTTTTACATAATGGCCGTGCGCCGTTGGCCCTAGGTAAGCGGTACAAGGTTCACCTTCAGTTCACAGGTATTACCCGGAGTGTTACTTAACGATAGGCTTGCCATCTTTGTCTACTTTTGCGGCTACAGCCTCCCACATTGGCTGTAGGTATTCCAAGGAGTCAGGCATCGCCCACCAGGCATAGAGATGGCCCAAAACGAGCACCTACTTCACCACCAGAAACGGTCTGTACCAAAGAATTTGAATTTTTCTTTTGTATTCTGCTTCTCGTCAATAGTGTCTGTCAATTGGACTAATGCCGCAGTCAATCAACGATATCATCTGCCTTCTATCCAGCATCGGAATCAAGCTATTTGCAAACACTCGACAGGCATTAACCAGCAGGGAAAACCAAAAACTACGATTGACACGGGGTTTACTAAGTTCGAAAGCATTTCTTCCATGCTTGAACTACCGATAATTTCGTGGCTTGTGTGTATGACTCCAGGACGTTTCCAGCTGCTTCTGTGTCCAGGACGTCTTGTTTTTATGTGTGTTCAGATCAAAACCTGGCAACTCGGTAGCCGTGGTCAGCTAAATTCCAAGGCCTAAATTTTTACCCAGACACCAGGCCGGACAAATCAACATATTGCAATTCTGATTTTGTTTTTAACATAAATATCGATCAACCTTTTTGAACATTTTTAGGAGGGGGATTGATGGTAAGATCTTACCATGAAGCAAGGGATTCAGACATACTAGAGAGAAGGAAAAATTAAATTAATTACATGTTTTTAATGTTTTTTTGATGCTTTTTAAATAGAAACCCTACGTTTTAGGTGGTTTCCTTTAAAAAAAAAAGCAAAAAAAAGATTATGCTATGTTTTTTTTGCTGTCTTGAGTGTCGGTAATAAAATTTCTTATCTAGTTAGAAAGGAACACAGTAAAAGAAGAAAACTACAAAAAATGCTATTGGTTATTGATCTCTGTGATGTATGGAAAGAGGGTTTTTAGTTTATTATTTTAGGTAAAAAAATATTATATTTCAATTGAGTGAAAAATTATAGAAAGTTACAAAATGGGGTAATAAAATAACATATTTGTTTTAACAATATTTTTTTTTTAATTGTGTTACTATCCTTTTTACAGAAAAAACTTTCGCATTATAAATAATAAAAATGACCAGATAACCTTTATAGTTCAGAGTTGACTTAGCACATGAACTCGCATCAGAATAAGTAACAACTTACTCATATAAATTTAACGACGCCGCGTTGGTTGAAAAAAGCCCCTTGCATAATTGGCGAAGCGGGTCTTGCTGATAATGCGCCACTCGTCGTTGAAAACAGGCGCTTCCGTTAATGTCGCTCTCCTATGATCCGCTTCTTGTGGAAAGAAAGAAAGGCATCTATAAAGACAGCATTCACTTGGGGAACCTGTTAATCGTCCGTTTTCCTGAGGAAAAATTTTGCCACCACTGTGAATCGAAGTGCCACTTATCTAGATGGTTTCAAGAGTCTTATTTGTCCAATATTCCATGTCGGTGCGGTGTGATTGAATATTATTTACCGTATTATGCATACTGAAACGGTGGCATCAGCTGTTTTGCGGCCGTAATTTATTTATCCGTCCAGAAACCGATAATCCATCAAGCAAAGGAGGTGCAGATTCTAAATGCCCTAACTTTGTATGTGAACCTGAGCGTTGATGGCACCAATTCTGACGCGTTGCGTCATTTTGAACTTTTTTGCTGAGCGCAAGGGTGCTTATTGCGGTATGCGTTATGCTGGTGAAATGAAAAAAAGCCGATGTTCTCTTGTGCAAAAACTAACTTGTTTACCTGCCATTGATGTATTTCCAATGCATTGTGCGGCCAACGTCGAACAGAAGAAGATGAACCTTATTTTTTTGTTTGTCAGGCAAAACTTTTTGGGGCCCAAAAAAACAACTTTGCTGCTGATCCTGAACGTTTTTTAATTGGTGATGATTGAGCATGTTTGGGTGTTAAAGGACACGGTTTTCAATATTGAGGGCGGGTGTTACGCAAAAACCATCGATCTTTCTCGAATACATGAGCCGATCATTGGGATGGCGATTAAGTTTGGTACTATTGTTGAAAACATTGGTCGTGTTGGATCCTGAAACACGTGTTTGCCTGATTACGCCGGATACGTCTTTGACCCAAAATGGTCGCGCTGGTTTACCCTCGTGAACATATTGAAAAAACGTGCTGCGGGTAATCGTGCCGGGAGCCAAAATGGCCATTATCTTTTCTTAAACATGTTGATTTGACTGGGCGTTTCTTCCTCCTGTTTAGGTAAAAGATCCCCTATCTAACGAAAAGAAAGCGGCGGCGTATCACTTTTTGAGTGGTTTATTACGGGTTGTGGGTTCAACAGAAATGGGTTGCGGGCACAGGTATTAGTCTGACTTTTCGACCTGACTTTGGGCGCGCCTTCTTCCTCCGCTCTGCGATGTGTAATGCGGATCTTTTGATTCAAGCGTATTGAAAGAGTTTGGTAGTTAAGGTTTACTTTAGTAAATACAGGGTTGGGACCGGGCGGCGCACATGGACAAGGCGGTTAAACGCTTTAGTATTCCAGTGACTCGGCGGTTATTTCAGCGATTCAATCGGCGCGCTAGCGGATGTAGAAAACTGGGAGTCATTTTTGGCTGAAGTTAACCTAGAATTACCAAAACACACGTTCCAGGTGTTGATAGTATTTTGTTGGAATCCTCGCAAAGACATGGTCTGAATCAGGCATCTTTACGAAGCACAAGCAAAAAAACCTTATTTCTTCAATTGTTGTTAATTTTAAGAAATTTGACACTGTAATCTGATTGCTATTTGTTAAGGTGGGCCCTTCTCTTTTAAGTGTTTTTATAGTCATTTGAAAAGCCGTGCATTTTGCACGGGCTTTTTTGTTGATTATCGTTTTTTAACGCTAGTACTTTACACCTTTAAATTAATGTAATCTTTTTGTGTTATGTTTATTGATAGCCATTGCCCATTTTTTGATTTGAGGTGTTCAACGACCAGGCGTGCATGAATTAAAAATGGGCCGTTTGGCCTTGACCACCGGGTTATCTTGGGTTTTTTGGTTGCCAGCATACCAACTTTTTAGTTAGCTGGGAGAAGATTGGATATGCTCATTGAAGCGTTATCCCACAAAGTGGGCGTGGGCCGCTTATGGGGCTGCAAAACCCATATTTTTTTTGGAAAAGGGAGGCGTCTTTGGAACAGTTGAATTTTTTCTGGGGTGAGCCAAATTATCCCCCTTTTTTTCTTCCCCTCTGTGGGTGGGT
>Ga0163217_1015878_pt1 | contig 12001 bp, 2 predicted proteins | sample SynspAceP_FD_185933 | JGI IMG/M metagenome (GOLD analysis project Ga0163217, IMG submission 185933) | Saline lake microbial communities from Ace Lake in Antarctica - Synechococcus sp. Ace-P (PacBio error correction) | ecosystem: Environmental > Aquatic > Non-marine Saline and Alkaline > Saline ... | reverse complement strand
ATTTGCTCGGAGGTGTACCAAGCCAGCGTTTCCATTCGGGTCAGCGTGCTTTCATAAAGGGCAAATCGGGAAAACTCATCACTATCCGGGCTGATGAAATCGCTTACCTGCTTCCTCATTGAAAGCTGGAGTGATTAGACCAACGGAGAAATACAAACAAATTTGTTTGAAGCTCCAAAGTTGGCTCAGATTCGATCTCGGTGTATTCCGGGACTAGGATGAGATTCCTAATTCAACTTTTGGGGTTTGCAAATACTTGTTCAAGCAGGTTATCCATTAAAGTCCTCACTTTGAGAGGATAACCACTAGGCGTTACTAAACTTGAATAATAATGCAATTCCACTTCTACTTACTTTAGTCTGGCCTTTCAGCCAGAAATTGAAATAGTTGTAGTTGAAAAATTCTTTCTCTACCGCCCTTTACATAAACTCCTTTTAAGGGAATTGGCGGAGGATTGTATCTTGATGATGAAATGGGTTAAGTACGATCCTTTGTTTTTTAAAGGAAAATATAAGTCTGACTCTCACCGATAAATAAAATTAAATGAGATAATAAATATTTAAAAACTGTTAATAATGGGTGATTAATAAAACAGATTCCCAAAATTACTAAATTTTATTTAGAAATGATTAAAACATTGAACCTAAAATGCATGATATCTCCATCTTTTACGACATATTCTTTTGCCTTCAATAGAAATTTTCCCGTTTTCTCTACATCCTGCTTCTGTTCTTTTGAACTGTTGGTAGTCGGGTAATTTGATCACCTCAGCCTTAATAAATCCACGCTCAAAATCAGTGTGAAATTCCACCTGCTGCTTGCGGAGCTTTCAGCCTTTTTTGATAGTCCATGCCTAACTTCCTGCGGACGGCTGTGAAATATGTAATTAAGTGAAGTAAAGAATACGCAGCTGAAATTCAATTTGTTCATTCCACTCTCCTTTTAATCCAATTCTCCAAGGAACATTTATCCTTCTTCTTCTGGATCATCCAAATTCAGCGATTTGCGCTTCTAATCGACAGCACCAAAGAACGATTACTTCTGCTTTCTCATCTTTTACTTGCCTCCTAAGTGATCTTACAAATTTATTTCCCTCTGCAAGGACTGCCTTCGTCCCATTTTGCCACATTATATTACTGGCTTGATTGGTTAATAATGTAAATCTCGTACTGCTTCTAAGTCTTCTTTCTCTTATGTCCACCGATCTGGCATTTTTTCCTTCGGTCCAATGCGGATTTGAAAGATAATAGAGTTTTTCAAGTTTTTTTTTGCTTTCGCATCACCTGACTTAGCGATCTTCCTCAAGGACTTTTGAATTTTCTTCTCTATGGACTCCAAATCTTTTAATTGAGCTCTTGTGTCAATCACTTCTTTATCGGAAAAACAGGAATCAATTTACTTTTCCTGCACGTGCACAATGTCTTTTCATCTTCAAAACAACGAATCACGTGAACTACAGCATTCCACTTCACGGAATTGCAAGGAATTTATTTCCAAAGCCCTCACCTTTACTTGGCTCCTTTTACCAGCCCTGCCAATGTCTACAAACTCAATCACCGTAGGTAGGATTCGCTGAGGACTTGACTAGAGATTCGAGCATTTTAAGCCGAGGATCTGGTACGGTACTACGCAAACATTGGCTTCGATAGTTTACAAAAGGGAAGTTAGCTGCTTCTGCTTTAGCGCTTTGAAAGCGGGAATTGAACAGCGTGGACTTTCCTACATTTGGAAGGTCCAAACAATTGCCGCACTGTAAGGCCCAATTTAATTTTTTATTTATGTTTTAAATATTCGATATGATTTATATCCATTAAAGAATTCGATAATCGAGGACCCTGAAAATGGTATATACAGGATTGCAAAAATCATTCCCGACAACGCGGCCGATTTTTGCCCCGGCAAAGATAACAACAAAAATCTCAAGGGGATGAGCTTTTACCAGATTTTAAAAAATTAGACGGTTGCACCAAGATGTTATCAATTCACCTGAACCTATTGCAAAAAAACCGACAAGATTTTTGGAATATCAGTAATTTAATTCAATGTTGGTTTTTCAAAGTTTCCGCTAGAATCCCCACAATAATCCAAAACTTGCCCCCAAAATTGGTCCTGCATAGGGTATTAGATTGGCTACAGCTGCGAAAAAAAGTGCAATCGTAGTTGAATATTCTACCACCTAGTAAGCTAAGTCCGAGACTTGCAAAAGAAATATTGTAAGCATCTGGGATCAAAAGCCGCCAGGAAAGGTAATTGGATAGGAGCTTCTCTACTTGGTAATATGTTGCAACAGAGAGTCAAATATGGGGATTTGGGATTAAATTCAATTAAGTTTCTACGTAAGAGGCCGTTTTTCTAAGAGAGAAAGGAAAACTGATGAATGCGGCATGGCTAAGAGACTCAATAAATAAACTACTGCGTCGTATTATCACTCCACCTATGAAGCTTGTAAAATCAAAATCTTTTACTGTGCTAATAATGGAATTTCTGATCCATGAATAGGAAAACCAGGCTTATTATCAATCAATTCATATTTGAATAGAATCCTTCTACCTTTCGAAAAACAGGTTGTTTCACAGTTTCATAAATGCCTTCTAAGCGAGACTGCTTAGAATTTCTATCTGATTATTGATCAAAGGATAAAAAGGAAACTTAATGAAACAAACCAGTAAGGACAAATAGAAAAAAAAAATTTTTTTTTTTTTTTTTTTTTTTTTTCCCCATAAGAAAGGAGAGATAGGCTGCCCATCTCGGGGATGTGCTGTCCCATTTCACATGAAAATCATTGACCGATGTAAGCGCGCGAAAAGTTGCTGCAATTATTAATGAGGCAAACGATGTACAAGGTAATATTAGAAAAGTACCAGGCCGGGGCCCGAACAGCGTAGGAAAGAGTACTATAAATAATATCAGGTAACCGAAAAAATCGCATGCATTGCTTACACATGTTAAAAAGGAGGGCAAAATGCCTCCTCTAAAATTTACTACTTCTATTGAATGGAATCAAGCTTATGGAATAATTCCAAGTTACTACCCACTTTAGATCAGTCTTGATTTCTTCATTTTCATCTTCCTTTTTTCGAATTGATCGAAGTAACGACATTCAGGTAGGAGTTCATGCTTTACATATCTATGAATTCATTCAGTGCCTCTACAAACTTGTAAAAATCTTCTTTGTAGAGAAAAAATCTTTGTGTTTTTCATAGCGTTAAAAAACTTTTCACCATTTTGCTTTCGCTTTACTTTCAGTTTTCGTCAAATAGTAATCATTTGCTCGAGTAGATTTTGACATCAAAAATAATAAGTCCGTTTTCCAGCTTTTACTTTTTTTGAGAAGAATCTCTTTCTGTTCATAGCCTCTAGTATCTTCCACAGTGCTTTTTAATTTTTTGGGTACGGCGGGTTGAATTAATTACTGTCTAAGATAAAACAATTCGGTTAGGGAAGGGGGGGGAAAATTTTTTTTTTTCCCAAAACCCTAAAACCGCTTCTTTTTTTTATTATGTTAATACAGTTGAGTCCAGTATAAGTAACTTAATATCAGCAATGAATAAAAAAAGGTAAGCATTAGCTACCTTTAAGATCTCCGTGCATATAGGCCTTTTTGGCCAGTAGTACATCTTCTTGGATTTCCGCGATGTTTCTGGGATCATTCTACGCAACAGTCAACAGGGCGGGACTGCCCAGCACACTGTGGATTCTTCATGAAAATTCCATTGGCATTCAGTACACTTTGTCTGTCACGATGTAATAAAATTCATCGAAAACTAGGCGTTTGTTTTCTTTTCCGTCAATTTTTACAGTTCCATCAGGGCAGTGTAACTTCATTTAGATTTGTTCCTCCGCCCCATGTCCATTCTACCCGCCTTCATAAATAGCTGTATTCGGACATTCGGTCCGCATGCACCAACAATTGATGCATCATCGGTGATTCCATTATTAGCCATAGCTTTATCGTTTGATTCCCAAAAATTAATAACCATAAAACTGACAGGCAATAAAAAAGTTGGTTGTACTAACTAATTTAATTTAATTATAAGGTATACGAAGCCAAAAAAAACGATAAATTTGTTTTGGTAGAAAAACATTTCCCATGAGATTAGAAGAACGAATTTCGGCCTTTTTGTTCCACGCTTAGGTAATAAAATCAAAGAACTCAATCCAGATACCCTGGATTGAGCTTCAATTGGCGCGCGAAAAATGGCAATAATTGGTTTACTGAAGGATGTCAGTTGCGTTTCATTTTGCGCTGGCAAGGATAAGCTATATGTTTGGAGTCCGATAAAGTCCCACGAAGGTGGACAGACCTATCCTTTACTTGAGGATCTTCTAATCTTCGCTTGTAGGTGTTTTGATGGCGGGGAATATTCCAGCTGTTGGATTTCACGACTTGATGTGTGTTGCTTTGAGGTCATTATGCTTCCATAAAGTTGAGCTCTTCAAGACACTGTTTTATGATGGAATTTGGTTGATTATGCAATTGATTGAATCAGATGCTCGATTTGCAAATCGATAAAGAAATTCAGAAATGCTTGAAGGGAAAGGATGCTATAAATTCGCAACGGGGAAGCGATAATTCTTGCCAGATTACTATCAATTATTACTTGGGAATTAATCCAAATATCATTCGGCAAAATCGAACATCGGTAGGGGCTTCTCAGGAGAAGAAACAGTCCGATTTACCTCAAACTTAGGCAAGGGACATGTTTCCAATATTATGGCTAGGAGCCGAATGTCAAAAATTTACATCAAAAGGATCCTGCTCAATTGCAAGAATTTTTTAGGCGCGAATAGAAGTTTTTAATTTCTGTGCCTCACATCATAAGTACAATATAACTACGATTTACAACAAAGCAATACTCCTTTGTAAAATAGGGAGATTCTTTAGGATAATGGGTTTTCTGATCCTAAAGAATCGAATATCCACTAGTTTCTCCGATAGCGGTATTATTTATGGAGTGTTATAGAAGATGAGGCCTCATTTGATGAAATTGATGGAGGAGAACTCCGTCTTAAAAATCCAATGTTATTCGTATCAAAGGATGGGGAAATTCAAAAGGTTCGATCCCTTTTGGCACCGCGCAAGCAACCTGAAAACTAACGGGACTATGCTGGATTGGTGTGGATTACTTTGAATTTTCTCTCACAACTAAAATGATTGAGATCTAAATAGCTGAAAGTAGATTAAATAGAGATATCTAGATCCTTCACCTATAGTAATTCCACTTGAAGCTTGCCTGAATTTTTTCTTGATATATTCTCGGACAAGATCAGCCCAATCCAGTTTGCCGTTTTCTCATTTGTTTTGACCTTTTGGTTTGGTGAATGAAAACTCCTTCGTTGATTTTCTTCAGGTTTTTCGTTCTGAATCCCACTTCCATAATCTTTGACGGTTGGATCCTAGTCAGGGTCCTCCTTCTAATTCCGCGTTAATTACTACTTCGCTAGAAGGAGGGGAAATTTAGAGCCGTTATTTGATCAGTTTCGAATGATCAAGTCTACCATGTTTTATCCCCACGACTCTAAATCTGCTTCTTGGATAATCTATATGATGTTAATATTTTTCTCGGCCGCCGATACGACCTAGTATTTGCTTTTGGCTGGGGTAAGAACTTTTTTGAAATATCGAATGTTTCCAAAATCACTTGCTTCACCACGAAGCTGAGAACTTGTCCAGGGCAAGCTAGGTTTTCAAGAAGTTGGGACACATTTCTCCCATGTTTTAGATTACTTCAGGAGTAATTCAATAAATTCCTCATTAGAGGATTAAAGCCAGTTTGGTGAGTTTAAATCAGTTCTTTTACACGAATATCGGGCCTTTCAAGTCATGTGAGATAATACTGAAATATTTATCTTTAAGATTATTAAGTTGTTCTTAGTTTCTGGTTTTTTGAGCAATCAATATAATTCTTAGTATTTACCTCTTCTGTAATATCTTCAAATTTTTAGAGATTGTTCCCATTCTGGATACTTCCTTTGTCTTTTAGTGGTATGATTTCCACATAAAAGTTCATTCCTACTTTCCTGTAGGTCTAGACGAATTTCTAGAATTTTTTTTCTCTCAGTACTGTCCAGAATTTATTCAGGAAAGATCGGGGAAAGGGTTCAAAAACATTTAATTTGGCATTTGCCCGATGCTTATCCGATTTTTTGACCCTGGAAAAAAACAAATATGGCATGATTGAAATCTACAATCTTTTGCTTTTCGCGTTCCAAGGACCAAGACTCCCTTAGTAATTGCTTCAAAAATGATTGTTTTTAAGCAATTGGTTTATACTGGAATAATTGATATCTGATGATCGGACTATTTCCAATTTAATGATATAGAGTGAACAGGAACGCATAAGGCGTCAAATCGATTAATTCGAAGGGTCTGTAAAATCCCCAAATTGATTACCAACGCATTAAAAAAACTATTTGGAAATAACCTTGCAATTAAAAATTTATTCTGGTTTGAGCCTTGAAAGTGGATCTGAAAAACGAAAGCGTTCCAAATGATTAAAATTCCCAAGTAAAAAAACGATGTAAGAATAAATCACATGCAACTACATACCATGGACCCACTATCTGTTTTTAAACGTGATCCCCACCTATTGAAACCAGCTGATAAGAGAAAAGTAATGGGAGGGATGAAAATTCATTTGTGATTACAAAAATGAAAGTCAAGTAGGAATCACCAAAATGAAAAAAATGACTAATCTTATATTTATTAAGTCTATTACAGTGTACCTTTAAAGCAAAAAATAGCCAAAGAAAGCGCCTAAAAAATGGAGATTCCAAAAAATATTTCGATATTGATGTAAATTATATGTCCTCTAATTCAGTAGCACTTAATTCCAAACCCGCTAAAAAATACCCCAAATTGGCTCCACAAATCATAGTTAATAGCCACCCATTTGGTTGCCATCCTCATTTGGAACGCTGATAATCAAAGGACAGGCAACCCACAAAGGAGACCTGGGAAAAATCAAACGTAATAGAAAAGGGATTAAAGATTAAATCCATTCGGATACTCTAGAGTTGTTATTTTGGGTTAAGGGCAGTATTTTGACTTATTGGCATAATTATACTTCTTTAATTCTCGGGACTAAAAAAATATCTTATAAAATATGCCCGCAAGAAAAATTAGGGAAGCATTCAATTTTCGCCTTTTGGTTTAGTAATCGCGTTACTTTTTTGAGTTTGTTGTTGGAATTACTTTTGGGAACAAATCAAGAATTGGGGCTGCTAGGATCGAGCAGTAACCACACTTCAATATTGGCAACAGGGGTTTTCGTATTACTGAATTTACGCTTCAAATGATGATGATTCTCGTTTTTTGGCATTGGTCTTGCCATAGTGAAACCAGTTCATTTTTCTTCTTAAAAAAAGTATCTTATCTTCCCGCCAAATCAACTACAAGCTGTACTTCTCACCGCTTGCATCACATGTGTTGGCCAGCTGATTAATTGCGGTTTTGGTTTAATTGTAGGCGCAGTGTTGGCGAGATTTATGTCCCATTCTCCCAAAAAGGAGCGAAGGTTTGCCGTCCAATCCAGTTGCTGCTGGCTTCCGCAGATATTTGGAATGGCGGCTTTTGCATGGAGGACCTTTCTGGTTCCGCACCTCTAAAAGTCGCCGAAACGATCATTTTTTTAGTTAAGTAAGGTCTTGGGAGTGATTTCCGTTTCTGAAACGATATTTAGCGCGATTTAATATCTTCGTAACTGGTATTTGATTGTTTTTACAGTGTCTGACCCTGTTTTCTATTTTTTGGATAAACCAAAAAAAATATCATTCTGATAAGAGCACACCATTCGGCAATTCCCCCGGAACAGTGGTGGGGATTTTAGGCTCTTTTGTCGGCGTTTATCATTCTTAAAATTATATGCTTGGTTTCAGTTTTTCAAAATCAGATTCAGCTTGCGACCGGCATCAATTTGAATTTTGTGATATTCCTATTATTCGGATTAGCACTGGTAGCCTATAGAACTTTAGATCAATTTACTGAGGCGGTTGGATCAGGTAATTAAAAAGTTTTCCAGTCGATATTTTCATTCAGTTTCCCTTTTTATGCAGGGATTCTTGGAATAATGACGAGTTTACTTGGACGTGATTCTAAAATCCTCAAGGTTTTGTCTGGACTACCACGCGTTAGGAATTGATTCCTTATTCCACATTTGGCTTTCTGCAAGCGTTGGTTAATCTGTTGAATCCTTCGGGAGGAGGTTCAATGGGCGCATCTCAAGTCCGATTTTTGGCAGAAACGCACTTTCCTTGAAATTACCTTTGGGGAAAAATGTCATGCTCGTTTTCTTATGGAGATCAAGATTAGTTAATCTCCTTCAGGCCTTTTGGGCCCTTTCCACTTCTATTCTATTACGGGAGTAAGTATTCAGCCAAGTCCCGCTATCAAGTATTGTTTTTTTGGTTGTTTGTAGCTGGAATTACCTTTTTGAAGCCTCAGTATTTTTCTATTTTTTTAGGAATAGGAGTATAAAATCATTTTTAAAATTAGATTTAAAGTGGGGCTAGATGGAGATGTTATGGGCTACTTATTTTTAAGTCCTAACTTTCTATATTTGTCTTCCCTAAAAAAAAAGAATCTTTTATCTAACTAAAAATCCCTACACAATGGCTTTTTGATATTAATATGATCAAAGAGGTATATTTGCGAGATATCAAAGCGGATCGAAGCAGCCAGAAAAACTTGTTGGCAAACCAACTTACTTTGACAGAAAAAATTCTTTATGCTTTCATCTTAACCGAAGAGCATGCCACACAGGCTTACGAACGCGGTAAATCTTATGTTGAGTTTCAGCCAGATCGAGTGGCTATGCAAGATGCTACTGCTTCAGATGGCACGTTTAACAATTCATGCAAGTGGAAAAAATCAGGTTGCAGTTACCTTCACCAGTGCACTGTGATCACTTGATTCAAGCCTTAAGTTGGGGCAGTGACTGATTTGGGCCAAGGCAAATGAATAAGAATAAAGAAGTTTTATGACTTCCTTTCTTCGGTATCTAATAAATAGGTATTGGTTTTTTGGAAGGCCTGGAGCAGGTATTATTCACCAAGTAGTTCTTGGAAAATTATTGCCTTCCCTGGAGAATGATGATTGGTACAGATTTCTCTACCACCAAATGCTGGGGCGGGGTTTAGGATTGGTCGCCAATTGTGTTGGAGGGGAAGCTGATTGCTTGTATGTAATGGCGGGTCTTTCCTTGGGACTCAAATCCCAAAAACTGATAGGTGTTAATTGACTGGAAAAATGTCAGGTTGGACAGCTGCAAAGATGTTATTTTGAAAGGTTGCCGGTATCCTAACTGTAAAAGGGTTCGGAACTGGTGTATTGTTGAATATTTTCGGCACGAAGAGCAAGATCGCATCAGCAACAGGAATAAGGCACCTATCTGTAATAATGGGTGCTGAGTATTTGGCTACGACATCAATCTTCGGATACCGATCAAAAGTCAGCGGCTTACCTAAAGTAACTGATAGAGGCAGACATCGCCGAATTAAGCTGATGGGAATTGCGGTTCACCTAAACTGGTGACGACGGAGTATATTGCAAAATCCTGAAAATATTTTGATCAGGTAATTGAAATTAATCTTATCTGAACTTGAGCCACATGTAAATGGACCATTTTACTTCCTGGATTTTTTAGGCGTTGGCCGATTTCTAAGTTTGCTGCCGCAGTGAGAGAAAACGGCCTGCGCCAGCAAAACTAGATGTGGGATTGATTCGGATCTGTTACAAATTCTTCTTATGAAGAATTTCCAGAGCAGCATCCTTAGCACAAGCAAGCCGGTAGATAAGAAATTCGTTGCAAAATCTGGAGTATACAATTTACTCCAGGTTCTTGAGCAGGTGAGATTTACTGTGGACCGAATGGCTTTCCTAGATACATTTGGAAAATGCGGACGGTGATGGTTTAGCTAATGCTTGTGGACCATGTATTGGACACGTGGGCACGACATGGAGCAGGACAGCAAAAAGAGAAGAAAAACTCGATTACACTTCATTCAACAGAAACTTTGCGAAGCGTGCGGATGGAATCCAAACACCCATGCTTTTGTAGCTTCACCAGGGAAATTGTAACAGGCTTTGGCTATTGGCTGGGTATTCTTACTTTTTAATCCCTTTGGACGGATTCGCTTACAATGCAGATGGTTCAAACAAGTGAAGTTAGAAAGAGCCAAACAGGACTTGAGCTTCCACCTTAGGATTTGCAGTGTGAAAGATGCAGGTTTCCAAGCTCCAAGCCAGAAGTGGATCAAAGTGTGACCATCTCGTAAGCCCAACCTTCGGGGACCGTTTGCCAGCTTTTGGGAATCTTTCAAAGCTGGGAAGGTTACAGACTTGAAAGGCTTGAAGCTTTTGATCAAAGCAAAGGAAAATGTACAACTGACCCCACATTTCTATGGCTGGGCCATGGTTTGCGATAAGAGGTTCACTTAGATAATATTTCCAATAACATGTTGATCGGAGCGGTGAATGAATTTCAATGATAAAAACCCAACTCGGTGAAAAAAATCAGCTTCTTAGCGGAACTTAGGTGAGGTGCCAAGCTACACAACGTGACTATAAAGCTCAAGGCATAGGATCGATCGTGTTCGGTGAATGGAAAAATATGGAGAAAGGATCGTCAGAGAGAACACGCAGCAATGCGAGCCGAGATCCTTGGTGTTCGTTGCTATTTTTGGTGAAGTCATTTGCTAGAATTTCACGAGGACAAATTGAAGAAGCAGGCGAATGCTAGGGTTTTGGACCATTTGCTAATTCCGTCAGGACTATGATTTAATCAAGAGAATGATACAATTGATATTCTTGGTCTAACTTCCTTTGCTCCTGGAAAGCAGCTTCAAGTAGTGTTTTAATCATGCGATGTATTCTCTGATACCATTTCCGTGAATCTACCTACAATGAAGGTCCAAATTGAATGGTTCAAAGCTGGTCTTGCACTAACTTAATTTAAGGCTGGACTTTGAGTTTTAATTCTAGTGTAAGAACAATAAAAAAAGGCCGCATTCACTGCTGAAGGCGGCTTTTTTTTAACTAGTCAAGCATTTGGAAAACTATTTAGAAATTCACTCTTAATTCTTTTTCTCTGAGCAGTATTTTCTTTCTGGGCCAATGTATAAGGTGCGAACGGGAAGGTTAGATCAAGGCGAAAAGCCACAAGTTTCCTCTGGAAGCTGAGGAATGGTTTTTTGAAAGAGCAATTTGAAAAAGGTTTCGGAAGCCTAAAGTGGTACAAAGAGTACTCAGAACTTGGGTATTCTTTTGAAGCAAAGTTTAAAACTCAAAGTACCGATTCCATAGTGTTGAATTTGATTCGCTGCGGGAATGTTTGGATGTGGCAGATAAGAAATAGGAGTGGGAGGGCTTTGTCCGATGGAAGTTCAAAGCTAATTTAACCACTTCATTTTGTAAAGGGGACACTTCGAGAATTAAACTGGGAAAAATTCAAATTTCAGTACAGTGGTTTTATTCTGGGGGATTTGGAAGCATTTTTGATGAGGAAAAGAAGGACTGGATGGCGTTTGGATTCAATTTGAAATTGGAAATATTCAAGCAGAAGATTCAATTTGAAGTAATTCGGGACTTTTGGAAGGTTACTTTTTCTTTTCGGACGCAAAATTTTCTGACCCATTAGGCGGATGAGTTCGAGGAGATATTTATCTGTCCAATTTTGAAATTGGAGAAAAGCTTGCTTTTTTGTATTTTCTTGTTCAATTTTTGGTAGGAACCAAGAAAGTAAAAAGCCCCAAAAATCCCCAGTATTCTTTACTGGGTTTTTTTTTTCACTAGGCCTCAAATCACAAAAAAAAGCTTTTTTGGAAAAAGAACGGAAAAAATAGAATTCAATTTTTTAAAAAAAAGTTTGGAAAAAAAATTTTCAGGGGGGCAACCCATAATTTTTATTGATAATAAAGAAAGGGTTTTTTTTGGGAAAAGGGGTTTTTCAAAAAAAAAAAAAAACCCTCCATAACATCAAGCATTATCGCGACAGACGACTTT
>Ga0163217_1009290_pt1 | contig 12001 bp, 17 predicted proteins | sample SynspAceP_FD_185933 | JGI IMG/M metagenome (GOLD analysis project Ga0163217, IMG submission 185933) | Saline lake microbial communities from Ace Lake in Antarctica - Synechococcus sp. Ace-P (PacBio error correction) | ecosystem: Environmental > Aquatic > Non-marine Saline and Alkaline > Saline ... | reverse complement strand
TCGGTGAGGGCGAAGTTCCTCCGCCGGGGCTGTGTCGAGCCCAGCTGGTCATTAGGCCTCACGTTTCTCTTGGCAGAGAGGGTCTGGTTAAAAGCCTCATTGATTTCCTTGACTTATGGTCTGATCCTGATCCTTGGCAACGCGGGGATTGGTATTGCGTTGCAAAGCTTTCGGAAAACGCCTTTTGATCTCGTCGTTGGAGCCTCCCGTTCTCAACGCAAGGGTGAGTAGTAATCCTTGGAATTTCATCAAGACCAAAACCAGAGCGTCACTCGCTTCTTGGGACTAGGTGTTTGATTCCCGTCAGCTTGTTCAGGAGTAGCCGCAACAACAGCGAACAGCAGCTTTCTGCGGTGGTTTACTGGCCCGCTGGTCACTGAGAAGGTTCACTGCCGAGTGCAAGGGGAGTGCAAAGGGGAAATGCATGGTACGCGCAAGCAAGCAATCGCTTTGCTGGCCCCAGAACAACTGAGAAGGCCTCGGCTTTTTCCCAGCGCTCTTATTTCAACGCGCGAGGGGGGCTGCGTCGAGAGGATGTGTGGCAGCGCCGCAGAGGCGGACCATGCACCGTGGCGTTAGCACGTGCGCGCTGATGTCGGTTTTGTAGTGCCAGCAGCGCCGCACTTTCGCCTGGCGCCGAGCAATGCGCAGGGTGATTCGCCCCTTCGCTGCTTCTGCCAGTAGCTCGGCAAACGGGTTCGGCCAGTGATCGCGGCCTTCGCCGCTGCCAATCTCCAGCTGCCGACACCAGCAGCCAATTCGGCCCAGGTTGTCCACATCCGCTGAAGGGCTCTGCTCAAGTTGGTCAGGCGCGAGCGCAAGGCCGGCCGCGCCTTCGCCTGACCAGCTCTTAGCTGCAGGGCCTGGTTTGCCAGGAGAGAGCCGATGCCGCCCTGTTCTTGCTTGGGTTGCGGCAGGCCTCCAGTTGGGCGGTTCACCCTGGCTGCCGCAGTCCCTGCAGGGTGCTGATCGTCGCCTGCTCGGCGGGCGTGAGCCGTCCACTCGGCTGCCGATTGGGCCTAGCCGCGTTCGACACGAGGTCTCGCGCACGGGGTAGGAGTTCTGCCAGAGTCCTTCAGCCATGTGGCAGAGCACCGGGGCAATCAGTCCGGCCAGGCGCTCCACCACCAAAGGCCATGTACGTCTGGCCAGCTGCGCGGCGCGGCGAAATGCGGCCGCGCCTCACGTAGAGGGCGTCTTTGGCGATGTCGAGGTAAGAAGTTGGAAGGATCCACAACGCAGAAGTATCTGCAACGCCTGAAAGAAAAGCGGTAGAACTCGTAGCGCTCGAAAATCAGGCGCTTCACCTCCTCGATCAGTCGGCGTGCGATGCAACCATCCAGCGATCGAAGCAGGGCCGGCAAGCTCGGCCATCGGGAACCGCTGAACCGCCTCGCTCTGCGGCCTGGTCGAAATCGTTGCAGATTGCCCAGCAGATAACGGGCCGGTGCGCCACCTGCGGCTCACATCGGCCAGCTGTTTTGACGATGCCCCCGGCCCCAGCGGACATCGGCGGAATAACCACGAACTCAACGCCACAGCCGCAGCACATCGGCGCCGAAGGCGGCTCCTGTTTCTCGTTTGCGGCCGCCTTCAACGATCACGGCCCGGAATCGACCACAATTGCCCAGGGATTTGCTCATCTTGCGACCCTTCTCATCGAGGGTGAAGCCATGGGTGAGCACCCGTTTGTAGGGCGCCTGCGTTGACGGCCAACCGACGTTGAGCAGCTGCGGGCTGGAAACCCAGCCGCAGGTGCTGTCGGGAACCCTCCATATAAGAGAATCGGCGGGTAATGGAGGGGCTCGGGTCACGCCTTGGCCGCCTGGGCCGCCAGCAGGTCGTCGCCGGCGCCTTGGCGTGTCCAGCCTCCAGCACCGCCGCCCAGGAAGGAAGCCGGAAGTCGAAACCAGACATCCCATGGTGTCGCTGCCTTGCGCCATTGATCGCCTCGGCCGGCAGCTCCGGTGGCAGCAGCTCGGGCGCTCGCTGCGCCTCCCACCAAGACGCCGCAACCGTGCTCGGCCGATCAGGGCCTGGCTGTGATCAAGGTGGCGGCATTGAGCAGCACCCGCCCCGTTGTCACGGTGATAGAACACGGCGGGATCGGCACGGCCCAGGGTGCGTTGGCGGGAGATGCACCATTCGCCCGATCGCGCACATTCGCCTCGATTCGGTGGGCCGTCTGTCGCAGCCACTCCACCGAGGCGATCGCGCCATCCCTCGGCGCGGAAGCCCCACCGAGCAAACCACTGGCGGCTGGCGCGAAAAGATGGTCGTTTCTGGTGCGCAGTCGGTAGGGGTAGCGGTGGGCTAGCCTCTTGCTTGAGCAGGGCGCCGGGCCTCTTCGAGGCGGCGATGATCGACGCCGTTGGCGTCTTTGGCACGTTAGCCGGCGAACGGCCCGGCTTTCGCGTGAGGGTGGCCGCGGGCATCCACCGGGCAGACACCGGCAGGTGTACTGTCTGCGGTGTTGAAAATCATCCACGCCGTGGCGGGGGCGGTGTGGACCAGGCGGTGCCCGCTTCGGTGTTGATGTATCGCCGCCGATTCACCACCGGGCTGCTGCGATCCAGCAAACGGATGCGATAGGTGAGGCCTTCGAGCCTGCTTGTCCCTTCACGTCAGCAGGGTTCCAGGCGCACCCAGGCTGGTTTGCAGGCTCTCCACCAGCGCCGCGCCACGATCAGGGTGCTGGCACAGTTCGCCGCGGCTCCATCTGCCGCGCCATCGGTCCGACTGGCGCGGGCAGATGCGTAGTCGAAGCGTGCCCGTTCAACGGACCACCGCCAGGTTGGCCGGCAAGGTCCAGGGGGTGGTGGTCCAGATCGCACACCGCCAGGGAGGCGGGGCCCCAGGGGGCAAGCCCAGAGCGATCGCTGCTCGGGCTGATGCCAACGGCGGCCAGCGCCATTGGCCATTGTCCTCTGGAGCCGCGCGGTCACCGGGAAGGCCACGTAGACGCTCGGAACGTTGTGGCCGTCGGGATAGTCGGAGTTCGGGGCCTCGGCCAGGGCGTTGCGGGAAGCTGGGGGCTCCAGTTGCACGGGCTTGAGGCCCCGGTAGATGTGGCCGCCAGCACCATCTGCCCGAAAGACGCCGAATCTGGGCCGCCTCGGAGGCCCCTCTGCAGGGTGAGTAGGCGTCGTCCCAGTCGGCCCAGATCCCCAACGCTGGAAACCGGCCTTCTGCCTCCAAACCTGGCTCGGAGGCATAGGCGTGGGCCTTCTGGCGCAGGGCGATCGGGGTGAGAGCGCGCGCTCCCTCACTGCCCATGGCTCTCAGCACCTTCAGGCGTCGATCCGGCAGGGCCGTGGCAGTCCCAGCCGGCACGAACGGCCCGCCGCCCCGGAGCAGGCGTATGTGGATGATGTCCTTGAGGATCTTGTTGAGGGGGCGTGGGCCCACATGCAGGGCGCCATTTGGCATTAGGCGGCCCGTCGTGGAGCGTGAACACCGGCCCGGGGTTGTTCATCGGCTTCAAAGCTCGTAGAGCCGCTCCTGAGCCCGAAGGCCTGCAGCTCGGCTCGCGGGTCCTTGGCGTGGGCCCGCATGCCGAATGGAGTCCCAGCAGGTGAGCGTTTCGCTTGTAGGAACCGGGCTGCGGGTCAAAAGCCCTGGATGGCAGCAACCACGATTATCGGCCCCCGGCCCTTCAAGCGCGATTGGTTGGCTCCCGGCCTCGGGTCGCTCTCCTCTGGCAACCGGTGCAAACAGCGGCGTTGCAGCAGGGCGTCGATCTCAGCGAACAAGCTCACCTCAACCACGGCTGCAGGGGTGATGAGCTTGCGGCTGATGGCGGGTGCCGGTTCGTCGGCTGTTGCGGCAGTCCATTGGCTTCGGCTGGAGTTTTCGCTTGAAGTTCAGGTTGGGGTTTCGGTTGAAGGTTCCGCTGGGGTGATCGGCGGCCTCGGCCGCAGCCAGCGTTTGGAGGTGGTTGCTGGGTTGGGCAGGACCGTTGACTCAGCCAGTCCGCCACGCCGGCGACGCGGGCCACCCCCAGGCTCAGCAGCCTGGCGGCGGGCGGCCCCGAGCTGCTGCAGGCTGCTCTGCCAGCGTTCCTGGGCCCAGAAGCGCTGCTGTTCCTCGCCGCTGAGTGGGCGCCGAGCGCCCAGGCCACCTCTGTGGAGAGTCGGCCGATCAACCAGCCCGCCGCAGAGCACGGCCAACATGGGCGCTCCGCTGAGCCGTCAGCGCTTAGGTGACCAGCCCAGGCCCGCAGCGAGCATCTCAGGGCACCCCAGAAGCATCGCGCGGCCGGGCTCAGCTCGGGCACCAACAGTGGAATCACCAGCACCACCAAGCCGGCCAGCAGGGCCCAGGATTCCGGCCGAGGAGTGGCAAGCATGGGATTCTGGTGAGGACTGGGCCATTCTGGAGCCGCTCGATACAGTTGGGACCTACGCCCACCTGGCGAATGGTTAGACGCGCTGGTTTAGGGTCCAGTTGGCGTTCGGTCGTGGGGGTTCAGAAAGTCCCCCGGTGGGGCACTTGGGCGAGGCCCCGTGATCGACGGGGACATGGCTTTTGCCTTGCCGGTTGCTGGGGGCTTCCTCTTTGAGGTCCACCAGTCAGTTGCATGGTCTCGATGGAGAGTTCGCCGGCAAGAATCCACGGTCAGGGGGCCGCACTGTTGGGGGCGAACATTGATTCCAAAAATGGCCGTTTCCTTCGGTGTTGCTATCTAGGAAACCCTGGCATATAACGCGATCAGCGCTATGATCGAACCAATACGTTGAAATGCGAATCATCCTGGAGGCAGATGCAGGCGATGCCTTCTTTGAATAAGGCATCTGCTGCCACCTTGAACAAGGTGGCTTGGGTTGACGCGCCAGCCATGAATAGAGCCAGAACGCCATCATCGGCAAAGGCATCAACCTCGCCGTGACCTCAAGGCCTGATAGCCGCTGTCAGCGGTCTTCCATCAAACCACAATCGCCTCGGGTTTGATGGCTTTCGATGGCGATTTCACTGGTCGTTCTCGGCAGCACTCCAACCCGTTCCCAGCAGTGATTCCGACGAGGAAAGCTGGGAATCACTTGGCACCAACAGCTGGGTGCCGTGATTCCGTAACTCACGCGAAAAATCAACCTTTGCGATTCAGCCGCTCCCAGGTGAAGCTGCTGCATCACACACCAAGCTGACCTTGGAGGAAGCAAGCATGGGAATGCGCTCGTTTCTGTATTCAGATGCCTTCAATTCCAGGCGCACAGACGCCCCAGCTCGAGCGCGAGCGCTTGACTGATGCCTGCATCATGTCGATTGAATATCGCCAGACACCCTGCTTGTTCTGTAGGCTAGGGGAAGGCGTCTTTGCTGGTTCCTGCCGTAGTACGCCGGTTTCGGGGCGATCTGCTCCATGACAGTCCTGCCCTGGGAGGGCCCTCCGCAAAAAGGCAGCCAGGATCCCTAACGACGAAAAAACTTGTCTAGAAATCACTAATACTAATTCTGAGATTAAGCAAAGCTTACTAAGAGTACCATGGTGGTCCTGCTACTGCGCGGGAATATATCGAGTCTTCGGTTCTCCCCGGCAGCCCCGAGGTTTGCTCCCACCATGTCCCCTTCCACTCTTGAGCTGGGCTTTCCGATGACTGGCAACGCGCTGCGCATGCGTTGCGGTTATCAGGCCGTGACCTCTCACCGTTCCTATGCGGTTCCTGCGATCGCCGCAGGAGCTTCTCTGGGAGGAGATGGATCGCTGCCTCAACCTGGCTGCTCGCATCGAAAGAAACCTCTCCAGCCCAATGAACGCCCGCGAAGCTCTTGGGCCCCTGAGTCTTGTCAGAACGCCTGGCTTGATGACGCGAGTGATGCACCCGCCTGGGTGCTCGGGGCATTTATCGCCCGATGTTGTTCGTCATTCAAACAACAGCATTGTCTTGGCGCCACCATCGATACCCGTCGATCCAGCTGACAACAGCCATCCATCTGACAACCAGCCATCCAACACAATGGGGCCCTATCCGTTTCCTCTCTCCGATGACTGAACTTCTCCTCGCTCCAGCAGGGATGCGCGTCCGCCTGGGGAGAGCGGCCCCCCACGGCCTGCTGTCGTGCGCTGGCCCATGCCTGGTAGCCACACGGAGATTTCTCGTTGCGGGCTCCGGCCGGCTGCTTCAGCAGCCAATCAAGATTGAAAAAAACTGGTGGATGGATGCCCCCCTGCCTGTGGCGGGCCTGGTGGATGTTGGGCGGGCATCAGACGCACTGTTGGTTGAGGAAGATTCAGGCGCCAATTCCGCACCGAGCCGATTGTGACCAAGCGATCGTGCCAACGTCACCTTGGTCGAGGAGTGAACGGGCTGCGCCCCTGTCTGTTCACGGTTGCTCAGCTGACCAAGGGACCTGGGAGTTTCGGTGCGTGGTCTCGATCAATGCCACGGCCAAGGTGGGAGGCCGTTCAATGCCCAGGTTGGCGCAAACGTCGAAAGCCAGCGTGAACGTGATGGTGCGGCCCTGCTCGGGGCCAGGTTTGATTCCAATGTGAACGGGCAAAGTCGATGTCAGCCAGCGAACCCTTCCCCTGCAGCGCAATCAAGCTGGTGCTTTGATCGGCTCCAATCAGGCCTTGTCGGATCCACCTCAACGCCACCACCTCAACGCCACCGCTCACATCACTGCCGCACGCCCACCCCTTCAACGCCACTTCAATCCTTGAACCCTTGGACAAACAAAACTACAGATCCTTCGTAAGCGGTTTTGTTTGCCGCTGCTGTGCTGGCTGTATGGCTCAACAAGCAAAGGTTTCTGGAGCCGCTCTAAACCATTCTGTCGATCTGGTCGATCTGTCGATTCCGGCAGCCACAACCCAAACCAAATCAGGGTGACGACGTTGCAAGACAAGACAATTGCAAACATAAAACTGTGCAAGACAAAACTGTGCCCAAATCAAACCCGTGCAAGACAACGTCGCATTCAGCCAGATCTGAGGATTTGAGGTCTATGGATATCGGAAAAGTTTTGTTCTCTGGGCTGCCGAAGGCGACTTTCGGCATCGGCAGAGTGATCCCTCGCCTGTTTATGAGGCTCTCCATGATGAGTTGGATGTTGATGGAAATTCGAGGCAAAATCTGGCCAACTTCTGCCAGACCCCCATTTGGGGTGGAGCCTGAGATCCATCAACTGATGGATGGTGCATTGACAAGAATATGGTCGATAAGGATGGAATAGCCACAAAACGGGCAGAAATTGAAACTCGCTGCCTTCTGATGCTTGCGGATCTTTGGAATGCACAAGGTCACCGATTCAATCGGCAGCCTCACCAGCGGCTCCAGCGAAGCAGCGATGCTGGGGGATGGCGATGAGCGTCGCTTGGGAAGCCAGCCGCAACAGCTTGGGGAAATTCTACGGAGAAGCCCAACTTGATCACCGTCCGGTGCAGGTGTGCTGCATAAAATTCCGCCGTTACTGGGATGTCGAGCTTCGGGAGATTTCCGATGCAAGAGGGTTCGCCTGATTTATGCAGAGGCGGAAGTGATTGCCCGCTGCGATGAAAATACGATCGGTGTGGTGCCAACTCTTGGAGAACCTTACACAGGAGAATATGAAGCCTGTGAGGCTGTATCGATCGCCTTGGGATGGCCTTACCAGGCCGAAGACAAGGTCTTGACATCCGATCCCCATGTTGATTGCGGGCAGTGGCGGCTTCCTCGCCCCTTTCTGCTCCCCGATCTTCTTTGGGACTGTTCGTTGCCATAGGGTCCGTTCGATCAATGGCTTCGGGCCACAGTTCGGCCTGGCTCCACTGGGGCTGGCTGATCCGATGGCGAACGCTGAGGATTGGCGCTGAGCAGAGGGTCTTGTGGTGAATTATCTCGGCAGGCAACATGCGTGATATTGCGCTTATTTTTCGCGTCCCGGGCGGACAGGTGATTGTGCAGTACTACAACTTCTTGCGCTTAGGAAGGAAGCTATCGAAAAATTTCATTATGGCGTTGCTATGAAAACAGCCCAAGTATCTTGCTACTGAAATCAGGCAAGCTCGGACCCTTTGAGATGATTTATTTGAGGGGCTCGCGGTACGGGATTTTCCAGCGGTTGTGCTGGAGGATGAAAGCGGGGATGAGCCTGGATTCAGTTTGTTTTCTCTGCGACCGGCTTGGGTCAGGGCTGGCAAGTGCGGCGCCTACTGCTGCCCGCCACTGCAAAGAGCTACGGGTGCAAAAAAGGATTCTTTGGTGCGTCATGGAAGCAGCGTGACGTTTGGCAACCATGCTCCTAGACGACATCCGCCAAGCACTGCGAATGGACGCCACCCTGAACAAAGCCTATCAGCGGCGATTGAAAGCCGGTGGCCTTCATCATTTGACCTGATCAGTGATTGATGGCTGGGGAAAGCCAATTGGCCTTTGGCGCTCGCCTTATCCCGATGTGCTCTGACGATGTCGAGCAGAAAACTGCTTGATGGATGGCAGCCCCAGAGGGGACTGCGGCGGACGCACGGTAGACAAATCTTTACACTAGATGGAAACACTTAGACGAACTGAACCATGAAGCACTTTTCGGAATGTTTTACTTCCCTGCTTTTGCCGTGATTGCTGGTGGGGATTTGCTTCTGATGCGCCAAAGGCATTGGACCAGACAGGCTTGAAATCGGAAGGCCCAAGACGAATAATCGCCATCCTGAAGCACCTCTTGAAGGGGAATCGGTGATGTATGTAGACCTCAGTCGGGAGCGCCTTGAGGGCGGTCTCTGAGGAAAAGCCAGCTAAGCCTTCTTTCCGTACTAATAGATGAAATAGGCTTTTTCTTCTGAGCTACAAAGTCGGAATTATTGCATTCATTGTTATTTTTGTTGGCAAGTTGTATTTCCTAAAGATCCACAGGATGTAGTTGCGCCTCATGTACTAATTAGTTTGAAGTTGCGGTCTTAATTCTGTTATGTAAGATTAGGTGGTTATTGCAACAGCTTAATTTTTTTGGCTTTCAGGCTGCTTGATATTGGCTTGCATCTGCATTTCGATTTTGATTGCCGATCACTCGATCTAGATTTGTTGAAGTTGCCAATTTTCTTTGGCCTTTCTTGCTGTCCTTGTCATATCAATATAATTGATGCAAGCAAAATGCGCAGGCCCCAAAAAAAATTGGGAAACCTTGGCAACTTGAAATATGCTTTAAAATTCAGCCGAGACCCGATCTGAGTCAGATGGCCCTTGGCCGGTCAGCAATTCAGTGCCGACGGCCGATCACAAAAACCAATCATGGCAACGGGCCATTTCCAGGTTTCGGCCAAATTCACGAAGCCAAAGCGGGAGTTGGGCTCATCATGGGATTGAGTGGGGTGGACTTCATCAACCTTAACACCAACCATTGCGATCTGTTGACGAAGTTCCCGCGCCTGCTTCTGTTCCCCTGAAAGTTCAGGGTGCCTTGCGTAGGCCTGGCTGCTCGACCACTGCAGGGGTGTTCTGGGTTGAGGCTGTTGTCACGCGGCTGCTTCCTGGGATTGGCTGGGCGTTGCGCAGAGCGTTCGGCCAATGCGCTCCTCGCCGCCATTGGTCTTGGGACTTCTTTCGATGGAGAGCGGCAAGCGCCCACCCCTGCCAGGCCTCATGCCCGTCCTGCGGTTCAGCTTCAGGCTGCGGCAATGAACTGCCCACGCTGGCCCAGCACCGGGGGATCGCCACATTCCCGCTCCGTGGAACGCACCCGCCTTCGCTTAGGCGCCAAGCACTCCAGTCGTAACGACAGGGGCAAAAACTTGCGCCAGCGCGGTGCCGTGAGCTTGCGATCCGCTCGACAAGCTCTTTCTCTTTTGCGCTTCAGATCCTCAGTGCCGTGTGGTTTCCCTGCTTCGACAGGCAGGTTGCGCTTCGGCTGTTCCGCTGTTTCGCTTGGGTCTTGTCGCTCTTGCAGCGTTGCGCGTTGTTCCCTGGCAAGGCATCACTGGCCGGAACAACGCCAATACCAAAAGGCTGAAGTTAAGCCGGTGGATCAAACCGGGAACAAGCCACTTTTGCGGAAATTCCCATTCCGAGAAACGCCAACGAACAGATACCAAGCCTGACATGTCTGTGCCTGTTGCCAGGGGCAGCAAATTGGATCGTTTTCAAGCGGCTTGACGATCATGTTCGTTTCAGTCTTCGTCGCTTTTCCTTCGCTGCCGACAGGACTATGTGCGAATTGCTTGCGCCCAGCTTCAGTTCGAACTCATTCACCGGGCTTGAGGGCGAGAAGCCAGTGTAGCCTTGCCGACCAGCAGATTTCCATTGCCCTGAACCGTGGCGATGTAGGCTGGAAGTTTGCGGCCCAGCTTTGAGACAACTCCGCCACCGTTGGCCATTGGCCAAGTTGACTTCCCTGGCTTCGAGCAGGCCTCATAGAACGCGGGTGAAATTGAGCCCTCCACTGCCGATCCTTCTTGGAGCTCAGGTATACCGCAGCTACGCCCACCAGGGTCAGATTTGGGAAGCATCCGCCAAGTTCCTTTACTTGGGCCTTCAACAGTTCGGGTGCCAGTAGCATGATGTGTTGAAATGTGGTTTCGCTTTATCAATGTAGCAGTCGATGGGCTCTCTTCAATGGCAACCGCCAGGCTGTTTTTTCGCTTTGCTGTGGAAGACTCCTAAGCTCGCCAGCTTGTATCAACACTTCGTATCGCATGGCCGCCAGGCTCCATTTTTGGCCCATTTCTTTTTAAATCGTTAGTTGTGAGCTTCCGACGCGGATGGTTGGGTTCCCACGCTCGATCCTCGTGATGCAGGCACTCTTCCTTGATATCAACGAGTCCTGGTCGAGGGGACAGGGCTCCGATCCCCGGGCGCCCGATTTGAGGTCTTAAGCGAGGCCCGGGGCAGGGGACTGACGCTTCGCTTCGTGACCAATACTGGCCACCTGGGGCCCATGGCTCGATTCTTGCGGAATCTGCGGCGGATGGGCTTTTGCCCTCGAAGCGCGCTGAGCTGTTCACGCCCCATTGCCGGCCCGGCGACTTTACCTGCTGCGCCCATCACTGAGACCCCATCTCCTGGTGCATCCAGCCATGCCGTGCCTTCGCCGATCTTGGCCGGTGATCACCGGATTGCCGTTCTGCTTAGGCGATGCCCGCGACGGTTTTTCAGTTATGGGGCCTTGAACCGGCGTTTCCAGCTCGTTCAGAGGGCTGCGCTGATCGGCATCGGCCGGAATCGCTATTTCGCGAAGGGGGCGAGCTTTGCTCGACCGCCGCGCCTTTTCAGACGATCGAATGGGCCGCCGGATTCAGCGGGGGCTCAGTTAAACCGTTCGGCTGCCTTCATGCCGAGCTGGTGGCGTCGACGACATTTCCTCCGCAGCACTTGCCTGATGGTGGGCGACGATCTGGAGGCGGGATGTGATCGGGGCGATGGCTGCTGGCCTGGCTGGCTGCCTGGTGCAAAACGGGCAAAATACCAGCAGGCCTGACCAGCTGCGTGCTGCCCCCCCAGGCCAGCCTGATCGCCGTGTGCCGAGCTGACGCCAAGTGTCGCTTGGTCAAAGCAGGACTTTAGCTCGGAGGTTCGTTTTTGCCAGCCCGCCAGGTGGGACGCGCTGTGGAGCGAACCAGGGCCCTGGCGGCGGGCGGGCCGGCTCCAGGGTAGGGAGTCGAAGGGCGGCAGGTGCGGCGCGCAGCAGGCACCCAGCGAAATTCATGGAAAGGAATCAAAACGGCGCCGCGGCGATCCGTTTTTCTTGTTTGAGCCCAGGAACCAGGCTGCGGTAGGGTCGTTTTCCCTGAAGAATCTGCCAGGGCCCGTGGGCAAAGGTTTCGGCGGAAGCGGCCCCCGAGCACGGGCTCGTGGAGGTAGGGCAAGGCCCGTCTTTGAGCGCTTGCCGGAAATCTCAAGGGCGATCGCTTTTGCTCTCCAAGCTGCAGACCCAGCATAGCGAAGGTGGTGGCGGAGCGGGTATCGACCGCGGATCAGACCGCCAGGCGGTGATGGCGGTCGAGCATCAGAGATCTCGCTGGCGCTGCCGCCACCGCGGCACTGCGTTTTGCGCGCCAGGTAGCGCGCCGCTCCGTGGCGCCATCTCTCTCTTT
>Ga0163217_1005471_pt1 | contig 12002 bp, 13 predicted proteins | sample SynspAceP_FD_185933 | JGI IMG/M metagenome (GOLD analysis project Ga0163217, IMG submission 185933) | Saline lake microbial communities from Ace Lake in Antarctica - Synechococcus sp. Ace-P (PacBio error correction) | ecosystem: Environmental > Aquatic > Non-marine Saline and Alkaline > Saline ... | reverse complement strand
GACAACCCAACCGGCCACATCTTTCCCGATCTGTCCGCATTGCTTTTACCAAAACCCAAATTGCAAGATTTGGGCCACGTTCGGCAGCCGTCAGTGCAACATGTTCCGACCCATTGTGCGATTCTGGGCTTTCAAGGCAGGATTGACGAAGAGAAAGCCGTCCCCTGGGTCATTGATGATGGCCGACCAACGTGGATGTGACCATATCAGAATGAAAAAGCGGCCAGATACCGTGTTCCACGCCCAACAACGAATTACTTCAAGGCAAGCAGGCCCTGACCGACAGTTTTGGCGATATCGGACCTTTCATCGTTTGACGGATTCCAGGTTTCCTGCCGCAAACCAGCACCCTATCGAGGGCGACGATATCGCTTCTCTTCGAAAAGTTGTCCCGAACATGCTCAACGAGGCTGGAACGGACGTACAGGAACAATCTATCAAAACCGGCGAGCTGTAAAAAGGGCCAAAGTTGTGTGAGCGGAAGCTTCGGCAATGAGGCCTGGGGGCGCGAGAACAACGCATTGATTTTTAGCTGGATTTTGCTTTTGGTTTGCCAGCCATCCTGCTGTGGCTGCTTTACGTATTGGCAAAGTCCTCTACACGACTGTGGTGGCGGCGCCTGCGAGTTCCCCCGCGTGCCAGATTTTCTTCAGGCCTGGCCGGGCTATGCGCTGCGCTGACCTTTTTCAGGCGACCCGGCCGGCAACTGACCACATTTGGCGATAATGGCGTCATCTCATGCGGTGGCGGGCTGGCACATTTCTGCCATGGGACGCCGCTGTATCCCGTGCAGATGCAAGGAAAGGCCGAGCAAGGGGATGGCGATCATTTTGCATCCACACTGCTTATTATCACAACGTATGACCCCCAAAACCGCAAATGCCGGGAAGCCGCTGATTCAAGCCAGGTGCACGAGACCCCAAAACCGGACCTGATCCTGACGCTTGAGTCGGATGACTGGTGGAGAAGCAGTTGGATACCGCGCTTGGGAAAATGGGACTGCCGCACAGTGTCAGGTGCCCCAGGAACAATCTTGTACGGCATTGCACCTTGTACTTCGGCGCATTGCGCTGCACGATGGTGAGCGTCAAAAACGCCTTATCCAGGATGATATTCCTTTCCATCCACGGGGCAGATCGAACTGCGCAATTGGCGGAGCAGATTTACTTCCACGGCAGTACAATTTCCCCCAGGGCCCGCAGCCCCAAAACGAGAGTGAATTCTTAACGCTGTGGCGAGGGACGCCGAGCTTCTTGCTGGTATCAAAGCAGATTCGAGGAGGGCATGGCGGTCCGGCGCTTGCTGTTTGGCGATCTGAAATTGAAGTAGCCTGGTCCGGCGTACCAAACCGCATGTTCTGCGGGTCAAGCGGATGCTGGAACCTGCGCCGCGGCGCGGCATGTACAGTACCTTCATGCCGGATTTTAACCGTTCTTGCTGCGCTGGCCCCTGGATTTCATATTTTCACATGAACACTTCACGCTGGGGGCATGCGCCGCCTCAAACACAATTGTTCGGATCACTTTCCGATCATTGCGACTCTCTGTTTTACCGGCCTTCGCGTGCCGAAGAGAACGACAAAACCGGAAACCGGAAGAAGGCGACGAGTGAGCACGCCAAGGAACCATCAAGGAGGCCAAGGCTAAACCAGAGAGAGCGCGACGACTAAGGCCGCGCAGGTCCTCCAAAGCCAGGTCCCACACGCCCCGCGTCCTGTTTCATTGTGAATTCATCCGCCCACGGCTCGCGCAGTGCCGCTTTTCATACATTCGCGCATGGGCCCGCATCAAACAGAGGCGCGTGACATATTTCCATGCAGTCACGGACAAACTTTTGCAGAGTTATAGGTCTGCAATACGAAATTGCCACCGGCGCCAAAGATTGCGTTCCACCGGCAGGTAAACTCACTCCCGGCCAGAAAGTTATGCCCGCCAAAGCACTTAATAACCCCTCACACCACAGGCTTATCCCAAGGCGATCCAACTCGCGCTTGCAAAGGGCCGGCTAATTTCGTGCAACTGGAATGGCCAGGCCCCGCCAATTCATCGTGCAGCTACGCGTAGCTGAAAGCGAAATCCGGAATGCATTTCCGGCTGAACGCGGGCTTCGCGCCCACGCGCGCGCCAGCGCGGTCCTTCGGCCAAGGACATTGGGGAAGTATTCAGGCAGGATTACTCGGTAATTGCCAGCGAATCCCCACACCCGGATTCGCCATCGACCAGGCAAGGTACCTTGCCACTCGGGAAAAAGCCCGGAAGGCCTTCGCCGCTGCCCGCCCCCGCCAAAGGGCATCAGGGCCGCTCGACAAAGGGAAATCTTTTAGCTGGCGCCATCAATTACCCCAGGGGGCCGCAGCGGGGACCAGGAAAGAGTAATTTTTTGTTTGGCGATAAAGGAGTTCAGCTTTCACCTTAAGCCGCTTCCGACAGGTCCCGCCGCCAAGCACCTTGCTGGGCGGCATGAGCATCTGTTATTTACCGCCAGAAGGGGTATTACAGAGCAAAGCCCACAGCGACCAGAAAGGCCATACCCGATACCATCGAAGTGGAAGTGGTTTTTCTCGTGTGCTGATTTGTAGTCAGGGGCCCCGAAGGCCACCGTGCCAAAAGTAACCGCAGGGGCGGGACTCCATGCAACCGCTTCAGGAAGGTTTGCTTTTGGCGGGGGCCTGGGTTGTTATTCCCAGTCGCGCAACACACTGACCTTTGTTGACCGTCTTTTCAGCCTGAACGCGGCCACTCAAAAAGGCTTTGGCAGAGGCATGCTGGCCTGCGGCGGGCATTCTACCCGGTTGGTACACATTGCGGCAGGCAAAATTGCCGAAGTGATCGGACCTCCTCCACCTTCGGAGCCCAGGTGCTTTCCCAAATGGCCACAAGCGGTGAAGCTGTTGCTGCTTCGAACTGACCCAGGCCAACCAGCATCGGACAGGTTTTCCACGGTAAAGGGGCGAGCTTGAAAAAACTTTGACGCCGCTGCTACGGCACCCGCACAACATTGCTCAGGGCGGCAGTTTTTTCCACCGGGTGTGTGTCTTCCAAAGATCCAGGATTAATCCACCAAACCCTCCCGGCGCAGTTTCCAATTAACCGCCACGCAAGTAATCCGGCGCCTGCTTTCAATTGAATTAGCTTCCAGCGCGTGACGGGCGTCATTGTCGTCAGTGAGCGATAAAGGCGTCAGGGGTTCCATTCAGGCGGCAGATATTTCCCACGGGCTTGTGATGTAGGCCGCGATTAATGATCAATATCAGCAATATCCATTCTTGAGGCAGGCGGGAGGTGGCAGGCTTCAATAAGACCTCATTCAAAATAGATGGATGCTACTTTTGAGCAGCCACTGCCCGGGCGGTTTCAAGCCAAGGGGTGTTAAAGGTTGTCGTAAAAAAATGCTACCGTTCTTTATTTATCCAAATAATCAGATAGTTTATTCGCATAATTTTGCGCTTTTCAATTTAATTATCTGGACTATTATTAGCCTCATCGCAGGCAACAACCTACACAAGAGGCTTAAACATTGAAACACTTTCCTGACCCGGATTTAACTCACACCAACACCAAGCTTGCGGCTCTGGCTTTGGCCGCCATTTCCGCTGGCATCATCTTTTCATGGGCCCATGGGCGACAGTTAACCTCTCGGGCCTGGTTTTGGTGGCTACGGCTGGAAGGGACAGGGACAGTTGGATGGCTTTCTATTGGGATTAGGAGCCCGGCCTATCTCATGGGGCATAGGGGCGCGGGCAAGGCCGAATTTCTGGGGCGGCCTGGCGGCTACTGATGGGTCTGCTGGTACGCCCTGATGCTGCAGTGTTGGCTTTTGACTTGCTTGGTAGCCATCGTCCACCGTTTCATTGGCCAATGTCTGTTCATGAGCAAACACGTTTATTGGTTTTGCCTGAGCCTTGCTGGCGATATCCCTGTCCCCACTGCTGGATTCAGTGGGTGGGGGGCCGGCTGTTCTGGTAGAAATCGCCTCATTTCCAGCAGCGCTGATACCCAAAGCCGGCGCAGTTCCGCCGGGCGCCTGGTGCCACGCTACGAAGTCCGCGGCTCGGAGCGCGGCAGCGGTTTCAGGACTTCGTTCGCTGGCTCGCGCTGAGGAAAAGTCATTGCTGGGCAAATACTTCGGTGAAGAATCGTCTGCTCCATATAGCACCGGTGCCCCGGGCTTGGTCGGAAACCGAATAACCAGATTGTTATCTCGTCCGAATTACCGGGCGTCTTGAATTCGTCACCGCGGGATTCCCACCGACGGGGTTTCCAGCCCGCGGTTGCCGGGCCGATGCGATTCATGTACTGGGCGCACGATTCAAGATACGGGGGCAGTGCCGATTGGGCCGATTCGAGAAAGGGCCGCCTGGGGCAGCACGCCCAGTTATCCTTGCGCTTGAAGGGTACAGTGAATACGTGAAAAATCGTATTCGTTGGTTAAAAGCTTTTCGTTTGATCACCGGCTCGGCAAAACAAAGAGCGCATTGGGAATCCACAATTTAATGCGGCCGGAACGCTGGTGCACAATGCTTGCCCGGCCCCACTTCCAGAATGGTGGTGGGTAACAGGTTCTGATCCAATCCACGTCCCAACGCGGAAATCCTTTTTGATCTGAATGCGATCGGCCCAGATTTGAACGAGCGGGGGAAAGCCGGTTTTGATTGATCGAGCCTTATGGACGCAAAGGGATCAGGCTCCTGTGTCGCCACTACAAAGGCCACCGCAATCGCCACAATCGACAACGCCAAAGGTACGCAGATTCCGGCCCAGATCATCACCAGGCCGAGCATCATTCAACAGCAGAAAAAGCCCATGGCCGGCCGAGTTGACCAGGCCATTTTGCGGCGGCAGGCTTCTTACCGAGTTGGACCTTGTTTGCGGATCAGCGGGATACCAGAAGGGCACGCAGCACCAGCACGACCACCATTTTCAAACAGCGGGTTCTAAACAGCAGCCTGACGAACCGCATCGGGAAATTCCACACGTTTGTGGGTTTAAGGTGTCCAGCCATTTCGTTTTAACATAGGTCATTTCCTGTCAGCAGGGGGAAAAACGTTCAGAAACTGCAAAAGTTTGGCGAAGTAATAACCGTTAATGGGGGGCCCTGATCAGGGCTTCGCGTACGCGCTCGTCACACCGGGGCCTGTTTTACAGGCGCCACGTTCCCAGGGCTTGAGCGGTCGACCGTCAGCGCCAGCCACGGCACGCCCCTGAACAATGGTAAGCCACTGGCCTTTTCAATTCCAACATTTCAAAGCGTTGGCCCTTGGCGCTGGGGACGCACTTCTCGCCCAATTGCATTCAAGGCGACCAAAAAAACCGGATACAGATCGTGGCCAGAGGCTGTAAGACGGTATTCGAAAAGAGCGGGCATCGGCCCTTTGAGACGGACTTTTTTGCAGTACCGCCCAGACCTCGGTCCATGGTTTTCAAGCGGGCTGCTTCAAAACACTGTGAAATGCCCACAGTTTGCTCTGCAGCGCATTCGAAAAGGTGCGCATACCGTGAAAAAAAAGCGTTGCGCAGGAATCAACAGTGGCCCACCAGTTCGCCAAATAATATCCCAGGGCTTGGTGACACTGCCAGGTCACGTGGTGGGGTTGTAGCACGCGACATTGGGCGCGGCCTTCCGGGAAACGGGCCCGGCCCTATCAGGACAAGCGGGGCCGTGTTTACTTTAACCAAACATAGGGTTACAGCAAAGGAGTTTACAGCATTTGGAATCAGACGCTGACGGATCAGTGATCGGCCTTCGCGCATTGATGCGCTCGGATAAGATCGTGGGCAAGGTGGGGGAGTATCGGTTGAATCAGGCCAAGCGGAACCATACCGCAGGACCAGGCACCCAAATTTCCATATCACCCTTTCTCTTCATGATCCGCGGATAACGGCCGGGCCACTTTCGTCGGACGATGTCGGGAACTGGGCAGATCTGGCCCAGCGCTTTTCCTTCAGATAATGCGCTCGACCGCAAGGGCATTATTTCAGCACCCGTTCGGTGTTGCGCAGCGAAACGCATTGGACCAAGCGGGTTTATCCAGCTTCGGAGGCAGCAATCGATTGGGCTGTTGACGTTCCTCGTGCCACCGGCGCTTCTGGGTTAGGCGAAAAAAGCGCGTAACCATGTTCCATTTGCCCCTTCGGCGCCGCAGCGCCATGCAGGCGACCAGCGGAGGGCGCAGCCATCGGCCATCTTTCGCCTGAAAGCAACAAAGGGAATCTCCAGCTCGGTCCGCCCGCGGGTGGGCAAACAGGGATATGTTGGGGAATATTCATGCCTTCGGCCGGGTGGCCCACCACATCGAAAGCCATTACCGACACTGCATGCAAGGCAATGGACATGCGCCTTCAGCGAATGACGCACCGAGGTGCACTGTGGATGACCTTTAGATTGCCGCGTCTTTCAGGTTAAGGCATGTACTGCTTGGGCTGCGGGACCAAAGCCGTCTCGGACGATTTTCCCACGCCGCCTCAATTTGATTCGCCTTGATGTCAACCGGGGTTAGTTCGGGGCGAACTGACGGTAGCGAGGAACGTCAGGTTGACCGCGAAGGGCTTGTCGTCATATCCCGCAGCGGGCGATCTCATGGCCAGATCGGCTGCGGTTTCTGCGTCAGGCCGTGATTGGTACCCAGGCCGCCGGCATTGGGATACGAGCTGCGGCCAGCTCGGCAAAGCCGACCATAGCTGGCATGCACACTGGATAATCGGGTGGCTTGAATTACCAAACAATTCTTGTTATTGCGGTTTTCACAATTTCAATCGCCTCTTAGTGGGTGTGTTCGCTCAACCACGAATGACATAATGCTTCTGAACCATTTAACTTCTAAATTACGAAGCTAAATTTGTTTCGACGCACAATTGCACAAGCATTTCGATTGAAATGTTTCAACGCATTAAAAAAGCCCGACCCTGATTGTCCAAAAGGTCGAGGGGCTTGCTTCATGCAGCTTTGCTGTTCAATGGTCCAGCGCTTTATGCAAGGATCAAAAGCTAGCCTTGATGAAGGGTCCGGTTACCTACTTCCATTCTCAAGCTGCTCAGGCAAGGGCTTGCACCTGCGGCCTCAGGGCACGCGATCAAGGGCATATAACCCATCTCCAGAGGCGCCGCTGATATCAACCTGGGGATATGACGAATACCACCGATGCTGCCATCCGGCGCACACAAACCGCCGTGCGCATCCAGGCCGTTTTCGTGCCCAATTGAAGCCAAATCTCGACATTTTGGATGCCCTGATCTCGATCTGCTGCGCCATATCCGGCACGCTTGGCGCCGCCACCTTCACATTGAACGGCACCAGTATTGGGGCGTTAAACCTGAACGTAGGGTCCCTCAGGAGGGTTACCGGCTAGGGTTCGGCAGGCGGCCAACAAGCATGGCTGCGGGTTACCAGGATAAAGCGCATGCAGCATGGATTTCATTGGAACATCCCTTTTTTTTTGAGCTTAAATCAATCAATTACGCGGGCGTTACTGGCCTGCATTTATTCACTATTCAGCATTGGCCATCTGCACGTGCCATATCTTCGCTGCTTTTTGTACATCGGCCATGCCGTTCCGGCATAGGCCACCTTCAATTCAACCCAAGATTTCCGAAACCGCCGCACTTTCAAAAAACTAGGTCGGGCCAGCTCGCGAAGCAACGCTTGCAAGGTTTGTCGGCATTACGCCTGATCAAAAGGATTTTCCCCGTCGCGGCAAACTTCCATGACCCATAGTGGCGGGGGGGGGGGCCCCCCTTGATTCTTACCAGGTTTTGGGCATCATCAGCTACTTTCGAGCTCATCCGCCTCGGCCATGAACGCAACTGCTGATTTTGATCTCGGCTGGGTGTCAATGGACCTGCTGGGCCAAACTTGCTGCAACTTTTGGCGAAAGCCCTGCTCCAGCGCCCGCTTCGCTCATCTGGAATCAGTGCCGTAGCTCTTGGCCGTGGCCTGATCAACAAAAGTGTTTCCGCGGGTTCACACCCGTCACATGGCTAGGCGAATAAATCAACACCCGTTGGATCAGCCGCTGGCCGGGGGGGGCCCCTCAACCGGAGGTTCGCTGGACATACCGGTAGGGGCCGCGTTCGTTTCGGCTTTTGCGGTCGTCGGGCCCATTCGCACCTGTTTTCCTGAGGCCAACAAGGTTGCGCTGCCAAAGGCTGGGGACCAGCCAAACGCCAGGACAGGCGGGTTATCAATGTATTTTTTTCATAAGTTAGCTCCTTTTTTACTGTTTATCGGGCATAGGCAAGCCCATTTGGCGGCTGGGCACCCTGCGAAATTGCTCAGTAAAAATGGAAGTTAATCATTGGCGCGATAGTTCCCACCACCAGGCCATGCCGTTTACAGTTCGCGCAACAGCAAGAAACTCGGCGCCCATAACCGACTGGCGGGCCCGGGACTGCCAGCGACCCGTTGGTGGGCAAACCACGCCAGGGGAAGGCGGCATTCGCGCGGCCAGGCAGATTACGGTCCGCAGCACTGAGGATGGTCAAAAAACGCCCTCAGCCAGGCAAAACGCTCCGGCGCAGTGCCTGCAAATTTGCCATGCGACCGAGGCCGCGGCAAGGTGCGGGGCCTGGGCGGACGTGCAGGCGGTTGATGCGCGGATCGATAATGCTCGCGGTTAAAAGGGCGGACAAACGAGGATGCGCTCTGTTGCCGGATAGGGATTGGTCCGCCAGATCGTTCAACAACGGCGAGCCATCGGTTTCCTCCGGGATTCTCAACAGGCCCCAGCGGCTTGAGGTGCTTGGCCAGCATGGAATGCGGCTCAGCAATACGAATATCGGCGCGGCAAAAAATCAGGCGGGATGGCACCGGCAGCGACCAGATGAAAAAACATCGGGATCAAATCCAGTAGGCGAAAACGTGATCCAGCTCAACGCCAGGCCGGTGCCGAACCGGCCTGATTGAGGAAAAGCTTCACCCCAACCACTCTGCGCCACTGACGATTCTGCCCGGCCCACTTCAGTTCAAAGGTATTGAACAAGCGCTTCAAGCACGAAACGGAGTATGGGGAAACTATGGAATCGTGCCAGCAAAAAGCGGATATCAGGCATTTCCATGAAGGACCGCTGGACCTGGGCATGCGCAGCATGCCGCCGAAAACCCCGTGCCGGCCATGCGATATGGCGTCGAAACACGGCGAAAGAAACTGGGTATGAATAACAGCGAAGAAACGTATTACAAGAAATCAGCGCCAGGGCGCGCAAAGGCTTCCCACTCAGGCCAAAACCGGCGTGCCAATTGATAGGGATTGGGAAAGAATCAATCGGAAAAATCACCATGCGCGCGGCGGCAATAGTTGGCCAGTACCAGAAAAACGCCCAAGCCACAAGGGGTTGACGCGCATAGGACATAACACCGTTTGAGAAAGGGCCATGCGATTGCACCCAATGCAACCGCCGGGTCTGCGGCAGCAATCAGCCACAAGGTGCTGGGAGATTGCCCTGGCCAAGGCGCTTGTCCCCGCGTCAGCTCTTCCACCAGCGTTCGGCGGTTGGACTTCCTTTCATAACTCTGCTTCAATTCCGGCTTCCAGCCAGGAACTTCGTACCCGGCCCGAAGCAATGTAAGCCGCCTCGACAAAAAGTTTCGTGGGACTTGAGAATAGATAGGGGCCGCGAAAAACAAGGCCCCCAGCCGGGGGCAACTTGCGTAGACCGGGGCAATGCTGCATGAACGGCTTTGATTTACGCAAAAGATCGCGTTTGTGGCCCCCAGTAAACGCCGCTGCGCGTTCATCGAGCTGGTAATGCCAGCCAGGGGGGGACCGTGGTGAAAACAGAGGGCCCATACAATTGATTGGAAAACTGCTTGGCACCCGGGCAAATTACCGAGTTGGGGCCGTTCATCAGGACTTTCGGGCTGCTCTGCAAAAAATACCCACGCGCGGGTGGCGCGTGCGCACAGTTGCACCATCTTGAATCAGCGAATCACCACTCATCAAGGGACTGTTCAGCGTCGAGCAACCACCCATATAGGGGGTGAATCCTTGCCCCAACGACGCAGGAAAAATCAACCCACGTTTACCGCTTCTTGTAGTTTCTGGTTCAGCGGGCCTGCGCCGATTAGAAAAGCGCCCCTGCGCACCCAGCTCCTGCGTCCAGGTTTCCGCCCACGCCGCTTGGCTCCTTTCAAGCCAGGTATTCGCTTCAACGGGATTCAGACAGAATATAGAAATCGAAAAAACTCGAGCTGCCCGCCACCTTGCAGCTTAGGTTACACCGCCTTCAAATCGGGCCCAGGGCAATCAGCCACTGCTCGTTGGTAGATCGGCCATGATGATCGCGGTTACGCGCCAAGCGGCGTTGGCAGCCAGTGTTTCGGCATTTCCTTGCTGATGCATTCGCGGACTGCTTGTCGCCACCGTATTGCCGAAATAAGATAGCGAAACAACGACCTATCCAGAAAGCCCACTGAATCCCAGCCAGAAAAGAATGGCGAACAAAGGCCCCAACCATGCCTATCTTCAATCCAGTTGCCGCGTTGTTAACGGCAACACCGGCAAAGGGGCATGTAATTTAAGGAGGCCGTTGTTTCGTTTGCAAGCAACACCGGCCAAACGGCAGCAACCCCGCCCGCCGCGCATAAAGCTGCGCGCTTCCAGTATGGTGGCCTAGATTTTTCGCTTCAAGGGCTTGTCTAACCTGTTGCAAAATAACCAGAGGTCAGGGTTCAGGGCTTGGATTGATGAAGGGTTGGCGTAGCATCAGTTAAGCACCATAAAACAAAGGCTAACCGCGGTTAACTGCTGGCGCCTGGCTGCAACTTGGGCGCCTGGGGCTGGTGAAGTACTGCGAACCAGCCGCTGCTTCAGCAGCAACATCCTCAGGCGCTGAATTCCAGCGCCTGAGTGACTAGTTTGCAGAGCCCTTTTTTCTACCTTCGGGGCTGATAACCCAGCCGGGCCAGTTTCAGGTAAATTCAGGACCCGATTGCAGGTGCAAAACCTGAACTCAAAATGGGCATTGTTCATTTGATCAGTTCTTGCGGCCACCACCAAGCAAAGCCGGTATTACGCCGGCAAACTTTGGAGGTCCAAGGGTCTCGGTCAATGGGGTTTGCCCCTCGTTGTTGGCAAGTAGCCTCGAAAGAGCCAAAAGCGTGGGGCTTGTTTTGCGGCAGGACGCACGAGAATCCGACAGGGGCCGCCAGCGCTTGAGGCGGCTCGATATATTCAACGAAAATTGGCCAGTTACTTCCCCGTCTTCCCAGAACCGGTAACAAGAGGCCAACCACCTGGGAGCATCTGCAGCCCCAGCTCATCCCAGGAAGCAACCACGGCAAAATCGGACAATCACCGCACCGCTCCCCGGCCTCGTTAAAAACCGCCACCTTTTTACCCTGTTTTCCGGTTCGCCCCAACATTTAGGTATTCCATTTTTGCTTGCGGCGCCAAGGGGCTCGCTGGGCAAATATTTTGCTGATCACCGAAGATAGCGGTATAGGAGAAAAGTAATGCGGGCTTCCATACCCGGCTTTGGGGACGGCCCGCCGTCGGGGCTTGAAAGAACGCCACGAATATTATTCGTTGGGTCTTCATCCGCCGGTAGGCAGTTTGCAACCAGCAGACGTTACCTTTTGGCCCCAAATCCGGCCTTTCCGGTTCGATTTTTCCAGGGCCCACTGGGGGGGCGGGGTGTCGTAACGGCCGCTTTTTCCCTTGTTTTCCATGTAATGGGGTTAAAGTTTTTTTTGGGGTTCCGTCCACCCCGGGGGCTGCATTCAGGGACCGGAAAAACCCGGAAAAGGTTCTCGGGGGTCCGCAAAGTTCTTTTAAAAATTCCATTTTGGTTTTTCAGCGGGAAGGTAGGGGGGTTTTTTAAAAGCAAAAAGGGGGACCCGCCCCCCCAACAAAAAGGGGGGGCCCCCAACTCCCAACCCGGGATTTTTTGCGGCCCCCAAAAATTTTCGTTTTTTTGGATTTCCAGGCCCCAAAAGGGGAACCGGGGGTTTTCGGGGGAAATCATGGCAACCTTTTCATTTTTCTTCTTTTCTTTTTTTTTTTTTTTTTT
>Ga0163217_1005412_pt1 | contig 12002 bp, 12 predicted proteins | sample SynspAceP_FD_185933 | JGI IMG/M metagenome (GOLD analysis project Ga0163217, IMG submission 185933) | Saline lake microbial communities from Ace Lake in Antarctica - Synechococcus sp. Ace-P (PacBio error correction) | ecosystem: Environmental > Aquatic > Non-marine Saline and Alkaline > Saline ... | reverse complement strand
TCCTGGAACCGCTGGCTCATGGCGAGGCGCCTCTGGTTCAGAATCCAAGCTTAGCCGTCTAGATCCTAGCGGATCCGCCAAGCACAATCCGTCCGCCGCGATTCTCTGGTCAGAGAACCACATGTTCAATCTGCCCTAATAAAATCTGCGGCGGCCCTGCCTTCACGCCGCAGCTGGGCGTCCTTGCTTCAGCACATGCGTGTAGATCATGGTTTCGGTGCCTGCACAACCTTGATGGCCCAGCAACTCCTTGAATTCGTACGCCGATTGTCCTGGCCACAGAATTACCAGAAGCGTGCCGTTGCAAAGGAGTGGCGAAAGTATATGGCAGCTTGCCATGCTTTGCTCACGCCCTAGCATTAGCCACCGCCTGTATTCACGCTCCGCTCGCCATGCAACCACGGGTTGGGTCGTACGTCAGGATGCGTGGGTCTTCCCGGGCCCCTGTTGTGCGATCCAGCCCAGCGTTTTCTGTGCTGGAGAAACACCCACTGCCCAGGCCAGCTGCCAGATCCCCCTGCTTGCACCGCCGAATCTCTAATAGATTGCTGCGAAGATCAGCCATCTGCAGCTCTGGGGCAGCAATGCTGAGCCGATCCTTTCCCGCCCTTGCCGTCCCAGAACCAACAGTTCACCGACCGCTCGAAAGCTCAAAGATCTTTCACTCCTGCTAATCTCAGCGCTCCTATCAGCCGAAGGCCTAACTGCCATACAAACAGACCCACCACCAAGCCGGCCACCCCTTCTTAGCCGCTGACGCACGGCTCTTCACCTCCCCCTCGCTGAGCACCCTGGATGCAGCTTCAGCATTTCCGCGTTTGCAGCGGCCTCCCTACGCTGCCGGAGGTTTTGTCGCTTCCGCTGTGCCTTGACCCTTTGCCTCCTGTACGGTCCCCAGGCCCGGCCCGATGGTGGAGAAGCCTTGCAGTCATACAGCGTCCGCTGGAAGGGCGGCGCGGTTTGCTGCGGCTCGATTTCAAACGAAAACACCATCGGCCCCAGTCCGCAGGTTGGGCGCGATCCGCGCCATTCCCGGCCGATCACTACGGCCTCTACCCGAATACGACGGCCTGCGTGAAGCGGTGCTGGCCAAACCGGGATTGCCGGCCCTCAGCCCTGGCCACATCGGCTGTTCAACGGCGTCGATTGCGGCGATCATGCTCTCTTTCATTTGCCTTCGGAGCTTGCGGCGCAACGTTCTGCTCACCACCAGCCCCACCTTCGGCTACTACAGCCCCTGCTGCCCAGATTGCAGGCATGGGCGATCGAGGGCGATCCGTACCTGGGAGCGGATTTCAGCTTCCCCCTGGGGGCGATCCGCACCGCCCTGTTCAAACGCGGCCCAGCCCGCGCCTGTTGCTGCTTTCTGCAATCCCAACAAACCCCACCGGGCACTTCGCCTGGCTCCCGAGTTGCTCCTGGAGCTGGCTCGCTGCCGCCACCGGCCACGCTGTGGTGGTGGCATGAGCTTTATGAGGCCTTCACCGGCGGACAGCGTGCTGCCCAGCGCCGGACTTCAGCGCCACACCCACCTTGCTGGTGCTGGCTCCCTATGCCAAAACGGCCGGCTAGGCCGGTGTTGCCTATCGGTTGCGATCGGAGCGAAGGCGGTGGTGGATCGCCTCAGCCGTGTCACCGGCCCCTACCGACATCAACAGCCTTTTGCGGTTCACGGCCTTCCCGGGCGGCTTTGGCGGATCAGGGCCTTCACCGATGCCTACGTGGCCGAGGTGGTTGCGCTCCCGTAGTGGCTTGCTGGAGCAGCTGCGGGGCGGCGGGCCTGCGTCACCACGCCGCCGGTGGCAAACTACCTGCCTGATCTGGCCCAGCCGTCCCGTGCAGGCTGGTGGAGGCGGAAACTGCGGGCGCGGGACAGGCATTCTGGTTTGCGCTCAATGGCCGGCACAAGCCCCTGATCGATGGCTCCTGCGCCCGGTCAGCATCGGCACAAGGATGCAGATGGAGCATTTCTGGACGGCCCTACCGCGAAATTGAGAACTAGGTTCTCTCGCTTTGAAACAGCTTTATCGGGTCAGCTGTCATCACAACATCGAGCTATCTGGACTGGGCCATTCGTCAATTCCAAAGCAGAAGAAAGTAAGAATTGAACAGACAGAAATGGACGCATGGGTTGGAAAGGTTCAGTTCAAGCCCGGCGGTCAGCCTTCTATGGGTATGGGGTGATCGCTTCATCTGTTCATCTACGAATCCACTACCTGATTCGATCAACTGGTCTCTTCGGATTATTAGGGATTTTGATGTGTATCTGCATTGAAAAAGCATTGGCCTGCGCTTGGGCAGCGGTGGTCCAGGGGCTGGGCACCCACATTGGGCGTCCTGGCGTTGCTCTTGATGGCAAATTCAGAGATCAGGATTGAATTGCCCATCTCCCGGTGCCAGCATTGGCGCACTCGTTTGGCGCCCATTCCTATTGCGCTTGGTTGAACTGGATGATCATCCGAAGACTTCATCAGAGACCTGAGTTGAAAAGACATGCTTGTCCTACTTCGACCTGGTGTTTCCCAGTTCTGGCTGCTGGATGGCAACAAGATCTACGACCTGCTTCAGAACACATCCCAGGGGATTTGAGGATTGAGGAATCAGAGATCAAGTTCTGTTGTGTCGACCACCGATCTGATTCAAGGAGAGGAAAATGCATTCTCAGCTCAGGTTCACATGCGTGGAAGCCGTGCGAGGGCCAGCATCTCTGTACCAGGTATCTTTACGCCCTTCTTGCCAGGGCGATCTGTTCTTAGGGGATGGCGGTATTGTCAATCCCAGTTGCCGGTAGGACGTAGCAAGGGCCATGGGAGCTTGATCTGATCATCGCCGTGAAAATCTCAACTGCGCTGACAGCACCAAAAATTGGAGCCAGAAGCACAAAATCGAGATCACTGGCGGCAGAGGCAATCCGGGGACAATCCACAGAAAGGATCACAAGGAGAGTCGTACCCAACGGGGAAAAGCCAGTGAGCCTCAAAAACTGCGCAAGCAGTCATTTCTTGAAGAATAACTCAGTTGATCGCTACTCAGGACCTGAGTAGGGAACAAACTCCATTTACAAGGTAGAAAAACTGGTGGCCAACGAAAATCCATGCCCAAACATTTTCGAAGTAATTCGGCACATCGCCTGGCAATTGTGATGGAGGCAGGCAAGTGACCCGTAGCCGCCTAGAAGCGCACGCTCCTGATCTTCTTGTTGAAACCGAAACTCACTGACACGCCATTTTTTGACTTTTCACGAAGCCGAATGCGATCATCGGCAAAGGGCTATGCCGCCATGAAGGAACACAAGCTGCCAGCTCTCGAGAAAAGCTGCTTCAAGAGAATCAGGAAAGGGAAGAGTCCAATAATTTTCAATTTCGGATGAGTTTGGTCCAGACGGAAGCCATCTTTGCCTGCGGGCTTAGATTTCATTGTTGATCAGCCTCATGGCCCTCTGCTTCAACGTCATACCCCAGTGCTGTAGGGGGATCAACAACCTTGTTGACGCGAGGATTCGCGCTTGCTCGCCGAACCGTTGCAATCCATAGATTCTGTTCGGGCTACGACTGGCCAGTTTGCGTCAAGAGCTGCTGCGAAAGCTTGCATACACTCCTGAGTTTGTGCCACAATCGCCGGGACGAAACCTGGCAAAGGGCAGGCTGACAAAGGAAGGACAACATCTGTCATCAGGGCGTTGGCTGAGACCATCCATTCAAGCTCCGTCTGCCACCTATACGAATCACATGGAGAAACAAAAAAGAAGCTTACCTGTAGCACCGAAGCTTTGTGCTGCTACGTAAATACGGCCACCAGTACTAGTGCAATCACTGAAATAACCCGGTCGCGCTTGGCAACCCAGAAAGGAAAGCTATGGCGAAGGAAGAAGAAAAAACAAGAAAGACGAGTTTGTATAGCCCACCCACTGCACCAGCAAACCCGCTAAATCCAAACAGTGCAGCAGGCAAGAAGGCAATGATTAAGCAAGTACCTGCGGTTTTTACGCATGGAAGCCTTTGCTTGGATCAGCGATTTTTTAGAGGAAATCAGGTGGGCTGGCTCTTCTTCGGATAGGGTGCTTGCAGTTCAGCAAGGGTGCTGGGATTGTTTCGGCCGAGTTCCTTTGAAAAACATTTTTCACGCTGCTTCAAGCCCATTCTTCAACATTGTTCTGCTTGGACCGTTCATCCACAGTGCAAGAGCTTCAGGTGTAACCGTGGGCATCGCTTGCAGATTATTGGAATTCGTTTCATGGTTGTTGTCCTTGGGTTGTTATGAGCAAATGGTTGTATATCCACTGATGCCAAGCCAATGATCGAGGGGCTTCAGGAAGTTGCTTAACGATCCACATCAATGCAATGTGGCGCATGACTGTGGTGCAATCTGCCTTTCATGCCCGATTGAATCGTTGTACCTACCCATTTTCCAGGCCAGCAAAGGCTTGCAGCACAGCCGAATTGACTCCAAGGATTTTCAAGGGCCTGATCGTTCCTTGAAGACCTTGCTGCCCCAAATTGTCGAGAGGCCCGAAGCCAAGGCGAGACAGGGATCAGGATGTAGCGGAAAAAAAACGTTTCCACTTCTGGGCGGCAATTATAAACCCTGCATTTAGACTTTACGAATAGCCCACAGGAACTCTTGCTAAAGCAGTTTAACACCATGGTCTTCATCAACCAACGTCCAGCCAATCAGCAAAAAGCGAGGCGTTTGCAGTGACAAGTCTGAAGAATAACGATCAGATTCAAGGTTTGTCAGCGGAGAATGCATCCGCCGTCCAGGGGCAGACCCTCCGCAGCCTCTTGGAGTATGTTTTGGAAAGGGCCATTCGCGACCCTCACGTAAAACGACTTTGTTCATTCCACGCAAAAGTTTCCAAGGTATAGCCCATTCAACCTTTTCGCTGCATAGAGATTACAGGGACCGACAATTGCAGATTTATACTACGTTTCCCGAGAGAAGACTGACAGATATTTTCAGCTAATATAGCAAAGGGCTAGTCCATTCAAGTATTTCAGAGCTTTTTATGACCGGATGGATTTTGTATCTAATCACAGCGATTTGGGCAAGGTGTTTTATGCCTCTGCAGTGGTACATTCATTTAACTTCGAAGCTTTATTAGCAAGTGGGCGAGACGCGCTTACTAGAAGAACAACATCAGCAACCTCGATGAATCGCTTGGCACAGTCTTTTCTGAAGACTGCAGCCCCCATCGGCTACTTACTTTGCCTTGCTGGTTGGGGGTGGAAACTCTTTCGGGTTGCGGCGATTCAGACTTGGTGGCTATTGAAAGGCATGGTTCACGCGGATAGCGGAAGCCACTATATTGTTTATTAATCACCATTCCTGCTTCGTCACGAATGGTCAAACCGCATAGCCTTTTCTGGTTCTCGATAAGTCACTTCGGGCGCGCGGGAAGCCCAAGAACAGACTAGCCGTACTTACACAGCTTCGAACCAATGATTTCGAACTGTTGCTTTATTCCTAGGGGATTCTGGTATTCCTGCAAACGCAAGGAGTACAAATGCGGAGTCATCTATGCTCCACTGGCAGGCGCTGGCATCGGGTTCTTGGCCTAAAAAGCGTCCAATTTCCACATTTCTTGAACACCTTCAACGATTTGCTGGATGGAACCGTCAAGATCGGCCACTTCATCACCGATTTTGCCGGAATGCTTCGGAACAGTCGAGAGTGTTCGGCCATGCGCTCCAGCACACAGTCCGCAGCCTCGAGTGGTGAGCCTTCATCGTTGATCCAGCATGAGCGAAATTTGCTAAGTATATCATTCAGAATTTATGGTGACCTACCAACAAACGTCCGCATTGGCCACCACAATGGGGGTTGGGAATACCAAAACACCTTTTGAAAACCATTCAAAACAAATTCCAGAATTGGCTTGCAGCTTGGTTATTCGCAGAAATTAGGCCGCAGAGTTTTGGACCGCTGTCACTTCACCCGTTTTGCAGGACAGCTCACTGGAGTTCGAATTCGGATATACTTTGTTCCCGATGCCGATATCGTACTTTTCTTCTTGATTACACAAAGATATCAACCATTGGTTTGATGGAGGAATTCCAGGACAAGAATATAAGCTTTGGCCCATCCCAGTCCCAAACGCTTTACCTTGAATCCAGCCCTAGGAGAAGGCCAAAAAAGCAAGTTAGAGGTAGCCGTCAACTGATAAGAGTTCTGTTTTCATTGGCCACTCCCATACGTAACTTTAGGACCAATGAATCAGCTGTTTGACAAGCCTAGATGAGCTCCTTTGGTACGCGCCCAAATGGCATGATAATGTGCTGGAACTGCGATCCCGAATGCGGCGTTCAGCAGCCGGATTTCCTTTTCGCTTACTGGGTGGTTTGGGGCCTGGTGCGCGCAGTGTTAAATATGCAAGCCTACGCGCTAATCTTGATCGACAGCCTTAGATTTTTCTTCTCACAATCTTGAAATACGCCATATCTCAGCTCTTGCGTTGTCATTGGCGCTGGGGGCAGGCTTGGCCATCAACACCACATCGCTGCTTGGCCAGCGTTGGCATTGCTGGTATTACCGTAGGTATTTGCACGCGAAGGATGTTTGATTTTCGGGAATATATGATAATCTGGGACTCTTTATCTTCTGGGATCGACCGTTGTGCCTTGGAGATCTCGCTTGGAAGTTTGGAGGGGCATTATGGCACGCGTTTGAAAGCATCACTATGCGCATCAAACGCGCGTCTGTGGGACACACAGACGCAAGATGCTTTGCAGTTCCTAATTTCAGTGGGTGATCAATACACCGTTGCTTCCATATACAAATCCCTCACCGCCGCAATTGATATTTCCGTTTGCCGTGGCAGTTTCAGGCAAAACTGAGGCAGGGTTCGGCTCCTCTTCGCTATCGATGTGCCATCAGGAACCTATTCGCTTCTTGGTAATGAAACCCGCGCCTTGCAGTTTATCAGATCACCTGACCTCAAATGATTACAACGTTGGCATGCAGCTCCAGGTTGGCTTGATGATGAAGAGCAGCATATCGTTGGTGACGACAGCAGCTCTATGAAACAAGTATTTTTTGAAGCCTGCGCAAGGCTGGTGTAACGACATGCATTCCAAACTCTCTCGCTCACGTCAGGTAGAGATTTGAGCGCCCAACAACAATGGCAAGATTAGATGGAAGCCTTCAGGCCATATTTATGCCAATGATGCCTATTTTAGGGCTTACCCTGAATAAACCGTACATCCACAAGGCGGTGCTTCTTGCTCCGCCCATTCCAATGCCACCCAGCTCTTTTGCTTTCCCGGCCTGAGGGATCGTCTTCCAGTTCAACCTCAACCGGTCTTGCGCGAGAAGGATTTGTTTCGGCCAACTTACTTGCTTCTGCCTTCGGTGTCGTTTGACGGGGTCGGCATGGCCCCATTCTCGCCGCATGAATCTGCTCCGATGGCCCTCGCTCCCCTCATGTCTCGAGCGGACAACGCTGCGAAGAATCCTTGCTGCGAAGTTATCACCTCCAGGCATGCTGGTCATTGCGGTGTTTGCCGCCGCGGCTTCCATGCTTGACCGCTTACTCCTCGGCCGCTTCCGTTCGCCCACGCCCCGCGCCTTCACCCCTGGTTTGGTCGCTGGACGGAACATTTCCCCAATACGCCCCTCTCCACCTTCATCCGGGGCCTTCATCTTCGGGATCGTCGGTTGATTTCGCCTTGATGAATGGGCTTTTATGGCCGTGACAGGCCGGCCCTCGATTGTCGCCTCATATTCTCCTTAATCACCGTAACGGTTGTTCACCATCGTTGGTCCTCAGCTTCCGTCAACCTGGGTTGAACCGTATCGCCAGGCATGCGGTAGGGTGACGTGCAAACACGACTCGACCGGGTATGAAAAGCAAGCGACCAGTTCCTTGGATGGAGCATGGCAGGTCAGCCCACCCTGCGCGCTCCCTTCAGCGCCAACGATGCATTCAAAAACCCAGATTTCCTCGGTGGGGACTTGGTGATCGCGCCAGAGGGTTGGGCTTTATCTCCAGAGGATCAATCTCGCTTGAGCTGCAGGCAGGCATCGGAATCACTCGATTCTGGAGGTAGTCTCGAGATCTGCCGGGTGCTTTCCGTGACACCCCCACGGAATTCTTTGGCCCGGGCCATTCAGTTTCCAAGCCCGATCGAGTCAGTGCGCTTGCCGAGGCGCCTGGCCATGGTTCTTCCGAGTTCGGCAATCGACGCACCTTATGATGACGACCCCCGTTTCGGCTTTTGGTGCTCTCGGAAATTGCCAGCAAGGCCTCTCCCCTGCCGTGAATGACCCCGGAAACAAGCCATCATACATCATTCGGTTACCTTCGTTGCGTTCTGCTTCACCAAGTGGGTTGATGGGACTCGCTGCCAGGCGACCAGACGACGCAGATGAGCCGCCACGTTTCGATCGGCTCTGGATGCAGGAGCTGGCCCTGGAGGATCTGTTCGTGATGCTTTTCAGGGCCTCGCCGCGGACGGGGTGCCTCCCACTTGGAGGGTTGGCCTCAGGATTCAGAAGGGTCTCTCCTTGATCAGTGCGTTGCCGAAATCCGGAATTTCCGTGAAGCCGCCAGAGCTCAGGCCACCCTGGCGTGTGCATCATCGGTTGAGAAAAGCCCTACGGCTGGCTCAGGACGTGGCGCGGCTGCGGCAAGGCTGCCGGTTGGGTGCTCCCACCCAGAGGCTCTTGGCGACTGGAGATTCACTCTCGGTAGGATGAGTGTTCACTCCCTCAACCAGAAGTGTTCGTTTCGAACAGAGCCCCAATGCACCCATCGAACAAGATAAACAATCGAGTTGCTTGAAGGCCTCTTTGCTCGGCAAGCCATCCACTGCCACCGTCGCACCGCGAACGGGCTGGCACACATGAGCGTATAACTCATGTCCTTATCTAGATTCTTATCCACTGTTCGTGAGATGCCCAACAAGATATGCCAAGATCCTCAATAGCCGCAAAGGTACGTTCGTCCTGATTCACGCACATCAAAGCAGGATCCAAACCACTTGGGAACGTCTTTTAGGCGGCCGCTCATTTTCGTGGGTCTTCCTTCTATCATTGGGATTGACGCATCTCTTCACCGCTCGCCGCTGCAGAAAAACAACACCGACATAACCTCCAATGATATTGTCGAGAGAGGATACGCAGGCAGTTTGCTCACTAGCTTGACTTTCAATTCGCTCTATCTGACGCAATGGAGCCACAATTCTCTGGCCCTTCACTGATGAACAACCAGCGAAGGCCGAAATTAAACGCAAACTCAAAAATCCGCAGAACACGAACTAGCACTCAACCAAACCCAACGACCACCGCGCCACGCCAACAACCACGAGCCTCCCGACAACGCACCCACCAAACACGCAAACTTCATACCCCAGACTCACCACCACCTAAACCATTGGACTGGAAGGCTCATGGCTCCCTGTAAGTTGGACCGCCGCGATAAGCCATGGCTCACCGCACATCGACGAGTGGTCAGCCTTGCAATCGTTTAACTCGTTAAAGCGAGAGGATGCGCTGGACACGGAGACACGAGGGACAGCCGTTCCACCTTCGAGATTAAGGCGCTCCATCAGCCTAAAAATAAGTTTGGTTGTAATGATTTTCTGCTTACTTTCACACGAATAAACTCGGCCTCTTGCTGTCAATCTGCAAACGGGGATTATTTGCGACGTTCGTGACCAATGGCGGAGAATTCACGAAGGCTGCCATGGCTGAGCCACAAACGGAGCCTGAGGGCCGTGGTCGGGATAGAGATTGCCTGATTCACCAAGCAAAAGCAATTTTACGAAGGGAATGAATTAGAAAGGACCAGCTACTTCCTCTTGCGGTTGGTGATAAAATCGGTGCGCCCAACATCAGCCGACAAACAGTGCTTTGCACCAGTAAACACGCCCACGGCCCCATTGGGATTTACTCTGGTGTCAATTTAAAGGGACATTAGGCAATATGGTTCGTCGGTATGACCTGGCGTTTCCAGTACTTCAATGGGAAGCAGGGCTGGTCCGAGTTCGGAAGCGTTCCACCATCTTGCACATAATCGGCATAAACCACTCTCCGCTGGATTGGGACCCATGCAAGACCCGGGCACCCGTCATCGCGGCGAGAATTTTGGCGCACCAGATTTACGAGTCTTCATCGAGATGTTTCAAAATATATTACACAATTTCAAGGCCCTGAAGCACGAGCTACTTCAATATAAACTTCACAATCCCTACGTGGTAACTTCAACAACCGCGCCTTACCAGCTGAACCAAGGGACATAGGGAAAGGTGTTGATAGACCTGCGGTTTTGGGGGACTGTTCTGGAGCAAGCATCGTTGAACCCATTATTTTACTGAGAGACATTTAGGAATTGCAAAACACCTTTATCGCTAGAGTGCCATTTACAATGGGAGATGCATCAGGCGGAGATTACTTCGACTTTTTAGTTCATGTTACAGGCCACAGGAATTGCCCAACCTTTGGACTTCACCATCCCTGGCCTGCGAACCCAAGAAAGCCTGGCTCTCGAAGGTAGAAATCAACGGTCTTAAGCCCTCCGCCCCCGCACCCAAGCAATGCCGGCGATGGTCCGGCCAGATCTCGATTGCCAGCTGGTGAGATCGTGAGCAGCAAAACCGCTGGGCTGTGGTGTGGCCACAGGCACGGGCCCATTCACCTCGCATCAATTATCGACCGAGGCTTGCAGAAAGGGCGCGCCAAACGATCAAGGCGGCCAATGGTCAATGTTCAGCTTGCGGCGCAGATCGGGGTTCTGGGTGGCGATTTCGGCGGGGACAAGTGTTCGCTATGCCAGATCCGGGCCCCAACGCAGCCAATCGCTTGGATCGCGGCCGTTGGCCAAGGCAATCCCCATCGGCTCCAAGGGCCATGGCCTTATGAAGTCGGCGGGGAGTTCTCTAGGGCGCCCGCGTGATGATCAAGGTGACACGACCGCTGGCCCCCCGGGCGATCAAGGATTGGGCGCCGCCGCCCGCGCCAACTGCGGGGATCCGTCGGGCACCGAGATTGTGATCACGAAACAGCAGGGAAGCCACCTTCCTGTTGACCACCACCGCGTTCCATCGAGAATGGATGTAATTCAGCCCAAAGCCTTCAGCGCAAAATCCAGACTCGGGCTTCGATTTTCTGCTGAGCACTCATCTTTGAAAGGCGCAATGGGAAATCCCTTCCGTGATCTCCCTCACCTGATCCTCGTACGAATCGCCCGGAAGTCATTCCACCGGTGATCAGATCTTGACAGGGCGGTGGAGAAATCGCCCCTCTTGGCCCTCAGCGGACGCCACGCAATTCCGATTTACGGTCTGTCATCCTTTGCTGCGTTGGCGCATAATAACACTCCGGGTCCCTGTTCTTCGGCCCGCTTTGGCCTCAGGCTTTGGACCAAGTTGGAAGGCCTGTAGCGTGGCTTTCAAGCAACTCCGGCCTGTAGCTCCGAACTCGCCCATTGAGGCGTATGATTCAGCATAGTAAAATTTAACGGCCGTTTGGACTCCGCCGTTTTCCTTTCGGGCGAGCATTTCCTCCTTTCCCCGAGCAAGATGCCTGTTTCGGGTCTTTTTCGGCACCGTGGGCCAGGGGGAAAACTTTTCGGCCTCCATTGGAGAAGGCTTCCAAAGCTCATGTCTCGCGGAAAACGAAAACAGGGGTATTTTTTCACGTAACGACAGGGGCCTTTTGGCGGGGCCTGCGGGACCAAGGCACCCAGTTCCGTTTTCCCACCCGATTGCGTTCATCTGCAAAGGTGTTCGAGGCGAGGGCTTGGGCAACCAAGGATCTTGGATGTGAATTTCCCCCCCCCAACTCGGAAGTTCGGCTTTGCGGGGCACTCCCATCCGCCTTCGACTGGGGCCCATGAACTTCCCCACCTGATCGAGGGCCATTTGCTCCAAAAGCCATTCATGAATTGGAAGCGGACAAATATGGTTCCACAGCAGTGGAAGGGGGTTCCGGCAGCTGGGGCCCCTGATTCAGGCTGCTCGAAACTCAATCCTTTTTTTGGCCATCGGCAATCTCTCTTCTCTCTT
>Ga0163217_1116852_pt1 | contig 12003 bp, 8 predicted proteins | sample SynspAceP_FD_185933 | JGI IMG/M metagenome (GOLD analysis project Ga0163217, IMG submission 185933) | Saline lake microbial communities from Ace Lake in Antarctica - Synechococcus sp. Ace-P (PacBio error correction) | ecosystem: Environmental > Aquatic > Non-marine Saline and Alkaline > Saline ... | reverse complement strand
TTAGGCTTGTGAATCAAAACTGGCTTCGTCCAGATATTCCGAACACGATTTCACCAACACCTTAAATATCCTGCCCCCAATCATCCAGCAAAGCCAGACCACATACTTTACTTCAATCCTGACATGATCTTAAGAACACAAACACAGGGTGCAAATCCGCACTATGGAAACCCAAAACCCACGTAAGAAATCATTCTCCAGCCGTATCGTAATGATTACGATCAAACACATACGCCAATGTTCATCAATAACTGATTTGATAAAAAGTACTTGCCATTAAAATGTCTTACACACTCCTAAACCACTTTGAAGAAGAAAATGACGGTCGATCCGGACCTCGTACTTCCTTACCGAACCATCAGCAGAACGATGTTATGATAAAAGTGAAATGTAGAAGATGTGTAATGTTCATCCGAACGACTCAAAGCATTAATATATTCCTGAAAAAACCGGCTTCCGCGTTGCATGGGTGTGATCGGTTAACCATTACTATGTTGTAAACGATTTGCGTGCAATTCTATCGAAAACGACTTCTCGTTCCTAAAGCAATTTAAGTAAAACAGAGTAATAATAAATCAGAACATGGTTAAGAGGATGTATCCTCATATCGACAGATGAATCAGACAATTAAGCATCAGCCTAAAGGTATTTTTCACATCGGCGAGAAAATTTACGGCTAGTTGTTGGTGAATGTGGAATTGATAGCCGACACCCGAGCGAAAGCTAACAATAACAAAAATTAAATGGTAACGAAGATTGCTTAAATGTTTTTGTGCGCCTAAATTGCGTTGAAAATGCCGTTCTACTTGCCGCAGTATTACCTGTAATTCCAAAATCAATAAAAGCAAAATACGCGACAACCTCTTTATTTGTATCGTTGACTCTTACTCGCTTAGGTACTATCATAGTTGATTTTAACTTCCAAGCACGCACCAAAGGGCCAAGCTAAAAATTACTTGCAGCTGACGACAACACATAATTTACAACGCCTAACCGGTGAGATTTTAGCATAAAAGCATTGCACTTAATCTATGAATCAAATAGATACAGAACCACAATAACCTCACGCAACTATATGACGCCCCCCATCAACCGAGTCACCAAGCTGTCCCTTATTTAGTCGAATCAAAGGGTTGATTTTTCTCGCCCAAGCCTTTTATGCAAAAAAATACGGCCGAAGCACAAGAACATCATGAGTTGTCGACTAACTAAACTACTTTTACTGGATACATCCATGCACCGCATTATAACCAACAAAGCAGTAAGTTGAGAATGGCAAAAGAAGGCAAGAATTAACCCTAACCTTGACGACAGTGAAGTTAGCACTTCAAATCTAAACTTTGGTGATGCCATAACAAAAAAGCATGCATATGCGATATCCGTACATCATGTTACTGCCTGAACAAACTGATATCCCAGAGAGCCCTTTTCCCTGACGAAAGGCAAACTCGTCAATGGTTCACATACGCACACATCGCTACGAACGCGTGACCCATCATTACAATTCAGCATGGAAAAGCAACTCAGCTTCTAGTTATCTTGTGCAAAGTAGCCCAATTAAGAAGCAAAAAATGAAAATATTACCAAAAAGCCTTCGATTAAAATCGAGCAGCAAGACAAGCTTGTGCTGGCATAAATCCGCCACAGAAACGATATTCCACACTAGATTGGGTACAGTATACGTCTAAGAGGTGCACTGGAAGTTTATAGGCGCCTATATCCGTTATATGAACATGAAGAAACTTATTGAAGAAATAAGCTCGAGTTACGCATAACAAATACCTAATCAAGCGCCTGTCCAGTCCTGCCAAATTAAAACATATAACAAAAAATCCCATTACCTATCGCTTCAAGATGTATAGGACAAGGTCAGAAGCGATAACTACATCATCGTAGACCCTAAAAAAACAATCATCAAGTTCAAATGTGAAGGCTTTTTACCACCACCTATTTCACTGATTCAGCGTGAGTCATTACTCCCGGAACTGTATCACATGCGCTAAACCAAAAAACTCACAAAAAATATAAATATTGCACTGGTTCTTTAGCCTTGACTCAACTATGAAAAACTCTGGAGTCAACAAACAAAAAAATGACAGGGAAGTCGAATCAATAACATTGACAATTCCTCATGAGTAGATCTATAAATTAACTGTAACGAATATTAATTGGTAATCACACTCAAGAATGAATTAGCCTTCCACGCCAATTGCTTCTCATAAGGGAAGAATGTATCGTTTTATGCCAATTCATCACAATAGAAAAGGGACTAGTTTTAAGCGGTAGACCTTGCTTTGAGTGTAACACTGGTTACTATTTCACAAGGACACCCTTGATCAAAACAATTTCTAAATTTCCAGTGAATAGAAAGATAGCTTTACAGTGGACGAAATATCATACATATACACAGTTAAAATTATCCACACACATAATGACCCTGACATTGTTTTGATGTTATAATAGGGGAAAAGTAGAACCAGGCTTAAAGCTTCGCGCTTCAATTTGCAAAGCCAGAACGTAACATTAGAAATTCAGATATACAACAAATCTACACATAGTAGTGAAAGCCTGGAATAACTCTATGCATCTTTGCAAATAATCAATCGCCATTAACCAAAGCCAAAGCTGAACATTATTGAAAAATGGGTTTAAATAAGAGAGACGGCAAAAGACTATCGAAGCGTTGAAAAGAAATTAAATCCGGAGAAGTCGGAGAGCAAGTACTCCAGCTTTGAAACTTTATTCTCGCACTAAAAATAGCTCCTTAACAAACCCTATAACAGGTGAAATATTCCTATTTTCAAAGCTCATTGTTACCTTTAGACCAGAACAAAAAAACTAAAAATCTTGGAAAAATCAAAGTATTATAAGACAGTTTAACGGTCATACTGTTACTAAATGTATTGCAAATTGTCAATATTCTAAAACACTCGGCTGTATGGCGTTTTTTTATATTTTTGACGCTGCAACCACCAAAGCCACACTGTTCCTTATACAAACAGGGGTTCCAGATCACCATTCGCCAACCCAATTCCAATGGCCACCTTGCTTACATTAAAGGAATGCTTAATACAAATATTCCCAACTGGAATTAAACTATCTTCTTAACGAAGACCAAAAGCTCCCTCAAAGACTTGGCAGATCAATTATCCATAGCGCAGAAAGGCATCTCAGCGCGACTAGCCGATAGCGCACCAGGCCTGTCATTATGAATTGAAAGCCAAAAAACGGCATCATATAATTTATACACGATTTAGAAATTCCAAAGCATAGATACCTCATCCAGAATACCCCGCACTAGGGTTCATCGAGACACGTCACTATAGGCTCGCGACACCCATTCAACGCGCTGCAAAGTGTAATTCAGATGATAGTCCGCCAAGCTGGCGATTCATTCAAGACAGGGCGCAGTGGAAACTAACAATGATCAACAGTGGTAGTCTTGAAAAATTAAAAAAATTAGCGAAAAACAAATTATTAGCTGAACCATTTCGGCGATCTGATTTTTACTTGGGTCGCTCCAGTAATCGTATCTCAGCTTGTGCAAAGCCATTAAAAAACCTGCCGCTGTAAAACCGATAACGGAGGACCTAGCCACCGGACGTAATATCCTGCTCTTCATCCCAGCCTTACAATAACTGGCCGAAGCGCCCAAACTTACTAACCACTCAGCATATAACTATCCCCCAAACCCTTTAATTCTGCATTCAACAACCGCCAACGCCTAGTGACTCGCAAATGTTTTATTTTTAGCTTATTCACATTACCCCAATTTCTATCCCTCAAGGTTTTGGGATCACCTCATATGTTCGATTAAATTTGTTTCGTACTTAGCTAGCGAATAGAAAAATCGTTCGTAAAAGAAAATCACTGGTAACCATTCCAAGGCTTGGATCTAGTAACTTCAAATACGGTTTCAATTACTCGCATCGCTCCCAAGGACAGCTCATGTCTTGCATTCCTTCTATATAGGCCCTAACAGCAATTGAAACGTAACGAAACGCAGCTAGTGGTAACCAATCGAGTCAGCGCATTGCACAGCTTCCATTGCTTATATTCAATATCGTGCGTATAACCTAGGGCTTTCATTAGTATATTTATGAGTTTTGTAGCCATGCATAATAAAACGACTCATGTCCTTGTATGAATAGAAATCCTGTTCCATAAAGCGTTGCTTCTCGAAATAAACGATCTCAATTTGTAACCCTCAGCACCAACCATAGCCGCCATTACCGTATCTAAAAGACTCCACCGCTGAAAATAACCGCGCATTAGCTGTCCATAAACGTCCATGGCTAGATTAATATGTTGGGAGGGTTTTTTGTGTAACCAATGCAGAAATCATCTTCATCCAATACAAATAGGTCGGTGTCTTCCTTGCAGTCACGCGCCAATATCGCCATCCCCATCCTTTTGCATCATGCAAGCATTAAAGTTCTACTGGACGAACCTTTCTGCCAACTGCAAAAAGCTTCGCTAAGTTTGTAGCTTCAGCCATTTTGCATTATCACCATATTGACGATAGTCTGATGGCAACCAGCTAGCGCATAACGTTGCCATCAGGGTCCGCACAGTCCATATTGCTCAGTCTATACATACTCTCTCCATCTTTCACTTTATACTTCGCTAAAATATCGGTTTGTGTCATCTCCTAGTTTAATCCAATCGACAGTCTAGATTACATGGTGAATCCCCCAGCTACATACCGTTGGAGCAACAATAAGATGCTACCAGGAAAGAAAACACTGTTAATTTTGTCTTAACCTTTGAATTATATTTAATTTGCCCTTTATATCCAAATGCGTACCCGAAACCTAAATCATATCGTCGCCTCAGCATCCACTCTCATATTCAGTTACGCTCGGCGCCCAATTTTACACCAATATCAAAGATTCAACGATACTATCCAAATGAAAGCAAACCGTGTGATCGTTGTTGGAGTTTACCTAATCAATATTTAAGCTCGAAATCAGTTGACCACCAATAATACTCCATCTAAGCTCCTGATAAGGCTGAGAATATTGAAAAAATCCCAGCAAAAACATAACCAATTTTCTACGAAGTGTTGACTAAATCTCTTCACCTACCCCCTTGTAATCGAGAACAGTTACTGTAAACCACAACAAGCTATCCGTCAGAACCACTCTAAACTCATACCAATTATATTCAAACGTCTCCCGTTACTCCCTTCGGCTGCTGAAATAACGCCTTGTGCATACTTTTCAGATGTGTTCTTTCTGCAATTGGTAAGCGCTTTGTTCGCACGTTTTCTTAAAAACTGTTGAAAACCGGTCTTTCTTATCATACCAATTGCGATTCACCTAACAATTTCGGATAGCTCAACCCACCGCACTTCGACGCAATAAATCCATGAAAAGAGCCGGTCTTGTCCTTGTGCCGTAGCCTAAAAACGAAAAACCGCATCGAATGGACTGAGCGCTAATTTTACACTCCAATGACTGTCTCTCCGATATTTTCGGCTTTAACCACGTCAGTCGAAAATGCTTATCGAGAGAGTAAAACTTGCCCACTAAAATAAAATAAAACACGAAATGGAAAAGAATAATGCAGAAAATTAATTAAAGAGTAGAGGTGATCCAACTTCATTTGTTTCTTGTTAGTTAACCTATATAACTAAGGCGATTTCAAAACCTACTAGCTTTCAATTATCCTTAACCAGCGTTTTTAAAACGTAAGAAATAGTCAAAAAAGGAAAACACTATGTCACCTTATTCTTTTGATGCTGCACCAGGTGTGAAAATCTCAGCTCTGTTAGCGTTGAAAGATACAACACCCTTATGGGGGTGGAAGAAGGAGCGCAAACTAGCGGAAAGCCCAGAGCGGCATGATAAAAGACAGTAGGCCCACGGTGATAAAAACGGCCGCCAAGCGCGTTGACCAGGAAGGCGAAGCAGGCCTTGGCTAAGTACTAATGACTTCGACGAGCGAATTCGTCTCTGGCTCTCACAGACACACGAGAGTGTCCCGAGCAAGATTAGCCAAAGAAGAGAAATACATCAATCTCACGTACAAATCCACAGCGCCGCACACACCATCGAACAGACGTTGGCACAAAACAGGAGGAGCCGCGAGTGAGACAGTAACTGGCAAGCGGCTTGATAGAGTGTGCACCTCATAACGGGAGGCACCGATGGAACGAGCATCTCGGCTGCATGCGAGAGCCTGAACACTCCAGGCCGCGACAGCACAACGAGAGCACGCACGACACCAGAACACAATCGACCAGCGCTCGAACTTACCCCAATCCACCTCGCTAACCCCGCGTTAAGATGTCCGAAGAGTAACTTGGTGCAAAAAGGAAAACTTAATATCCAAACACCATTTTTTTGTTGCTTTCTCGGCTTTCTTTGGCCATAGGTTTAAATTCATAAAGTCCATTAGCAAGAAAATACTGGAAATCCCGCCACCAGACTAGTGTTGCAAAAAGTACTAAGTCATGGCGAGCCTTGTTGTGACACTTCAAATTTTTTTCAATACTCCCTTTGCCATTGCGGAGGGAGTATTTGCGGACAAACCCCTCTCTGAAACCGCTTGCTCAGGCGTCCTTCCAGCTGTTCCGAAACAGCCAATGCAACTTCGAACGCAAATTAGGAAAAAGGGCTTTGTTTAAACAGCCGCCGGCCTAAGGTTTCTGTTTATTTCAATGCTTAAGATACAAAACGGGCCCTGATTCGAGGTGTCATGAGGTGCGGCTAAAATAAATATTAAAACCCGACCAATAAAGGGTTTTGTGAATATTCTCCACGCTCCAAACAGAAGAGCTAGACTTACAGAAAAAAGAACTGTGACAAAACACCTCTGCGAAGAGATAACAGGTTGGACATTCAGTGGTTCCTTTTTTGACATATTTACTTATACGCTTTTTTAAAAAAAACGCTAGCTTAAAAAGGATAAAAACTGAAAGCTAAGTAGGTTTTGACTAGCCCTTTAGTTAGTAATAAAAGGTTAAACCATAAAAAGAAAAAACAAATGGAATTGATCCAAACTCTACTCTTGCACCATTAGAAATTAATCTCTTACGCAATATGACTTCTTCATATCGTGTATTCTTTTTAAGTGGCAAAAGTTTTTACCCTCTTCTCGATAAATGGTGGGCAATGTTTTCGTTACTTTGACTGGGTTAGAAAGCTGGGACACAACTATCGAAAAAGAGGACAGCATTGGGAGTCGTTAAAAATTAGCGGCTTTCAGTTTTCACCGCATTCGGCGATGCGGTTTTCCGCTCCTACGGGGGCTATACGCCACCCAATAGGAACAAGACCGGCTCTTTCAATAATGGATTATATTGAGCGTACTGGCCAGTGCGGTGACTGGGTGAGCTTATTCCGAAAATTGTATGGTTGGGATGACATCGGACAAGGATTTGGTATCCGATAAGAAAGGCCCCGTTATACCTCCCACCACGTTTACCGAAAAAGGTGGCAACAAAAAAAAGCGCTTACCAAATAATCTTCCAGAAGGAAGCAAGAGACACAAAAAAGTCTAACATAGAAAAGCTGAGAGTGCAAAAGGACGTTAAATCTAAGGCAGCCAGCGAGGGTAACCAACCGCGAGGGGACCGTTTGAGACCCTCCCTCAAACTGACTGGTACTGAGTTTAAGGAAAGTGGAGCTTCCTGAGAGGAATTAGGGCTATGCTCGAGTGGGGAGTTACAGTAGCGTATCTCGGACTTTACAAGGGGGTCAGGTTGGAAAGAGATTTAGGCAACACCCTCCTCGTAGGATAAAATATGGTTGAAAGCTTTGCTTCGAGTTTTTTTCAAATATTCCCAAAGCCCTTATCAGGCCGAAGCGGCGTTACGGATGGCCAGATATTCATTGGGGGTCCAAGACTGAGGGGAATTCCGAGGCTTAAATAGTGGAAGCTGTAGTAAAACCACAACCCCAACCAAACAATTAAGTTACCACCAACCACGGTTTTCTATGCACCCTCCCTAGATTAGGTATCGTTAAACTTTTTATGATATTGGTGGGAAGTAAAAACAATTGGGCCCGTCACGGCGCGGAGCACTAACTGGAATCGGGCGCCGCAGGTTCAGCGGAATGCTGAGCGGGACGATATTGCCATTTAGGTTGTACGGGTCACCACCCCAACCCTCTTTGGAGGTTAATGAGGGCACAAATTAAATTATTAATTCAAGAAGAGAGTAAAGAAAGCCATATCAACAATGTTTACATAGTGTGTTTCTTTACCCTGGTTGACGGGGGCCCCCCATCATTACTTGGTTGGGCTCACAAACGGGTCAATGATAGCCTGGGAGTTCACCCAATGGCATATAATCTAGGACAATTGTCGATGGATATTAAACAGCAGAGAATGGGACAACCAAGACACAACCCGCATATACTTAGCAGAAGAACGTATAAAGTTGGAAAAGATGGAGGAAGAAAGTTACTCGAATATGAAAAATGAAGGCAAATGATGGAACCTGTATGCGGAACCTAATTGGCAAGAACGGTTCATCCGCAGAAGCATTGGGTTTGGCCACATTCTGAAGACACTATGCCGTCAATAAATTGTCGAATAATGCAGAAATGCTCTGGACAGCTACAAAACTAGACGCGGAAGCTTTTGCTGTTGGGCAGAAAAAAGGATCGGCATTTTCCCGAGTACAAGAAATCCTTTTAGCTTTGCCAGAATGCACAAGGGAAAATTGCCGGGGATGGGCGACCTTCTGATTTGGCGCCGTGACTGCAAGGAAGACCCCACCGAAAACCCCCCTATGTTGCTATTTGGTATGGAAGGACATGACTATTGCTTGACTCGGTATGACACAAAACAACAAAAGGAAAACCAAGGACCCTCCCAACGCATTCCATTAAACTAGCCCAATGGAGCGATTTAGTGGACAAAGCTTAAATTGCCGCGAGTTTATTTTCAGGCGGCATGGAAAATCCTATATAGAATCTAAACGGACTCAATGGCCGGAGGCATAATCCCCCGATTGGCGCTAGAGGGTTTACCACCAATTAGAGATCTTATCAGTTGAGAAGCACACGCTTAACCGAAGACAAGATTCGTGATTCCATACAAAAAGCGGACACATTGAAAACCCGAGACTCGTATTGTACTTTAGGCCATGTGCAATACAAAAAACTTCATAAACATATACTAAAATTGAAAAGGCCTAAGGTTTATTAGCGCAAACGATATTTGGGAAATACTACAGGAACGCAATGAAACAGCTGCCTGGCATGCTGGGGCGTGACCGTAATTTGGATTACAACTTAGGCTCGGGGCCGTTATCGTTGCAACCGGTTATCGAATTTCGCTTGTTAGGGGGCCTATATAGCGGAAGGGAATGCAAGACACTGAGCTTCTTTCCTTGAAAAGCAGCATTTTCGCGGAAAGTTATTGAAACACACGCTATTTCTGGAAGTTACTAGGATACCCAAAGGCACTGTTGGAATGAGTTTGACCTAAGTGAGTTTTCTTCTTACAACGATTTTTCTATTCGGCTAGCTATGGGCACCAAGTACGAAAAAAGACACCCAATTACGTCGAGATCAATGTATCACCCTTGTGAATTCCCAAAAACCCTGTGAGGAGCTAGGTAATGGGGTAATTTGAATAAGCTAAAAATACAACCCACCCATTTTGCGAGTCAAACGGAGGCCCGCTTGCAGGGTTTGTTTGAACCATGCCAGAAATTATAAAAGGGTTTTGTAGGGATGAGTTATAGTGGCTTGGCAAGCCCCCCGCAGGTTAGGCTTTTGAAGTAACTTTTGGGGCGCTCGGCAAAGACGATTAATTGTAAGCCTGAATGAAGAAGCCAAGGAATATTTAAACCGTACCCGGGGGACAATCAGGGGGTCATCCGCTCCGTATCCGAGAGTTTAACTAAAGTGGCGCGCAGGGTTTTGATGGCTTATGCAACAACTGAGAATGTAACCGCCCAAATTACTTTGCGGAGCGGGACCCAAGTACAAAAAATCACGGATCCTCGCCGAAAAGTAAACGGCTAAAAACTAATTAGTTCAAAGCTAAGTTTTAAGTTTTTCGAAAGCACTACGGCACTGAATTGATCATGTAGTCTTCCACGACAGGCCCTCGGCGCTCTTCTTGGACCATGAAACCGCCAGAGGCTTGCGGGCGAAGCTCATTCAAAATACTCCATAAACAACTTTGAAGGCGGGCGACTGGAATAATTTAGGGCAGGAGTGTCGCGAGGGGCCTTTAATAAAAAGCAACCGTGCTCCTCTGATAGAAAACCCACTAAAGTTGCGAGATCTGGGGATTTTTGAGGTTATCAACTCTATGCATTATGGAAAAATTCATAGAAACTCCTGGTTATAGACACATGTCATCAGTGAAACACTGAGGCCGTTTTTTGCTGTCCCAAATTCCAATAGAATTAATCACCCGAACAGGGGACACCCTTGGTCCCGGCCAGGCTATATTGTCGGGCTAGCAGTCCGGCCCGAGATTAACACGGCCAACTTCTTGGCCGCTGTACTGCGGGGACTAATTGATCCTTGCAGTCTTTGAGGGAAGCTTCAGTCCCTGTGCGTTTGGTAAGAAACCAGGGGATAGTTTAATTTTCCCAGTTGGAAAATTCATTTGTATTAAGCAATTTTCTTTCTCATGTAAAGCACCAAAACGGTGGGCAATGTATTGAATATGGCGTTTGGCGATTGGTCGCATTCTGGAGCAAAAACCTGTGAATTATCCAGGGAAAGAAAAACAGTGCTGGACTTCCCTTGGTGGCTTTGCACACGCGCCGTCAAACCCGAGAATACTCATCAAAAAAACCCCCGCATACAGCGGTTGTTTAGAATGATTTTGAGACAACATTTAGCCAATACATTCTAGTAATAGGAGAGGCTAGTCCATCTCGTTTTAAAAAAACTGGTCTTACTAAAACTTATAACTATGAATCCGTTATATTCAACACGAGCCTTTTATAGTTTTTGTTCGCTGGTCTAGACCCGGTAAACAACTCGACCGGGCTTTTTGGATAGGAATATCTTCCGACCTGTTTTACGGGGTTTCGAACAGGACGCTCATTTTTTCCCTGCGCAGATCAGAAGTTTACCAAAGCCTGGAGGAGCTAACTTTGCTCTGCGACTTCAAGGACAGGATTAAAATTTCTTCAAAAAAAACGCTTGCGACTAGGTCTTGGGTGCGTTCTTCTCATTATTAAACCCGAAACTCTTTTCCAGGAGAGTAAAAGATGGTTCAAAAAAAGGCCATTTTCGGGCTTTTGGTATTAAGTGCCATTCGGATTTGAAATCTCATCACAGATGCACGTAAAGTTAAACTAGTCTCAGGCGCTGTATTCAGCTAACCTATATCGGACAATGTATCTTTTAGAGACCCCTCATCCTAAGGCAATCTTCTTAATGTACCAGCCGTCCCCGTGAGGGCTTTGGCAAACAAATTGGAAAAAGCGCCGGAAACTTTTAAACCGAGGGCCAGGTTATCAAGATACACCTTTTCCCATTATAATTACCCCAACATGTCAATGTAACCAAGTTTCAGGTTAATTTAAATCGGTTACGCCCAAAACGATTTCTCGGATAAACAATTGTTAAAGACATGGTTTTAACCTTGTTATCGGATTTACTCGAATCCACCAGGACATGTAAAACAAAGCCCAAGTATCTTCTTTCTAATATCAACTGGGAGAGGAGATTTTACGAAAATACGTTTGATCCAAAGAACGAGTGCTCCTTGGATGAAATAGGTAAACCGAAAGTTTCAACTCCGGAAAGCAAAGGTCTTACCGCTTTAAAACCTAGTCCTTTTTCTAATTTTGGATGAAATTGCACCTGTTTAAGTAAAACCGATACATTTCTCTCCCTTATAGGGACCCACCAAGCACATTTTGCCCAGGGATGGAAGGCTGTATCGTTTTTTCAGCTCTAAATTACAATCCTTCGTTTGAGTGGTCGATTATGTACCAATAAACCCCGAACCCCTATAATGTTTCCCCAGTTACCCGCTTTTAGACATATCCAAAACCCCGAAGAAATCTAAAAC
>Ga0163217_1106961_pt1 | contig 12004 bp, 9 predicted proteins | sample SynspAceP_FD_185933 | JGI IMG/M metagenome (GOLD analysis project Ga0163217, IMG submission 185933) | Saline lake microbial communities from Ace Lake in Antarctica - Synechococcus sp. Ace-P (PacBio error correction) | ecosystem: Environmental > Aquatic > Non-marine Saline and Alkaline > Saline ... | reverse complement strand
GGAGGATGAATATATAGAGGCACCCTTTGTGCATCTAAATACAGTTTTAAAATCCTATGAACTTTGGGATGTAGATATTTAATGCAACTAGCGGCAATGGGGAGGTGCCTTTTTCTTGCAACGTGCGTTTTACCCATTTCTTTTTAATGGAGAAATCCTTATGCTTAAACAACAATATTAGTTGGGAGATTAGTACAAACCGGGAAACGGATATGGGATTGGATATTGGTTATTCAATGCAGATAATGGAAGTTTTGCAAATAGACCATGATTTTAGATGTTGTTATTGGGAATTTGGAGTATTTTAGTTTAATACATAATTACTATTGAGTTATATGATGCCAAGAGCCGGGACATCTTATTTTTTAGGAAGTTACCAAAGAAATAACTTTGATTTACGACATCGTATTTTATTGACAATCTCAATACCTTCTCCAGGAAATATGATGTTTGGGAAAAAAAAATAGCAACCAGTGAAGAAGGAGATCTGAACGACTTTGATTTGGAAAATTACTTACAGTTCTATAATCGACTGGCAACATAAACATGTGTTAATCCTCCGTTAGACCCCTACGGGATGGCATTTTCAACGATATTTTATGGGACTATAGAGGGGAGTATTCGCCTATTTGATGTATATAACGATGGAAACGCTCAAAACTTTAAACACTTGGATTACGAATACATGGGCAATGATTACTGTGAGGTTGACGTTATTAATGATAGTACAATAGAGCTTTATCATTTCTCTAGAAACGGTTTATAAGCTTTAGAGGAAAGGTTTAGACCTATTGAAGTCTGGAAAAATCCAATTGGATAGAAAAGGACAAAAACCGACATGGGACCAATTGAAAGTGGGCCAGAAACAAGGAAGATATAATTATTGCACGTAGTTAATTTGCGGTTCCAATATGAAAGAAAGGTTTTGGTTGGTTATTTTGTTAAAGACCGCTTGGAGTAATTACCCAGGGCGGTTTTTATATTTATCATAATTCGTAAGTATGCAAAGACTTTATTCAAATTACTATTGGTATACGTATAGCGCGAACTTATTTTCAATTAATTTTTCTAAACTTATGGTAGTCTTCGTGAACGTAAAAATATTCCATGCAGATGAATCCAAGTATTTACCAAGGTGAACAAAAAGAATCCACATGAGGAGATTCCGGGGAATCCTGCCACATCCACTGACTAGCCAAGAAATAATTTGAACGACCGGTAGTAACGGAGATCCGCTTAAGGGTCTTTGAGTGAGGAGGATTGGAAATTTTGTTGTACAACGGGATATATTGTTGTTTTCAGCATGCGATTGCGCAAGGATCAAGCCCGCAGGAAACAGCCCAATTTTTATGGGAATTTGAAGGGAAAAAGACCCTAAAAAACGCGGACCCACTTGGTATAGTTCTCCAAGGGCGGGAAATGAAATGAAGGGAATTAACGGTACATGAATGGTAGAGGTATATAACCATCAGTATCTTTGGAAACAATAGGCAACAAAAGAAAAATTTACGATGCTTTTCGTAGATACTTTGGGGAACGGAAAAACTTTTGGGTAACTAGTGATAGGCTAATCTAAACTTCCCAATTCGACCAGGATTTGACCAAAGAAGGTTTTATTACATGGGATTACGGACCCGGAATACAAGACCCAGAATGTGCAGGGAGTATTAGCTTGGCAAGCCAGACCGATGAAAATATGGGCGGTTTCAATGTATTCCTTGGCCTATACCGAAAATTAATGATACATGGAAACTAGTCCCGAACCTGCAAGACGGACATCTTTAAGCCAGTGTTAGCGATCTACAGGACAAAGATCCGTAAAGGTTAAGATGGAGGCTTTGGTTGATCTTTTAATATTTAATAGTACGCAACCGCATGGGATAAGGCCAATCGTTCTAAAGATTAAAGAACGTATTTGCCCAGTATATCTCTAGATGCCCCGCAGAGATTGATAATGAGTCTCTTAGGGTGGCGGATCAATTCATGGGAAAATATGTATGGGCAACCAGAAGGGATATGCATTTCCCGGTGACCCTAGAAATTGGGAACAGACAAAGTTACAATACGCTGAATTAAATGATTTTGGGCAGAAAATTATTAGGCCTTCAATCTGGTAATTTTGTTGTAAAATGTCACATTTAGGCATATCGTGCTCGTTAAAAACAAGAAAATTCCATACTTTATGCGCCTTAAAAACAAGACGTGAGTAGTTATTTAAATCTATCGATTTTAAAAGAAGGTAGATTATAAGAATGAGTTTTTAGCTGGGCTTACGTTAGCTATGACAATGATACCTGAGTCTTCTCTTTCATTTGCTATTTTTAAGCTGATTATCCCCTCTAACTGGCTTATGGCAGCCTTCTAAATGGGTATCGTCTCATCGCGCCGATTTTTGGAGGAAGGACCCAGGATTTCTTGGAGGGGAGTGCTACGTGGTTGTTTTAATGCATTGCTTCCTTCTCCACGGCGTGGAATATTCTTTTTGCAGCCGTTTGCTTTAGCCGGAGTTTTGCAATTATTGTAGGCCTATTTAGGCTAGGGAAGTTTGTTCGCCTTAATTCCGCAAACACTGTTATGTACGGTTTTTTAAATGGCCTCTGCAGTGATTATTTTTATGGCCCAAGTTAGCTTGCACATTTAAAAATTATCTGAAAAAACGGTTATGATGGCTGGATGGCAAGGTCGGCATTATACATAATGCAGCTTGACCCTCTTGGACGATTGCCATCGTAGCTGTATTACCTTAAGATTACTAAAGCTGTGCCTGCTTCATTAGTAAGCCAATATTGATTGTTTGGTGTAGTTTTTTTTCTTGACATGGAGATACAAAAACAGTAATGCAATTGCTGTCTGTAAAGCGGGCTCCTTGCCTTCATTCCATTATTCAGATATTCCTTTTAATTATGGATGGACCCTTATAAATTTTTCATATGCATTGGTCTGGCAGGTGTTGGGCTTATTGAGGTCTCTTTTAACGCTTGAATATGGTAGACGAAATCACCCAATATAGAGACAATCAATAGAGAAGCTGCGGCACAGGGTATTGCAAATGATTACAACGGATTTTCGGTGGTATGGACGCATGTGCTATGGTAGCACAAACTTGTGGTAAATGTGGGATCAGGAGCAAGAGCCACGACTTTCCGCAATTATAGGTGCAATGATATCTTAATAATTATTTTAGAGTAGGTGGGCCAGTAATTGAAACAAAATTCCGATGGCTGCATTGGTGGGAGTTGATGAGGGTGCGTTGCATTGGTTTACTTTTGAGTGGATAAGTTTTAGCGTAATTATACCCAAAATTGCCTAACACCGACATGGGTTTTGTTTTGATATTGCGTTGCTGTGGTTACAGTAGTGTTACACAACCTGCCTTAGCGGTATTGATTGGCGTTTATCATTTTTCTTGGTATTCGCTTGGAAGCGCTACAACGCATTCCCGGGCAAGATAAAACATGTAGACGAAAAATGCGGTTTAAAAACATTATGAAATATACGCCACTTGTCTTTGGTTCCACCGCCACATTTTAGAAAAATTTGATGTAGCCAATTGACCCGGATGAGGTGTAATAGATTTCAAGGAGAGCAAGTGGTAGATATGTCGGCCATAGATGCGCTAAATAAAATCACGGCTCGATTATGGAAAAGGAAGGTAAGACATTACCACCTGAGTATCTTTGAGTCCTGACTGGCCTAAAGCTATTGACAAAATGGCTGAAGTTGTATTGAAAGTAAACATAGTGAAGATCCTACTTATAGGGTAATGATTAGTAAAATAACGATTAAGGCCAGAGCAATAGACCTCTACAAGTTTATTTAATTATACGCTTACGCCCATCGCGTATAATGGTTGAATAAATTGTTTTTTGATTGCTATTTTTACATTGCCTAAAGGTATTCTGAGGCGTAAATCAGGGTATAATTTTATGTTATTAGTAAAATGTAGTTGAAAACAGATTCCCTTTGGATGGCCAGTACAGCTTTCATTTGCATAGCCGATTTCGATGCATATTTTTAAATCTCACAGGGCTTTTTCTTGAAGTTAAAATAGTTTAGAACCGCCACAACTAGGTAATTATACATGTATCCATGATTTGAAACACCCACTATAAAGAGGAAAGTGGATAAGTTTTTTTCTAATATTTATAAATAAACATTAAAAGGAAAAAGCGTTTGTTAAAAATCCAAGATTGCTGCAAACGCTTTTTAATATGTTAGGTAGTGTTGAATACGTATAAGAGTCCTTAAATACTCGGCAACCGCACGTGTATTCTTCCTCAGAAGATTCTGGGGTTAGTGCATAACCATTGTTGATACTCTTTAACAAGGCTTTGCTATAGATCTTCTTTAAGCATTACCATCAGGGTTCATAGTCAGTATTCATTACCCATTTGGACTTCTTCTTCTCAAAAAACCCTTTAGTTGCAGGGCCAATTTAAAACGTTGCTCCACCATATGGGCATGCCACGCAAAATGGTACTAATGTTTTTTGTCCTATTTGCAGCTAGTTCAGTATCTATTGCCTCTGCAAAATTCACAGATTTAATAGGTCCAACAACCTTTATCTGCTCATGTCTACAGGCACACCCTCACTAACAGGTTCAGCTTTCACTTCTTTTTAGGCTCGGTTCATTCAAAACCTTCCTTCTTTCTTCTGTTTTTTCGCCGCAGCTAAGAATCAATCCAGCTAAGGCCAAAGGGATAAATAATTTCTCCATCGTTTTAGATATAGTTATTTACGAAGAGTAGCAAATAGATTAATTTTAATATGAATTCTTCAACGAATTTTAAATGCTTCGTTTTTTTTCGGTGATATTAAGTGATATTTTTGGTCATGAAAAACCCTACATGGCCTCCGTACAATGGCGTGTTCAAATTGTACTGATTCATTTTGTCGCCGCTTCTATGGAAGGGTTAACACTTGTCGCCTAAAAAGGAATCATTTTTCGCGTTAATATCAGTGTGGTTGTGTTAATTGCATGGAGAAATTGTAAACGAACTGGACTTTTGGTTAATAATCAGGGCATTTTAAAATCCATTGGTGCCCTACTGGTATAGATGCATCAAAATCTTTTAAAGGTGTTTATTTTTGCAATATCCGCATCGCTTATTTACTCTTGGGAAACAGAATGTTTTTTGACTGCAGTTTTTCCCACAAGACGCTTTTTAAACCGATTGGGCAAGTACATTATATTTTGGGTGTTTAAAAGGTCTATCAAGGAAACTATGTAAATTGCGGGGCAGATACAGCGATCGCCCCTTTAATTTCATTTGGAAGCGATCTACCGTTCTCCCAAGTACGTTAAATCAATTATGCCACCTAACTAAATCTTTAAATTAAATACGGGTTATATTTTTTTCTTTTAGGATTAATTTATTACGGCTTCCAAATCTTCTGTTGCACCAGGATGATAAGATCGGAAAAGGCGAATTTGCTTTTCACCGCTACATCCTCTATAATTAACCGCACAGGCATCGATGCCAAAAGTATTGAATTGGCTTTGGCCACTACCCAGTAATATAAGGGCGTTGCGCAATTGCCTTCCAAAACCATGTAAAAGTATTTACTACGTTCAGAAGATGGTGTGGCAGCAATAGCTCCAAATCCAAATCCATTTTAAAATTCCCATCGCTAAGTTCTATTCTTTCGCGTTTCTTTGAACAAGACCAATTACTTTCCTTATTAATCCCTGAATAGTAGTGGAAAAATGTCCATTTTTAAAAAGAAAAAGGTGGGTTGAATTGGAGGGGAATTATAGCATTGAAGTTTTTCGTATATAAGAATGTTTAATTATTAAAATGTAATTACAAGATAAGGCTTTAATTCCGTTAAGGATTAAAATGAAATAATTAGACCTTAGAAAGGGTATGTATTATATGAGCATAAAATTTTGGAATTTTTGGGTTATATTCCTTAAATTCTATTCAATATCATTAATTATAAGTTATAAGTAGGAAATAGTCAAATAAATTAATCGCAAGTTTAAACCAATTTTTTATATTTTCGTTAACGGTTAACGAAAATTAATTAACGAAAATTTATGGCTTAATAGAAAATCGACCGAAACCTGTGCTTGGTATTACCTGCTTCATTTACATTTTTCTTGTATTCTGCCCCAAGATGGCTGGGAAATGACTATTTAATGGAAAGGACTTCCCAATTTTGAACAATTGAACGGAAATGCAAGAATATAAGATCGAAAAGGGGGAAATGGTAGGTACTTCCAGATTAAATACGCCCAAATAGTTTTTATGGCTACAAAAAAGGCCTATGGGCGATTTCATTCTGGGAAATTTGATGTATATGTCTAGAAATGGAACTTAATTCCGGAGTTCAATTAGAAGTTGAGCTTTTCTCCTGAATTATAATGACGTAGGGTTACATGGGATACCATGTGAAATTGAAACCCATACAGAGAAAATGGGCTGGTGGGGTTTATGATTGGAGCCGGTAGAGTTGGCTATATCCCTTGTCTAGAAATGTTCAAGACAGAATGCTTTTAAAGCCGGGGAATGGAAACCACTATAGAATACGAGGCTATGGTCAAAACATTAGGACATGGGGTTAATGGAGTCAATGTTTGCAACCAGTGGTGATGTTACCGCAAAAGGATTTATAGCTTTTCAGGTGCATTCTATCCATAATGAAAGTCTGGAAGGTAAATAGTAAAAAGGAAGAACATTAGAGCAAGGACTCGACTTGGAGAAGGAGCGTAAGCAGGTAGCTGATATTGCCTCCGGAAATAGCACTTGAATATCAGCTTACTCTGATGAAAATAAGGAAAAGGATGGCGATATTGTTGGGACGGAAAAACTCTGAAGGCTGGCGAGGTGCCAAATTTGAATGGCGTTTCCAGAGAAAGGCTGGGAATATGGAAGATGGAACACTAGTGTTCTGTCATTCTGATGGAGCCGAATCCAGGAATGGGGGTGATATTGTGAACTACATCGGCGTTAGTAATTTTTGAATTAGTGTAGATTTCAAAATGACCGAAGGAGCCAATTAGCGGCATTAAAGATTTTGTTGCATCCAGGCCTTAATATGAGTGAAGTTCTGCAGTAGGCTTGAATTGTCAATCCTTGACCGATTAAAGGCATCCTGTGATGCCAAAGAAGGGGTCATAATGCAATAGGACCGTAGGGTCTTGTATACGATTGATTCGGCCAGAAGAACTTCGAAAAAATTCAAGAGGCAAGAATTTAATGGCATTGATAAATGGAACAATGCACGTATCGTTTGGTCCCAAGGATGGCCATGTTGAACATTTGGCTTTTAATAATGTGAAGGTTCGCTGGGAATTTGACAGGTTTAGCCAGACATTTAAAGCCTTGGTGAAAAAAAGCAAGGTACGAGGACAATGGGAAAATTTCGGAACAATTCCGGGGCAGGTATGATCCTATTGCAAGATCATGGGACCATGTTGCCTTAGAAGCTATAAAAAGTAAGGGAGTTCTAAATTTAGGTTGAATTTTAAAATAATAGATCATGAAGCGAAGGGGGACGTAGAAAATTTATAAGAAAACGCATTGGCCTCTGGATGGAATAGCCTTGTAGTGTTTAATTCCAATGAGTGCTAAGACGTTACAATAAAAATCCATCGGTTCTGCAAACGATCGAAGTAGGGGGGTATCGCAGGGTTTCGAAATAGAGTAAAGGGGCCTTTGATTACCGGCATTATTTTGGGCCACCACAAAAAAACAGAACTTTGAAATTGTAGGGGTTTCGGATATTTGGAACCGTAAGAACAGGGGACGAAGCGCTGCTCTACCTTAAGGAAAAAAAAACAGAGAGAAAGTCAAGGTTTGGAGAAAAACCAGTTTGATGAAATGTTATGATGAAAATTAAATTGATTGCCTGTTATAATCTCTACCCAGATTTCAACATGCGCTGCATACCGTTCGAGCGGCCGAATGCCAAAAAAAGATATTTATGTGGAAAAACCATTTGCTTGAAACCATGGATGATGCAAGGTGGGTAAAAGGCCGTCCAAGATTCAGGGAATAGTGTTTCAAATTGGTTCCCAAGACGGAAGTGGTTCGATTACCATGCAGCCAACGAATTATATAAGGTTCTTGGTAAAATTTGGTATATCGTCATGGTGGAAATGAGTGAATGTTAACCAGCCGGGATAGATGGCGCTTGCCTCAAACTCACCAGTGAAATTAAGGAGTCGATACCGATTGGAACGGTTATTTTGTTAAACCGACCTTACGACAGCCTGGGGATCCCAGAAAGTATCTGGAATATCGATTAGTTCTGGCCTTTTTCCTCTGGAATTCCAGGGCAATGGACTGTCCCATCAGATAGTACGTTCACTGCGTTACAGGGATTAAATCATCCCAGAAAGTGTTGCAGCGAAGGGTGGAATTAATCTTTGGAAGATGGAAGGAAAAAATTACGAGCACCATGGACGGCAGTAATTCGATTACGGCCATCAGATGATATGTCCAAGGTTTCCCAAGTGGTTATATTCCTCAGTTTTTACCAACTTCTGCAGGCTGGTACCAAGGAAAATTTATTATTCCAATGCGTGAGAATTAAACTTTGGACACCAATAAGGTAGTCCAAATGGGAGGATGGAATGCTTCCCACGCCAAACAAATGGGTATGGAGGCAAATTCAATTACAAGAATTGTATCATATCAGGAAAGTGCTACACAGTGGTTACCTCTGCTGATACAGGAGCCTTGATGATATGACCTCTTGCATATGTTTGAATTTGGATGGAAGTGTTGGAGTTCGCAAGCAAAAACAGAATGAACAGATAGATGGCAGCTTATAATCACTTCTATTTGCCAATAATAATGACAACTGCAAGCCTTGAGGACAGATTGAAATCACTTTTGATGAAAAGGGCTCAAAATGTTTTGGGCTGGAGACAAAGTGTTCAAGTATTTGATCTCAGGATAATTCCATATTTTTAAAACAGATAGAAGGCTTGGAAGTGTTTGAAGGGGTAATTGATTTGTTGTTAGATAGTTGATGTACTATTGGTTAATGGCCCATATAACCGTGCTGCTTATGTTAGTCAATTCATACAAGAAGAAATAGAAATTAACTTAAGAAGTATTTTTGGGTGGGCTTTAAACCAATGCATTTGTAATTTTTGTTTATCATTTTTTTGCCCTTCAATTGTTACATTAAGATATTCCATGTATATGATAACCTTATAGGAATTAAGCAAATTTCCAAGTTGGCAATGTTTCCATTGGGAACGGTGGATAGGGTGTTGCATAATAGGATGGGTTTCCAAGGCAAAACTCCGCGAAAAGATAAAGCCAGTAATAAAGGAAACTGGATATAAAAAAACAACACATTAGCTAGATCGCCTTAATTTGGCTGTCGTAAGAAATTGAAAATTGCCCGTTGCTTATCCCTGGAAGTTCTAAGAATTGGATGTTATTGGGATCTTCCGCAAAAAGGTAATTGATAAGGCTGTAGAGGAATGGAGTGAGATGGGTTATTTTAGTCTCCTACTATTACTTTACGGATCCTTTTTTCCTTCATAAAATGGGTTGAACATCATTTTAAATATAAATACGACGCTGTGGTTACGGTGCCATTTTTCATTGGTGGAGTAGTAATAATCTTTTAAGCAAGGCCAAGAGAAATATACCCAATAGTATTTTTGGATTACGAGGCTTAAAGCGGAGATTATCCATCCTATTTTATCGGCAGGACTCGCACATTGCAGGTAAAGTGGCCGGAAGGGGTCCTTGATGACTAGTTGAATTGGACGACTTTTATTTGTTGTCAATATCGTTACCGAGAGAGGCTTACATGCAATAATCAACAAAGGGAAAATGGATTCAGGGAATTTTTTATAACAAATTTCAGGATAGTGATATTTCCATTTTACCATTAATCAAAACCTGTAGATAGGCCTTTTAAAATCCAATTCCGAAATTGAAAGCTGGTTTAGTATCAAAGGCCAAAAGGATTTTGTAACAATGCAAGGTCTTATTTAATACCCGATATACTTAAGGCCATAATGTTTCCAACGTGTCGGTGTTGGTTTTGATTTACAAGAGGACAACCTTAAATGTCTCAGAAATTAAAGAGGATGATTTTCTGGATCAATCAAAAACCCGAATTTCAGGGGCTATACCGCCATCAAGGATCTGTTCAAATTTCTACTGACAGGATCCTTCGGGATTTAAATATGGATGTCCAGTAGGAAATTATTGTTCAAGAAATGCAATTGCTGTAGCCCTTGTTTTTATATGGGATTAACTGAAGAAAAGCTTGGCTTAGTTTCAGTCCCTATAATATATAAACACAATGTCGAAGCGATTGCCTACTTAGGTATGGTATCCAATCTTTTTATTGTATTCTGTATTGCCGTTTTAAATTCGAGATTTTGTAATTTTGCTACTTATTCTGAAACCGTTCAACGTTATCTATTGGTGTGACGCCCTGACCAGCAGACAATTGTTTCCACGCCTTGGGCTTTCCGTATTCAGCTCCTTTCCAAAATCGATTTGGGGTCTTTTTTTAGATCTTTCTTCTTGTAATGTCCATCCGCTTTTAAAAAACTAGCGCCCAAAAAAAGTTGGCGGGAACTCCGGATATGACGGCAGTTATAGACCACATCGCTTGCTCCGGAATCGATAATCATTTTACGATATTTCAGGTGCCCCGGCTTTTCTTGGTGTTTTATTAAAAACGAGTGCCATGTAGGCTTAAATCCGCACCCATTTGCATGCTGAGGCTATATCGCTCCCTTGTACTGATACAAACCCGAAAAAGCAATATAAGTTGTCGTAGATTTTTGACTCGGGCAATTAAGGACTGGATTTATAGTACCCGCGGTCTTCCTGCGCCAAGCGGCAACTAAAATTAATCCGTCCACACCTGCTTCTCTGAGGCCCTTTCTGCACATGTCTCTTTTTTCATTGATATCATGGAAGACAAGGCCACCATAACTATGGATGGCATCTTACTCCTTGGCCACCGCACCAGAGAAAAGTAATAATTAAAGGACTTTATGTTTATACAAATTTTTACATCGGCTTAATCGTGATTGGTTTGGGTGGAACTATTAGGATTTACTCCATAAGGGGCGGCTTTCTTTCCAGTTTCCTTCCTCATATCTCTTTTAATTCGGTTTTAATCTCAATAAGCCATTTCTCAAAACCTTCCGTTGTACGTTGTATTCAAGGTTGCAGGTAAAAGTACCTACTATTCCGTTCTTGGCAGCATTCCGATGACCAATATTGTTGGGCCAGATTATCAGGAACATGGGAGCCGCTACTACAGGTAGTGAAAGTTTCTTATAAGGCCTGCTTTGTTGCTCATTTTCGGTAATGGAATTTAAAGAATTAAAAATAATCTGATATGCCAAAAATGGGAAACAAAATATCTATTGTTTGCAAAAAATAGTACTTTGTGAAATTTTATGCATGCATATGAATTTCAAAAGTACAAAATAAAAGTATCTGTTTTTGTTTTGTTTATTTTTTTGTTCTGTTGTTTGATTTTGTTGTTTTATTGTTGTTGTGTTTGTATATTTTTTTTTTTTTTTGTTTAAATTTTTTTTTAAAGAAATTCGAAATTCGTTTGGAGCGACGTTGGGATGCCCAATCGTCACATGGCCAATTCGGGCCTATTTAAATTTGCATGAGCCATTACGAAGAGTCATTTTTGTTGGAAACTAGGGTTTAAACCAAAAAAGACAAAAATTTGTCACAAGGCATAATATTGGGGTACCAGTGGGTATTCCATGAAACATGTTATTATGTTTAAGGAAGCATTTTTTAGGGGAGCCTGTAAAAGTTTCCTTGGAGGTTGGGTAGGATTGAAGTTTTTTTGCCCAATAGGAATGTTTTTGGAATTTTCCATCATTTAATTTTTTATTGATGGGAAACGGGAAAAGAATTTTTTGCGCACTGTCCAGAATTTATTTTGGGGAGCATGGATAAAGGGATTTAAGGGGGAACCAAAGAAGTTTTTTGTTTGGGGAAACCCGGGTTTAAAAAATCCTCCCCCTCTTCCGGTGGGAGG
>Ga0163217_1098161_pt1 | contig 12004 bp, 10 predicted proteins | sample SynspAceP_FD_185933 | JGI IMG/M metagenome (GOLD analysis project Ga0163217, IMG submission 185933) | Saline lake microbial communities from Ace Lake in Antarctica - Synechococcus sp. Ace-P (PacBio error correction) | ecosystem: Environmental > Aquatic > Non-marine Saline and Alkaline > Saline ... | reverse complement strand
ACTCCAATATTTGTTTTTTTGGCCTTGTGAGGGGCATTTCCTTTTTGCTCGGGTGGCGTAATCCCCTTTGTTCCCTAGTCTGGAATTCAAGAATGGTATTGGATTTTGTCAAAATAACATTTGTCGAACCTTGGGCACTTTCCCTTCCTCGGAATTGTTGTTCCCAATCCACCATCAAAACCAATACCAAGTTCCGGGTTGTGTAGTTATTCTGACAATTCCTTTAATTTGCCCTTGATTAACTTTAAGAATTTATTCCATCTTTGGGGGTTGGTCCTTGCATTGTTATCGGGAATGGAAATCTCTAGTAAATGCGTATAGTCTTTTATAGGACCAGGTCCGGTATAAGGAATAATAAATGCCCACATTTAAAATTATTTTTTCGTAAGTGCGGATACAAACGGAGTTTATTCACGTCCTGTTTGGCCGCCGAACTTTTAACAGCATCAAAAAATCGCCATATTTGGTGTTCCCAAAGGGCAAATGCCATCATGGTGTTAGAGGTAATTACCGGAATATTTGCACCACTGCGTTTAATAAATCGGCCCCAAGCCTGGGGGGTCATATTTTTTTGCGGTGATCCTTTGGTTTGCTTCAAAATAATTTCTCGTGTAAATTATAGCCATTGAAAAAGGACCAGGATTCGTTTCGATCCCATTTTACCGAATATTAAGCCCAATGGATAAAAAATCCCCAATTTGGCGTCTTTTAACCATTGCATTTTCGCTCATTATGTAATACGGGTTCTTTGAGCTTGTTCTTGGGCAAAATTTTACGTTATGGCCCAATAGAAAAATGGAGGTAATCAGTTTCTTCATGATGTAATATGTTAATTGTTAAATAAATATATTTAAAATCACTAAAGGGTTAATCCACTTTTTTTAAATCGGAATCACCAAATTTTTTCTGGTTTACTTTCAAGATATATTTGGTATTGGCTTTCACGTTAAAACAAATTTGGATTTCTATGCTATGTTTTGGCCACCAAAGACCTACTTCTCCAGACGGCCTTCTCAGTCAAGGTCAACCACAAATTATTACGCGGGGCCACCAACCATGCAATCTTGCCTGAACCCAGTTTCTCTGGCAAGGCAGGCAACAATCTAAGGTCCTTCGTGCGACTGTAATAACAGCTCCGCTACACCGGGCATATATCCAAAATTACATCTATTTGAAATGGAGGATTGCTCGTCGAACAAATTATCGGCAATGGAAAATCTGATCAATTTATTTGATATTCTCCCGGGCACTTGGCATTCCAGTACGTGCATGAAATTGATCATCCAATCCCTGCTCCATCCGTTTACCTGGCACCCCCGTGCTGGAGTCGGAAATCGATCGTTTTTTGAGCTGCAGAAAAGTTCCTTTATTCTTTGAGGTAATGGCATCCCCTGGATGAAGGGTAGGAGTGCGACATATGGCGATGGCCCTTTTCCGGCTCCTCATACTCCTGGTTTCTCCAAGATGCCTACCCATCTTTCCAATGGTTAACCCTGGGTAAGATCTTTCAATTTTTGCCTTTAACTTCCTTAATAAATCATATCTATCTGCAACCTTTTCTGCAGCTTCCATGTGTTTCTCAAAAGCCTCTGCTATAATTGTGCCCAATTGCCGTCCCTAAGGAACATAAGCAGCTGGTTTAACCATCCTTCCGCCAAATAGGAGTTTTCTGGGGAAATCTTCGGGTTAGGAAATCCATTTTCACTATTTTCATTCTTTCTGAAGCCAATCCAAAATTAAAACTCGCTAATCGATTTAGGTATGGATAAGCACGTTCTTGCAGAAACACCTTGTCCTGTGTAATCTATAATGCCTCCCAATAATGTTGGCCCAGCACGCCACCGTGGATCCATGCGCCCCAATAGGGGCATATTCGGTCACGCAATCCATGGAGCGCAGTCGGTAGCGTGATGTTGTACTGCTCCCCGAACCTTATTACCATATTGCTCCTTTGCCGTAATTTTTCCCCGTTCCAACAACCGATCCCCATATCGAAAGAGGGCATATTGGAGTTCAGAGAGATTGGTTACTTCTGCTGGCATAATTCATTTTGAAGGTTTAATGTTGAGATGGTAATCCGCATTCCAAGGGGCTTCTATATGCTCGCTTCCAAATACCTGAGGGTTTGGGCAGGTATTGTTTTCCTTGGCTAGGAAAGAGAAATTAACAGATTAACGGGCCATACTGAAATAATTTTGCTGCCAAATCAGGATCTTCGTTACCATCTTTTAATTCTTTGTACCTTAAATCCGTGGGCAGGAATCCAAGTTCACTACCCCCCAACTCAAGACCCGGTTCATACAAGCTGGAATAACCGTATATGCCTGCTTCATATTTCTGAAAAGTTGGTCCTTCAAGGCCTTTTATAGGTTGCATTATTTTTTAGCCAACATATCATCCATGTAAAGGAGTATTACACGATAAATATAGTTGCCCTCCCTTTACTCCTTTTAAGGTTTCAAGGCTCCATTTTTGGCCAATACCCTCGCCAGACGTATTTTCTACCTTTAAGTCTTGATCTCGAAATTTAACGCCATAATCTATCTCCAAGGGTTGGGATTTTCCTTTTCCCCGCCAAAATTGGGTCTACCATTCCCATCATACTGATTTTTCCGAATCGGAGGGGTTTGCTTGTAGTTCGGTTTTTATGTCCATGATCTTTCCGGCCGATCCAATTTTTAGAGTCCAAAATCCATTCCTTCTTTGGCAGTTAGTAGTCAAATTGATTACCATACGTTCATTCTGGCCTTGGAAGAAAAAACCTTTTCGGAATAGGGCTCCCTTACATTTTATAGGATCCACTTCTATTAAGCATTCGTTTAGGTTTTAAAGACCTTCTATAGTCTTCAACATTCTTTCATCACCTTTAAAATCGATTACAAAAGAATCACCCATGTTCTGCGTGTGACCTGATTACCGTTTTATATAGGAAAACTTATCCATTATAGCGGCATCTACCTCGTGAGGTTTCCCCTTCCTTAACAAGGCTTCTTGAAATGCTCTAAATCTTCTGGGGAACCCTTGGAATTACCCCTCAATCCGGGACCTCGGCGCCCACATGGAATCTTCATTGAGCTGATATCCTTTCTTTTTGAGGGTCTCCAAAACCATGGCCCTAATCGGACCGTTACCCACTGGCAAGGCTTCCATCCATTTAGCCGCTGGTTGTGCATTACCATAGGCCATTGGCTTCCCTGATATTTTTCTGCCCTGCAACTTGAAATTATTACCCAAGAAGTGTAGTAAAAGGCACCTTTATCCTATTCATTTCTAAATCTTTAATTTTAATTTCCAACTCCCAATCATCCGTTCTAAAGCGGACCTGCGTAAGGCCCCCTGAATTTGAAAAAGATTGGGTTAATGCCCCATTTGTAAAAGCAACCGAACGGCCATGGGTTTTTTCCCTTTGAGGAGGACCACCTCAACAGTATTTGCCATTTAATTTTGGCCTTTGCGGGGTAAGACCTTGATCAATCCCTGCAATATTTAAAACTTCGTGTAACTCTTTCTTTTTTCATTAATTCCATCATTCAGAAATGATTTAAAATGAGAACGATTTCTTGTTTCTTAATCTCCCATGAACTGTAAGACCGGTCCGAAAATAATCCAGCTCCTCTTTTCCATAGGTTTTGGGCCAAGGCCCATAGCGCCAATCAGGTGTCCTACATTCCTGCTAATTGATGGGGTGTATTCTCTAAATTTCCAATATTCATTTGGTGGGACCACCATTCCGTATTTGGACTAATTATTCATCTGGTAATAACTGGGCATCCCTAACATGGGCTGCATCCGTTTGCTTTAGGGTCGTCAATATTTATACGGGCTATCTGCCACAAAATTTAAAAAGGCAGTTCCTTAACCCCATTCCTCCCTCCAGGATTATTTTGATCATCAAGGGAAAGGATTGTATAATAGGAAAAGAGGGGTCTACCCTATTGGATTTCCCCTTGAGCACCAAATAACATCCGGCTAAATTGAAACTGGTATTCGTGGTGAATCATGGCATTGTAGGCCAAGCCAGGAATTGTTGGGCCACCAAAGCACTTCATTATAGTTTTTCCGCGCTTCTTTTAATTCGGCATCCTCCGTATCAATTCCTTTGGTAACCCAACCTCTACGGGCGTTCTCCACCCCAACTGGAATTTAATTTTCACGCCTACGGGAAAATCTAAGTATTTGAATAATTCCCTGCCCAAAGGAATAAGCTACGGAACTAAACCTCTCCATGGTCGGGTGTTACACACTCCATTTTCCTTTTAATTTTGGATCCTGAGATTTATCCGTATCTGCTGTGCAACTTGGAAAAAAGCGTATCTCTGGATAATTGGCGTTTTTTATTTCTTCCCTTACTTTTTCCAATCCGTTTTTTTTGGCGTCCATTGCATATATGCTCTTTGTTCCGATCCCAACCAAACCTCACCAATAGACATTTTCAACTCCATTTTTCATGACCTCCACCATAACGCTAATAGGTGCCCCAAGCTTTGGGAGTCGGCAATTGTAAAGCCCCAACCCTTGGAAAGCCTTGGTTGGTAACCTTCATGTTATTCAAGTACCATTAAAACAGTTAATCTCCTCCTGGTCGAAGTCGTCATCCCCAAAATGGTAACACTCGATTTCTTTGATTGAAGGACCATTATTATCGGAAAGAAATGGAAAGAAGCCATATCTCTCCATAAGTATTCCCGGCCAATAGCCATAGTACTAATAGTATTATCTTTTTCATTGTATTTTACTGTTTTCGTTATTTAATATTGTTCTTTTGATATATTTGCCCAAACTTTATACCCCTCCGGGCAATAACATGGATTACCATCCTGGGAATATAATCTGCCCTTTAAAAACCCATTTTCATTCAGAAACTCAACTGATGCAGTTGTAATAGATACATTTGTCGTTTTCCAAAATCCTGATCAAGGAGTGAATTTTTATTGTATTTGTCCCGTCTTCCGTGTTTGGATTCCAGTTCCTTGGGTTAGGGGCCAAATAACATTATTTTGTAGCAGGCGAAATTTTTTTCCCCCCCCCCCTTGGTTACTTCCAAGACATTACTGGATATACCCTCTGCGAATTCCTCCGCTGTTATTATCCTTCAAAAATTTATATTACACCAAAATGGCCAGCACACTACCTTTGGTTAGAGCAGTTTCATATTTCCATTATTTAGGCGTTACAATTAGGTGTTGGGTTCGATCCCCAGGAAATGCGGCACCGATCCAGTTTAAAATCGTTAAATAAAGGATCAGCAGCTTCTTTACCTGGGGCATAGGTGACATTAGGCCTATTTCCACCCCACCTTTGGGTAATGAAATTTCCAATAGGAGTAAAATCAATTTCTTTTTGATGTTCTGGCACAAATGAATCTTTATATCAAATTGGCCTGGGCCCACCAAAATATTTACCTTCTTTTCCACCCTGCAGCGGAACGAAAATTCGGGCACTCGGAGCAGGTTAACTATAGCAAAATTCAACTTTTGATCAGTAGCCCTAAGTTATAAAATCGACAATCGGACTGGGAGTCTCCCAAAACTTATGGGGATGGATGCCCCACTCCATTCCTTTTATAAATAACATCAATAGCACTCCATTCGCCTTTATTTCCAGCTTCAAAAGGCGCTGTTATTTTCTTCGATAGCACAACAACATTCTGCCTTGTCACAACTGTGCATCATGGAATAACCAACCCTTTGGCGATAGCCTTTATTTTGTGTTATGGGGATTCCCTCTTTAAAATTGGGAAATATCCTTTTGCTATATTCAGTGAGTACACCTTTTTAAATTGTTCCCAATCCGAGACACTCCTTGGCCCTTTCCCAAACCTCCTGGCCAGCTTCTTGCCCACCAATACAGGGGCATCGGGCAATACACAAGGCAACTTTTTAGAATTTTTTGCTGCCCATTATTAAACAATCAATCCACCACGGCTCATTTACCCTCCAAAACCACTTTTTTAGAAGCCCGTCTTGCGTCATTAATTTATTAAAAATCGTCCCACGCCTTCATTGCCTCGGGACCTCCAAACAAATTAGCTACATCGCAATCAGCGATATGAAAAGCCTTCTTTCCAATAAAAAGCCGATATCAGTCTGTGCGGTTTCATGTCCCAGAACCTGGCACGCAATTACCAAGGAGCTTTCCAGTCGCACTTTTCTTGGGCCGGACAAGTTTGCAAGGCGTTCCCCTTATATTTCGAAATGGAAAAGAGATAAACCATTTTAAAATTTTCTGCTTCCAGAGCTTTTAATTCCTTTTGATTTTAGCGCATCTATGGTTTTCCATTTCCTTTTGCACTACCGCCTCATATTAAATCGCCTTGTGCAATCACCTTGCCCCCTTAAAAGAAGAAGGATGTATTCATATCGGGCAAATAAAAACCAGGCTGATTTATGAAAAGCTGATTTATAAATCCAACCACTATCCGAATTTTGGTCTTAAACGCACCCGAACGGTGTAATTGGGTGTTATCTTATTTTTTGATGACCTTCGTTCCATATCCCAGTCAGTATCCGTGTAAATGCAGGAGGTACAGGAAGAGTAAAAGAATTATCCTTGTATTTCTGTTTTCTTTTAAAACTTATTGGACAATTCAAATATAATCCGCTCAAAATCGTCTAAATGAAAACCCGATTCTTGCAGCTTACCTATCATTGGTGGCCCAAATTTTATATAAAAAAACAAACATTCCGGCTTAAAATTCCCAATGCATTGGAATAGGCCTTCTGGTTTCCCACATAGGGTTATGTCTCCCTTTTTTAAAAAGGCGTTCTTCCGCTCACCCCAAAAATCTGTACCTGATATGGGTTTCCTTAGCATGATTGCAATTGTGCCGGAAAGGAATTTTTGTCCTTATGACTACACCTTGCAACCATAGGTAATGCTGTTTCCCTACGCAGGCCAATTTTGATGGGATCCTGAAAGGGTAGCCTCCAGCGGAATTTCCGTTATTATAAATAACCCTAATAGTATAAATTGTGCAGCCTTACTAACATGTCTTTTTATTATATCAAACCCCTTTCCAGGAAGGATATTAATTCGTTTTTAATCCCAAGTACTTTTTTGGTTGTCCATAAGGCTTTCCCTTTTTCTGGAGCGCTTATTGGCACCCCCTTAGGTTTCCCTTGCTGTCTTTCTTTTCCACTTGATTGTTGACCTTTGAATTATTGACCTTTTTCAAAATCGAAGCTTGACCATCATCAGTTTCATAAAGGGTTAAACTCCCCTTCCTTTTGTACCATAATGACAGGATTGATTTAGTTACTTCTCTCCCAATTTTTAGGAGCTGTCTTCTGAACGGGGTCGCATTGGAATTATTCCGCCATCCCTAACCATAAATTGGTATTTTTTTTCCCAAATCCGGAAGCTTACTGTAATACCTCATTTTCTCCGACAAATTTGCCATCGTAGAAATCGAAAACCATTTGGCTGCCGGGAAGGCATTTACCTTTCTTTTCCTTCCCCTCAAACATCGGAAGCCACCAAAATATTTATTCGCCCCATATGTATTGATCTTTAATTTCACTTTCTAATCGGGCCACCTTATAGGATTGTCGGTGGATCCAGTTGACCTTCGGCTCACATTCGTGGTTATAGAAAACCATCCACCAAATTCATTGGCCCTAAAGGGAGGCAAGCTTCAAATGATATTTGGGAAAGGTGGTTAGATTATTATGCAATAAACTGCATTCTTAGAATTGGCCACGTCCCTAACGGCTGCTTCCACTTCGGAAAGGACCAATGGTTGGTACCATCATGCCCAGGCATTAAGGCGATGGCCATTGGCGAAAAACAAACGGATGTTGCATTCTGCGCAACCACTCTTCTGCGTTTTTGAGCACTTACCTCTGGGGTCCATAACACCCTATAACCTACTATTTTTACTGGGCCGGTTATTAATCTTTATGACTGTCATTATCGTTATTAAATTACAATAAGGGCAAGCCACTGGGCCCCGGCATTGGATTGCCCTGGACCAAACCGTATGTCTCTTTGATTCCTTCCTTTTAAACATTTAGCCAGTTCATATCCTGGATCAACGACCGTATTAAGACCTGTTCTTCATTTGTTTCGCCACTATATCCAGAGGGGAATTGTAAGCGACGTCTGGCCATACCAAAAAATCATTACCCATCAACCTTTCAATCTATTTATAACGCTGACCTAAGTTTAAATGATTTTCAACAAGTCTGTGCCTTAAAATATACGGGTTCCTGAAGCATCAAATCTGTGAACAATACCCATTCAACGGTATGGAAGCTGAATAGATCTTTTTTCAACTTTGGTATAAACGAACCCACATTGGAGATACATAGGGATGTCAACCATAAATTGGTGGCGAATTACCCTTTGTCAAGTAACTCGGCATTTGAATTTTTTCGGGATCTGGAAACCTTGTTTTCGTCCCATTTCAAGGATGCAAGGGTAGGACATCTACTGCTCATCCTGGTATCTACCCCAATAAAATCTAAGGGGAAAATCCATGGTTTCAAACTCTTTTGGCTTCCTTAATTTATTCGTACTTGATATCTATGTTGGGTACTCTTCTGGTAATCCAGCCCCATTTGGGAGAATATAACCACCCTCCGTTAACTAAATTATGCGTATGTTTACCGCTTCCAATTAGGTGAGGACCCACCATACTACTAAACATCGGTTCTTTGCCGCCACGTACCATATTTCCACAGCATCGATTAAGGTTCGGGCTGCCATTTTTGGCCGATCCGGGTATTTCTATCCCTTAAATACAGGTTTATCATCCGCATCTACACGGAACACCTGTCCCGGCATAAACCAGTAACTATACCTAGCGGCATCTATTAGCACCCCATACCCTTTGGAGGCACAAAAATGGAACTGCGGGGCATTGGGTACGCCCCAATCTCCCTACCACCGTAATGATCACATGTAATGCATGATTACGGCCCCCTTTGATGTACCGTCTTAAAACTTGAGTCCCAAGCCATATATTCTGCTCCTCCTTGGATAATGGGAAATTGCAAATAAGTCTTCCCATTCAATGACCTTTGGTTTTAATTTATTCCTCTTGAAAAGGAAAATAGCTGCTGGCAATTTGCTGAGTGCCCCAACCTTGGGTCTGCACATCAGCTGCCTTTAATCAGCCGCTAATATTCCTTTGGCTCCCCTTACACTGGTCTTCCAAATTCCACTTTTTCAGATTTTCGGTCCTCACTCCAAACTCCTTCCATCTACTGAGAGTGAGTATATTGGTTAGTTGAGTAGGCACAAAATAATTACAGGAATTTTGAAACTTCATTGTAATTGGATTTTTAAAGTTACGTTTTCCACCACAAATTTGGTTGAGAACTACAAAACAATGATCCCCTCGAATCCGCTCGAAGGGGGACACCTACCAGCTATTTAAATAAAAAATTTTCCGGTCAGTAGCGCATCCCGATAGCTATCGGGAGAGACAGCTGAAAAACGATTTTTATCGATTAATTTACAAACTATTGTCAACGTATAATTCGGCAAGAACCAAAATTGGCTTAACCGATTCACCGCTATATGCTTTGCAGTTTTGCTTGGAGCTCCGAGTCTCTCGCGATCCCCAATTTCTTATTTTTTGTTTTTTTATTTACCACATTCACCTGCTTTTAAGTAATAGGAGGATTTAAAAACCTAACCCGACTCCAAAAGGGAGTCCCTGTTGGAAATTAATATCGCCTGGGCCAACCAAGGTCATAAATACTGACTGATATAGCTTAACTACTATCTTGAATGTTGGAAATTAAAATCCGAGGTAGAAACTTCCTGTTTTACCTTTTCTCCATTTAATTTTAACCCCACAAGTTTAGTTATGGCGGTCTTAATTTTCATCTTTGTGTTAGGCAATGAATGCGTCCTACAGGTTGCCAAAGGTATCGCAGCTTTGCCCTTTTACCCATTGTCTTTCCGTTCTATGTTTTGAAAAAGCCTCTCACTGTAATCGTTTGTTGCAGCACATATCCGGCAACATGATCTAAAGCATTTTCATTCCGAAACATAAGATGCCTTTTTACCGTTACCACGGCCAATTCAACTTGCCCAAAATCTGTTTTTTCACTTCCTTTTGGAATGGATAACATCATCATAGGCCCTACTATGCAGAAGGTTGCTTAAAGAAAAATACTGGCTCTTTAGGGGACCGCCACCCGCTATTCTGCGGGCATGTTTTGCATAATTTAGACCTCACACAAAACAATTCTTTGGAAGGTCTTACAAGGGAGCTTCCTAAACGGACGCTACTATTCCACTTAGGGACAGTGCTTTCATTTTACTGACAACCATTTTTTTTATTCGTCCAGTCCGTCTGTTCAAGAAATCCTCATTGTAAATCCCTTTCCGAAGGCAAGATTTTACATCCAATCGGGATGCCATTTGCTAATTGCACACCTGGATTTTTCCTTTTACCTATTTTCTCCAAATCGTATTAGTTTCAATCTGTTTCTATTTATTGCAGTTATATTTATTATACTTGTTGTAATCTGATTTTCAAATTAATCCATCAGTTATAAAAACTTTCCCAATGCTTCCAATCCTTACTACCATAGCCTTCTGGATCATATCTTTTGCTTTTCCCTAGATGCTTCTCCCATTTTCTTATGTAGGAAACCATTAAATCTGGTTCATTGCACTTTCTACTTCATGAAACTGACCATAAACATTTATTCTTTTTCCTGTGGGTCTTGCTTTAAATCGTTACAATTGAAATTTTTGTAAGGTCTTCCTATTCCCTTTCCGAATTAGGTTTCTGGCGCACTCCCAACCACCAGACCCTGGGGCAAAAGACCATTTTCCAATTGTCCTTTTTCTTATTAGCTAAAACTTCCATTTATAGAATGATGCCACGTAGCCTCTCTTCTTATACTCTTTGGAAGCGGGATTTACTAAAACAATGGTAACATTGAAAACTATCCTCATCCTTCGTATCTGCCAAAATCCACACCCACTATTTCGGCAACAGGTAGCCAATAAATCTTGTGTGCAATATTGGTTTTGTCCGATTTTTGAATTGGGTTTAAATTTAGCGGGCCATTTTACCATAATGGAAACCGATGTCCTCCTTCAAAAATATCGGCCTTATGCCTCTTAAAATTCCGTTGGGACTATTGCCCTTTGGCAATCATTTTCATTGATACAGCTGCAGGCGAGCAACCATTGTCGCTTCGTAAAGAATAACCAAGGGTATTTTCTTCAATCCCTGTTCCTTTATTAACCGCCGCCAATTGTCCCCATTAATAGGCAATCGAATCATTCATCATAAAATCCCCATAAGGATGGTAGATCACTTTTTCCCTGCCCATTTCTTCTGTGGGGAGAATTTGGGGTTGTGGGGAGATTGGTAGCGCAAATACAAAAAGAAATGGGATCTTTCCTTTTGATTATATTCTTTATATAATTTAAAGGATTTTCTAAAAAAATTTAGGGGTTTAAACATCTCAAAAATAAAAAATCGGCGGACGTGTAGGGTCCCTTTCTCCACCATCCCATAATTTTTAAGTCTTACTTTTCCAGGTTAAACCGTATTCCGGCACCATGGTAGGCATTTCCATTTTCCACATAGACATTTATGGAAAGCCATAATCCAACGAAACCACAAGCCCATATGAATATGTAAAAACCAGGGTATTGGGGAGCATTACCTACTTTCTTTGGAAGAAATCTATAATTTATCAAAAATCTCCCTGGGTCCCAAAACCCTTCCCCAGATTTCCACTTTGGGGCATCCTTTAGTTGCCCAGTTCCCATTCCCAATTTTTGCCCATTTTTCCCAATAAAAATTTGCCGTTTTTTCATAAACCTTTCTTTTTTGAGCAAAGAGGGTGGCGGGACAAAACCCAGTCAGGTTCTTGTTTTTTGGAAAAATCAAAAGGCATTGAAATGCCCGTAAGCACCCCCACTTTTTAATGGCGGGGCTTTCTTTCCCCCCCCAATTTTAATTTTACCCTTTCCTTAGTTTAATTTTACTTTTTATCCTCTTCTTTTTTCCCTCTCATTTGGTGGTTTT
>Ga0163217_1061064_pt1 | contig 12004 bp, 16 predicted proteins | sample SynspAceP_FD_185933 | JGI IMG/M metagenome (GOLD analysis project Ga0163217, IMG submission 185933) | Saline lake microbial communities from Ace Lake in Antarctica - Synechococcus sp. Ace-P (PacBio error correction) | ecosystem: Environmental > Aquatic > Non-marine Saline and Alkaline > Saline ... | reverse complement strand
ACACGACCCGCTCGCGAGTGTGCCGAGGCCGCGGGCAGTGAAAAGCCACGCGGCCCAGTGATCGGCCGCACGAAGGCTGGTCAGTGCCCGGTGTATCGATCGGTGTCAGCAACGCACCACCGACCTGCCCATGGCGAGTTCGTAACCATGGAGCTGCAGCGAGAGGCCTGGTGCACAAGAGGCGCACGCAGCTACAACACCCGCATCGACCGGAAACCGGCAGGATCTTGATCTGGCCATGCATGGCGGCCGATGCCTTGCTTGCGCCGCCATTTGAATGGCCTGAAAAACTTCCCCTCTCCGAAAGCCGTGGGATGGCCCTTAACCACCCTCAACGGCAACGCCCTGCGCAGCCTGCTACATGCTTACGCACTCGTTATCGCAACGCCCTCGTGATCACTCTGGCTGGGGCGTCGGGCAGGGGCGCCCAGAAACCTTGCGCGGAAAACCGCTCTAAAAGCACCCTCGGCCATCCACTCGCCAAATGTTCCTGTTTTATCGTTGCCGGGCCTAGCACTATACCGATACCGCGCAGGCAAGGAATCGGCACCCCCACGCGACCCTGGTGCTCCGACGATGGCCGACGCCAATTGCTGACACAGTCCCCAGCCGTCGAGCGCCCGTGGCCCCCAGATCACCCCTGAACGACGAGGTATGCGTCCAGGCGGCTCGAACCAGCGCAAATTCGTCGGTATCCGGGGATCACGCCCCGAATCCTGCCCTTGCGCCGCTTTGAAGGTGTTAGCCCAGGGGTCGTTTCTTTCAGCCCGGATTGACATGTTTCATCCGCCCGCAATCGTGGCCGTGATCGTGCCCCGACCTGCCGCGACAAGGCTTACTGCCGCTCGGAGCCGCACGTCGGCCAGGAACCCGCGAACCGTGCATCATCGTTCGAGGTGATCGGTGCGTGATGGCGCCAAAGGCGCAGCGTTTCGCAGCAATCAGGACGAGGCGGCTGCCTACATTCCCGCTGAGACCATGAGTACAACAGAGTTGGCGGGAACGCACCCGGCTTTGGGGCGAGCGCTCACCTTTCATCAGAGCGTCGCAGGCGCTCAATGAGGGCCCAGTACCAGGGAGCGCAAGTTCCCAGAATCACCAACCTCGCTGCCCGCCAGCTCCCACCGCATTTCCTGGCAGGAGACGGATTTTCGCTCGGTGGCGCTCCCAACAGGATGGCGCTTTCTCGATCTGTCGGGCTACGATTCACCGCGGCACTGGACCTGATGCTGGAGCCATCGGCGAGGTCTCCCTGCTGCCGTGGGTGGCATCCGGCATCATGAATATCATGTTGCGTTCTCGGTGATTGATGAAGCAGCACCCAGGAGATCGGCTGGCGCAAGAACTCGGGCCCGCAGTGGCGATGTGCTTCTCAGTTTCTGGTCGGAGTCGCCTTGCTGCTCGCCAGCCTGGTTGGCCTGAGTCGGCTCAGTGGCGGTGGGCGACTGGCCTACTGTTGAGGGCAGCATGCCCGCTTCACGCCGTTACCGGCAAGCGATGCCCATGGGAAACAGCGTGGTGTTCAACCTCGTTGCAGCTCTCGGGCGGAGAAATTCGGGCTCTTCGTTCGGGGTGTGCGCAGGCCCGCCGCCGCCGCCCGGCTCCGATCCGATCGTGGCGCCATGCGGCAGCGGTCTGCAGCCTCGAGCACAAATTCTTAAGAAGCCCGATTGTGTTGCCATTCGCGACCAAACGCTCCACGCCATTGATGTTGTGATGAGCATTCGAAAGATTTGCTTTTAAACTGTGCCCCGCACTCCCTGCGGTTGTCCGAAACACCAGCAGATCGCTCATGATTTATCGTGCGATCTTGTTGCGGTCCCAGGAGTTTTCATCTGGAGCGGGTGGTTTCCCCTTCGAAGTGCCCCTTGAGCTTCGAAGCTCCGCTCGGCTCGGAACTGGAAACTTGGAACCCTGGCTGGGCGGCCCGAGGGCGCTTGGAGACCGTAAGCCGCCTCCGAACCTGATGATCGAGGAAGGCATAAAGCCCCTGCTTGAACATTCGATCCCCAGGCATCAAGCGCCCAAGCGGCATTCCAACTGCCGCCCGTGCACAAACTGAGTAGCAAGAAGTCAGTAGGCACCGGCCCCCGGCGGCAAGCCAGGCATTTACAATCGTAAAATTTAAAGGTCGTTCCATGAATCAGCGCTGGCGTCTGATCGCTCTCTGGGCTGCTGCCGCTAGGCCCGTAGTATAGCGCTGTTTCTGCCTGGCAGGTGCTTCAGGCAACGGCAGCGGGGTGGTGGCGGCGATCGTTCGCTCCCCAGGGGCAGCAACGGCTGGCCCCGCCCACACCCCGTCGCACGCATGAGCTATGGCCGCTTCCTTCGATTACGTCGAGCGGGGCGGGTCACAGCCGTGACATTATGACGGCGGCCGCAACGCCGTGATCGAAGCTTCCGACCCTGAACTCGATAACCGCGTCCAGCGCCTTGCGGGTGACCGCCCGGGCTGGCACCCGAAGCTGATTCAACACCCTCAAAACAAACAAGGGATCAGCATTCGAATCCCATCCCCCCAAGAACAACCCTCCGGTGTTGGGCATCTTTGGCAACGCTGCTCTTCCCACTCGCTGTTGATCGCGGTCGTTGATCTATCATGGCCCCGCCGCTCCTCCTCAATGCCCGGCGGGTCCTGGCCAGCCATGCAGTTCGTAAAAACCAAGGGCCCGTTTTGCCATGGAGGCCGAAACGGCGTCAAATTCGATGACGTCGCTACCGGCGTGGAAAGAAGCAGGAAAAAAGGACCTCGAAGAAGGGGTAACCTTTTTGAAACAGCCCGAGCAGTTCACCTCCGGTGGAGCAAAAAATCCCCGTGGCCTTCTGTTGGTGGCTTGGCCGCCAGGAACCGGCCAAGACGCTTTTGGCCAGGCAATCGCCGGCGGAGGGCAGGTGCTTCCCTTCGTTCTCGCTCTCAGCTCTGAGAATTTGTTGAGATAGTTCGTCGAGTCGGCGCCAGCCGTGGTCCGCGACCATATTCAAACGCGCAAGTGAGAACAAGCCCCTGCCTGAGCTCATCGACGAAATCGATGCGATCGGACGGCACACGCAGGTGCGGCATCGGTAGGCGCAACGCATCACACGCAACAACCCTGAACCAACTGCTCACTGAAATGGATGGCTTTTGAGGAATACCGGAATCATCATCCATCGCGGCCAGCCAACCGCCCCGATGGCTTCGATTCGGGCGCTGCTGCGCCCCGGCCGTTCGACCGCCAGGTGTCCGTAGACGCTCGCCGACATCAAGGGGACGCCTGTCGATCTGAAGGTCCACTCCCGCAACAAGAAGATGCGCTGAAAGGTGTTCTCGCTCGAAAGCCATCGCGCGATCGCACGCAGGTTTCACCGGATCTGATTCTCGCCAACCTGGCTTCAGATGAGGCAGCCATCCTCACGGCCAGGCGCCCCGCAGAAGCCACCACCCTCGCGAGATTCGACGATGCGGCGATCGGGTCATTGCCGCATGAAGGCAAGCCCCTCACGATGGGACGCAGTAAAAGCGATTGATCAGCTTATCACGCAGGTTGCCATGCCCTCGCCCCCCCCCCCCATGGGCGACCCTGGTCAAGCCAACATGACCCCGGTCCAGAAAGTCACCCTTGATTTCCGCGGCCGAGCCAGGCCTCACACTGGGTTCTCCCCTGACGAGGACCAGGATCGCTTGTCAGCCCGTTTGCCCAGCTGCTGCTCGCGCCAGCATGGGAGCCCTGGGCGCGCGAGCTGCAGAAGCCGTGTCTCGCGGCCATGCCGAGAGTGACCACTGGCGCCGGGTGGTGACATTTCAAGCAGGTGGCCGGCACTGCCGGCCAGTATGGATCACCCGTATTCGGCATGGAGTGGATCTTGGGCCGGTGTCCTGAGGTAGGCACATCAGGAGGTGTTCCTGGGCCGCGATTCTGAGACCCGCCGAGAGTGACATCACCGAGTCGATCTCGTGTGTGCGGATCGAGAGCAGATCAGGCTGATGCGACAGCTGCTACGACGAGCACCGTCGTCTTCTGTGAAAAGCAACAGAGCCATGCTGAAAGGATCGCTCTAGTCGAACTGTCTCATCGAGAAAGGAAAACTCGATGGGATGAACTGCGCAGCTCAGGTGATGCCCGAATTCAACCGTGATTCCCGAAAGAGAGCGCTTCTCTCCCCTGCTTAAGCCAGCCTAAGGGGGCTAAAAGCACAGCGAAAGGTGGTGGTTCGTGGGGGCGAAAGCCCAAGGCTTTCGCTTGCATTGGAATTATGGTGGTGTTCTTAACCTATTGCTTCATCAAAGACTCAGTACTTGCCAAACTAATTTGGGATACATCGCCTATCCACCTTTGAAGCAAATACCACCGCCAATGGAGCTCGTTCAGCCCAATACCGCGGCGATGACTGACTCCAGAAAGGGTTGGCCTCCACCAGCAATTTGAAGATGTTGCGAGGAGGGTGGGCTGATTGGTTCGCGAACATCCAATAGTAATGCGGCAAAGGCAGCCAAAGACAATGCCTATTCAGAGATCACAGACAAGCTCTGGAAAGAACTCAAAGGCTAAGCAAGGGCACCTGATAGACAATAAAACCTCGGCAAAGAACAAGGAGAGCAAAGAGAACCTCACCCCACCACTTGCTGTTTAGAAACAAGTTTGAAATAATCCAGTCCAGACAATTTCAATCCAGACCGCGCTAAATCTGAGATTAAATTTAAATCTTGATGATACTCCCTAGATGACACAAGCCAGGCCAAAGTTATAGATAATCCTGTATTTTCGATCCGTTAAACTGACTGGCCAGGATGGGCGACGGCTCAATCACCTTGTCGATCAGTCCGAGTTCACGGGCCTCTTCCAGGTGACAATGAAGAAGTTCACTGTCCGTGTCCTGCTCGATCCGTGCAAGCGGTTGGCGTGCGAGCTGCCAGCTCCGGTTTCAGCTGTCTTGAGGAAGAGAATTTCATCGTCCTTGAATGCGGATGTCGCTGGTGCCGCGGGACACGAGGGGCCGTGGATGGATCCATGATCCTGAGTGGTGCAGGCTGCTGCGGTTGCCCGCCGGCCAGCATTGAGCAGGAAAAAGCCCCCATGCTGGCGCCAATCCGACACATACAGGTCTGAACATCAAGTTGATGTCTGCATGGTGTCAAAAATTACCGAGACCGGTCGTAGACAGATCCACCCGGTTTGAATTGCACGTAGAGGTAGATGTCTTTGTACGGAGATCTTCGGCTATCCAAGAAACAGGAGCTAGGGGCCACGACCCGATTCTTCTGACTCCGAGGTGACGGGCTCTCCGAGAGAAAATAGAATCCGTTCTCGAGCAGACGGGACATAGGATATCAAAGGCGCGCTCGCCCCTGCCCGAATCCTCAATCACCGATCGGGATCATCGGCAACCATCAACACGAGTGTCTCGATACTTACCGAGGCCGATCGCGACTCGGGGTGTGCCGGACGCTATTGGATAGATAATATGGAACAATTGTGGGTGCCGTCTCACCGTTACGCTGACAGCAGCGACCGCTTTTCATCAGGCTTTCCCTATGTGATGCTCCCTCTATCGGCACCGCTGGTGGATGAGTGCTTGTCGAGCTCCACCTGCTCAGCCGCCAGAAGGGTTTTGCCCCGTGATTGCGCTCTTCGCCACCGGCCTAACCCAGGTTGTTCGACAGCTCGCAGGCTACCGCCCCGAATCGCAAGGCAAGAGCACTGTGTTGTGGCTCTGGTGCGCTCGGCTGGCTTTCGATGCCCGCCGAGTCCGCACGCGAGAAGCGGGATGCGGGCCGTTCATATGGTCGGCAGCAAGCCTGGAGGAGTCCGAGGCTGGCTCTTCAGCGCAGGGGGGAGCGGGAGGTCACCTAACCCATCGCTGGGGTCTCGGAGCAGCGTCAAAACGCGCCTGATTTCCACTACTCCCGCCTTGTTCGCCGTTGGCCTTGCTCAGCCTGCTGTAACAAGCCCAAGGGGCAGGCAGCCTGGAGCCCCAAGCGCTGCAGGCGTCGCCCACGAGATCAGCGCCACGATGCGGCCTTGCTCTAATGAGCGCTGTTGATAAGCACCTCAGCTCTACGCCCGCAATTCGAGAAGTGGCGCCAAAGCTGTTGACTTTGATGGGAGGAAACCGTGGCTGTGGATCGCGGCGGACGCCAGCGCCCGGCTGAGGAAAATGACGGTCGGCGCAAGAGGTCACGCCAAGCGGCCCCACGAGACCCCATGTATCTCAGCGGCGAAGGAGCCGCCAGCGAAGCCAGGAGACCAGCCCCCAGCAGCGAACTGCCGCCCAGCGCCAAGCCGGCGAACGGGGACATGGGGCGCAAAAAAAAAAAAAAAAAAAAAGGGGGGGATAAACCCTTTTATCTGCGCGCTCAGGGATTCTTTCCGCCAAGCGTAGGATCGCCCACCAACGAGGACAACGGCCCCTGGCTTTCTGGTCCGCGTTAGGTTTGTAGCGTCTGAACAGTTTCAAGCTGCTCCGCCTGGTGAATCACGGGTGCAATCCCTGGGAGCAGTTGAAAGCGAGGAGAAGGCTGGCAGGCGGTGTCTAAGATTCAGGCACTCCAGGCGGACAGGCGCCATCAGGTCGGGGACTTTCAGACGCAGTGGCCCCAGAAAAAAACAGCAGATTGGCGGCAGCTGCGTCGCAGCCGTGCATCCATGTCGCCATACCCACAAGCGCACGGTTCCGTCCTGGCGCTGCCAATCAGGGGCGGCAGCGGACCCGCTTGGGGGGTCGCTGTGGTTAGTTCTCAGGCTTGGTTTGTTCTTCTGGCCAGGGTCATCTGGTTGCTGGGCTTGCGCCCATACCAGGAAGCTTCAGGTTCAGGCCCTGGCCAGCGGGCTTCCCCTCCAGGGGAAGCAACCATCACTCCAAGCGCTGCGTCTTTGGCCGACAGCAAAGCTGGAGAATCCAGAGAGGCCTGAAACGGGGCCGCGCTCGGCAGGGGGCTTGGGATGTCGTAACACAAACGGCGTTCGCAAGCCAGGCCGGCTTCCGATGAGCGATGGCTAGAGCCCGTTTAGCGCTCGCTCAACGGTTCGCGCGATTAATTGCCGTGGTCAACAGGTCCTGAACCAGCAGTTCAAGCGTTCAACCGCGCACGTTCAAGGCATAGCAGGGAGGGGGGCAGGAGGGCTTGGGGCCGCAGCAACGGCGAGGCAGGAGGCACTGGGGAAGCTGATCGGATCCACCGTAGTTAATTGCGCTGGATTCGCCCGCAGAGTAGTCCCGAAGCGTCACTGGTCGAGGCGTGAGGCCGCCCTGCTGATAACGCTGCAGAACGGGCAAGGGGACCAGCCAGCTGGGCCATGGCCTGTGTTGTCGCAAGCCACCGCCGGTGCACGGAACGGCAGCGATTCAACGCACAAACGCCTCCGCCAGACCTCTGGAGAGGGCGCGGGCTGAGACTCAGGCCTGGTGCTTTTCAAGCACTTTGCCTAGGCGTCAGCGAGGATCAGGGGCGACCACCACCAGAGTTCATTCGACACGTGCAAGCTGTTGGCCGGCAAGCGGCCCGATGGCAGCAACCCCGAAAGTCGCGCTTCGGCATGGCCAAGATAAGGGCATCGCTGTTCAGCCATCGGCCGCCAGGAAACAAAGCCATCCAGAAGCGCCCGTTGCCTGGCCCCAAAGTGCCGGTTGGGGCGAATGGCTGGGACCCGGTCGCTCCGCCCCCAAGGGCCGCCACCAGAACGCTGGGGACCAGCCGCAAAGCATCTGGGATCAGGGGCCGATGCGCTCATCAGCCGGCTCAAGACCGGGCGGACGGTTTGGAGACGGGGAAACCGCCGTGCAACTGCAGAACTGGTAGTGCAACAACGGTCCACCACCAGAACAAGTGGTCACCTGGCAGAGGCTTCAGGGAGGCGCGGGTACCGGGGGTAGCCGCTTCCCTAATTCCTTAGCAACAGCCAACAGGCTTCACCGCGTTTTTGGCGTGGCTTTGTTGCGTCTGACGACGATCACGGCCATTCCCAACAAGAGAGATACACGCACACCCCGGTGACGAAAACCAGAAGAGACGAGGCCACCGCAGCGAGTGCTGTCGATTCCAGCGAAGGAGGATGCTCAGGCATCCTGAAGTAAGGAGCGTGCGTCAGAAGTTGATTGCTGCCGTGTCGCCGTTGCGTCTCCCCACACCGCACGCATGGCGATCGAGAGTGCTGAACAGGGGCGGCGAGAGAGGCCCAACTAGGGTGATCAACATTTAACGGTGGCCCTTTTTGGCTTGCTGAGCAGCTAGCTAGGCTTGGGCCTGCCTCGAATCCTCCATGCCCGAACAAGCAGTCTTATCAGCCATCCAGCACAGCAACAGCAAGTGCGGACAGCGACCCCGACTAGCCAGCAGCCTCGCGGGGGTGCGCAGCAAAAACAAAAGCCTATCCCCACTTCAAGGTTGGTGGGCTCAACGACGACGTGAACACGTTCAGCAGCGTCTGGAATGCCTGGTGAAAATCCTTCCGGAATGGGTTCGATCGGGCTTGGGAAGCTGGCCCATCAGACTCGATCAATCAGGCTCGGCCTGGTGTCTGGTGTGGTCAGCAAGAACAGCGAGCTCTACCACAGCAACTCGGCGGCGGAGGCCTCACCATTGGCTCCACTGGACGCGGCTGAGGGGCAAGGCCAGCTAGCGTTGACTTTGTGGGCACGGGGTTGGGCGGTGGTGATCACCCACAGCACCTAACTTGAAGGGCTGATTCCCGTTGCTGAAAACCCTGGCGAACCAGACCGGCATCGAGACGGTGACCCGGCGTGATCTGTTCGCGGTTACGGTGAACGCAGCCCCCGCTGCGTGAGGGTATCGAACGCCGATCACCGGTGGCTACAAGCTGGTGGCCCGGCGGGCCAGCTCAGCCCAGGAGGTGATTTGTTGGTGACCAGCTGGGGACAAAGAGACCTTGCACTGGGAACCTCGACCGGCTGGCCGACTGAGCTGGAGCTGGCTTGGATTCAGTGGAGGCTGAGCTTTTGAAGCGAAATAGGAAAGGGGTGAACCGTCTGGTGGCAGTCTGTGCCCAGGTTTGACCTGGATGAACAGGGGAGAGGATCGAAAGGGGATCCGTGTTCCGGCACGAGCCGGCTTACTGCACCGTACGACAGACGTCCCACGTCGAAGAGGAGTCAGATCAGGAAAACTTGTGAAAGGCAGTCACCAACACAGCAGCTCACCATCTTCTTAAGCTTTCGCCCGGAAGGGGCCACAACGCCCTACCTGCTTAAGGCGGCCTGGCGCCTCGGGTGGTCCGCTGTGCCGGGTCCGTTTCCTTCAGGGCCAGAGGGTGATGTCGGACCCAGCTTCGGCCGGTGGTCGAACCCGCTTGCCCATACCATGCAGGGCTGGCCCGGAGGGGCGGAAAGGGGCCGGCGTTCGCTCTGGTAAGTGCGATCAGAGCTCTCGTAGGCCCAGCATATTGACCATCAGGGCAGCGGGCAGTTCAGATCGGTGGGGCCAAGGGGCGACCACAGGAACATCGCGCAAAAAGAAAAAAGAAAACACCCCGCTGTCGCGACACTGGCTGGTGGCGTGCCGCTTCGATCGCTGTAGGGTGACGCGGACATTATGGGTTCGGGGTCGCGAGCTCATGAAACTCCGCCCTCGGTCCGTAGAAAAATTCGACGAGAGCAGCGCGGCGTAATCCAGAGCAGTGAGCAGCGAGACCGCCACGTTGCGGGGCCCGGGCCTGCACGGCTGGCTGATGGCCGGCTCGCGTTCCCAGCACCAAATCGCAATGGCGCTGCGTGCTTGGTGGGTCTCCGACCACCGGGAAGCGAGGCCACGGGGTTCCACGCGGATCACGCAAGCCCACGCCATGGCAGCTCTGTATATTTTCAAAGCTCACACAATTTCCGCAAGCAGCCCACGTCGGGCGGCTCGACCCGCTGGAGCATGGGGCCTTTCAGTTCTTCGCTGTTGTGATCGGTGGGTGCCGCGTCCGTACGTAACCGCGGTGGCGGCCTTGCCATCAAACGGCGGAAAATGCAAACCCTCCGGCAGGGGCGGCGAGGGAGGGCGGCAACGGCGCGCTGAAAGAGGGCGGAGCCTGGCGAGCGGGGCACAGCCGGCCAGTGTGACCTCCTGCGGTTCAGGAGAAACGAGCACATCTCTCAGAGGGAATCCAACGGGGCGACGGCAGCAGGTTGGGGCCGGATCAGGACTCGTTTGTCCCCGGCTTCGAGACAGCGGGCCTGAGGGCTCAAGCCGGGGGCACGAAGGCGACCGCATCGGCTTCCGGGCGTCCGCGAGAGAAGATCAAGATCGAGCCATCATCTCCAAACTGATCGCAATCGTTCGGGCGCTAGGGGTGCGTGTGCCCTCGGGTTCATCAAGGGGGGGCCAAGCACGTGTCTATGGGTGGCAGCGGGTGGCCGGGTCATCGCCTTGGGGTTGCACGTGCGCTCCACTCCCAGCGGACGGGGCCGCCTCTGCGAGCTCAGGGCAAGTGGGCCACCGACCCACCACACCGCATGCGGCCGCTCATGGCCTCATACCGCCCAGGTCAACATGGTGTTTGCGCAATCAGCAGCTTTCGCATCGCTCCATCTGCTGCCCGTGCCAGCTCGGTGAGGGGCCGCCGATGCACAGCTGCCAGAAAGCGCACCAGCGACTGACACCGATCACGATTCAGGAACAGCGCGCAGGACAAATGTTGCAGGGCATAACTGATCTCCAGCTCGCTTGAAGGCCTGGTCGTAGCGTAATAGAGCAGGGTTCGGAGCAGAGTCGGCCGGGCCACCATGTGGTCATCAGAGGAAACTCTTCGAACACCTTCGTGGCGGCAATGGAGGAGATCACCATCACCAAGGTGAGATAGGCCGCAGCACGCGGGTGATGTCTGTGCCGCCGCCAGCCTTCGCTGCCATCGTAGGCGCCGCCGCTTCATAGAGATCTCAGGCGAGCATGCCTGCAGGCGGCCAGAAAGAATCACCGATGCTAGTAACCCAGGCCTTTCCAGAGGGGTTCACCAGGATCACCGAGGGCAGGCGCCAGCCATTGGCTGGATGAGAAAACCGATGGGGGTGAAGTTCGTTCCCGAGCAGGGGGCAGCCAGGCCAGCATTGATCAGGCCGTTCTCGGATAGACGCAGCAGGAGAGGCGATCGGACGCCACACGATCGACACCCAGCACCGGTGTAGAAGGGCGCGCGGAACCAAGTGGTCCCCGGCAACTTCCTGTTCAACCAGCACCGCCAGGGTGAGCGAGCCGAGCACCCACCGGTGGCACCACGCGATCAGTACAGAAGGTGGTGCGAGACACCTGGAAGAAGACGGATCGCTGAGCAGGCCGGCGAACGTGGCCAGCCCACGAACCGGCGGTCCTCATGTCGAGCGTTTCGGTTGAGCTGATCAGCGCGGCCAGGCGGCCGGCACCAGGCACGATAACGCAAAGCAGCACCAGGCGAGCAGAAACAGCCAGGCGATTGGTCCCCCGCCAGGCCCCGCGCTGTGCAACGGGGAATGATGGGGGCGGCGCGCGCGTTGGAGTGCTTGACTGAGCCATTGTGCGTAGATCCAGTGTGAACGTCCACGCCACAGGCCAACCCGCAGGAATGCATCGGCGCGTGTTCGGTTCTTACACGCCTTCGCGGCCCGCAGCAGGACGATCGTCGAGGACTGTGATCGCTGCGGGATTCGGCACCTGGTGCTTGATTGCCAGACGGAGGCGGAAAAATCGTTCGTATATCAGGTTGCCCGCTCTGTCTGCGGGGTGCTGGTGGTGATATCACCGTTGATCGCCCTGATGCTGAAGACAGGTCGAAAGCCTGCGCCAGGCGAAGGAGGTGCGGGGCGCGGTCGCCTAGACATTCGCGCTGAATGCTGAGGAGAGTTCAGCTGGTCTGTGGCGAGCCCGCAGAGCACGAGCTGATCGCTTCTCGTCTCACGGAGCGGCTGGGCGGCTCGCGCAGACCTGCTCGATCGCTCGGCCAACAGAAGCTGGCACCTGTCGCAGTCGCGTAAGCCCACTGCGTCTCCAATGGGGCCACGACTTCCGCCTGACCGTACCTGCAGCTCAGCGAGCTTGCGGCCGCTTTCCCCGCGT
>Ga0163217_1050669_pt1 | contig 12004 bp, 16 predicted proteins | sample SynspAceP_FD_185933 | JGI IMG/M metagenome (GOLD analysis project Ga0163217, IMG submission 185933) | Saline lake microbial communities from Ace Lake in Antarctica - Synechococcus sp. Ace-P (PacBio error correction) | ecosystem: Environmental > Aquatic > Non-marine Saline and Alkaline > Saline ... | reverse complement strand
TCTCCCTCAGCTGAACCTGCGACGCCTCAGGAAAAGCAGTCCGCGCCACACCAGCATGTCCAACGTCGCCGGACGACGACAATCGCGGGACGTGGGCAGCTTCTTTGTGAAATCGTTCCATTCATCTCTATACCATAGGGGATGACAGGTCGAAATAACTTACCATAGTTAGTTCATAAAAGATCAGTTCGTGGCCTTGATAGCACCTGAGTGGTCAAATAAGGTTGCCTTGACTGATAAGAGCCCTGAAACCATTCGACTTCACAATGTGCTCCGGAGTGCCAGAAGACAGAGACTATATCCCGCGCACCCTACTGCGCCGCAACTCTCGCGTAGAGGGCGATTACCCGCCACGTTTGGCCGTCGCCGCACGAGCCTCATGCCTCGAAGCTGCCTGATGTCAACCCACTGGGACGTTCCGGCACCAACGTGTCGCCCAATTCGTCACGCCAGAGCATCGTGAGCTTATTCCCGCTCGGCGTCCTGACTGCGTTGCAGGCTGGCATTGTTCCGCTTGATGCTCAACAGATTGCTTCGCCGGGCGATTGCGGGCCATATCCGCTGCCACCGCGCGCCCCGAAGCTTCGGACGTGGACCGGGCAGCAACGCTGACCTCGCCGCCTGATTTCATCGCCATAAAGTTCCGCTGCCCTCATGGCGGTGGTCGCATATTTGCACACGATTTCATATGCTGCGGGAGATTACACAGCGCGCAGCGACGAGCTATGCGCTGGTCTTTTTCCCGCTGCGCGGCGATATGCTTGCCAATGCTTCGCTCACTTATTCCGCGGCACGCACAGCAAATGCCTTGCGCTTGTGTTGCTGATGGTATCGGTCATCTCCATCCCCTTCGGCGGGGCTTCCTGGATGGGGGCCGTTGCCTGCCTGCATGCCGGACGCGCTTGCTGAGAAGGTCTCGGCATGCGGTTTGTTTCCATCGGCTATATGTCTTGGTTCGGAACGGTCTGCGTTTCTCGCGCAGTTTAAAAACGGGCTCAATCCGGCATCTTCAAGCGACTACTAAGGTCGTAGCGCTGGCGCGATTAATACGGTGCAGACAACCTTACCATCATCATGATTGACGCTTGTCGGCGCTATGCGAGTGCCTGGGCAGTTTACGCCTTGGCGCGCGGCTTGAAGTTCCTATAATCCCCGTAATTTTCGCATTGTGCCGCCATGACCGCCATGGTCGGAGCACTCGGCCGCCGCACGACCTCGCCCCTTGGCGCGTGGCCTGGGACCGCCTTGGCCCGCGGGTATGTGGCAGTATCGGCTGCTGTCGTCTTCCGGACTGCTGTGTTCCTTGACCCTCTTAATACGTGCACTAGCGGCGGCAAGCTACTTCGCCTCGTCGCACCTCTATGCGTTTCTCGGGGGGTTGGCGTCTGTATTCGCCTCGGCAGGCGGGCCGCGGCTGGCGGTGATCAGCAGCTTGATCCGCAGCATTCTTCTGTCGGTCCTGATACTCCGAAATACGCCAGCATGCTTGAAGATATCGTTTGCATAGCTGCCCCATGCTGGCCTACGGTGATCAGCGCCTGCTACCATACGCACAATGGCTGGCGAGGTGAGCCCGACAGCAACTGTAACGGACTATACCTACCAAGGGCCGAAGGCTGCGCGCGTGTGGACCATCGGTCAGCGACGTTGGCCCTGGTGCCTTTATAATTCTTGTTCACGAGACCCGACGGGTGACGTTTGGTCATTTTCCTCCTCAGCTTACGCCATCGTCCATAAGGCGTGCTGTGTCGGATGTCCCGCTGCACCGCACTGAACGCGCCAAGACGGTTCAATAGTTGGTGCAATCGCGGAAAACGACACTGGTTCGCGAGCTCGACATCTTCTGGAAACAGTATTTAGCCCTTCCCGAAATCCGTGAATGCAATCGTCGCATCCGGCGTATCGATTCACCAGCGCCAACCGCAATCGATGAGAGACGCGAGCTGTGTTTGGTGGGTTGACCCCACTTAGCGTGTCCGGCGAATTATCGCCTGTTGGCTGGCCGTCTCAAGACTTATTCGACAGCGTATTCCACAAGGTCGACTTTTCCCAACCCAGACGATCCTCGTGATCAAGAAGCGTACGGTCTGAACCCTCGCCGCCACCACGCGCCAAAATCAAATGCCGCAACCGTTTTCGCATTTCAGCATACGACATCAACCGGACTTGAAAAAATGCGCTTGCGCCTGCTGAAACGTTAGGTTGCAGGGAAATAAGATCGCAGCTGTCAATCTTGGTTATAACGATTCACCGAAACCGCCCCGCCTCGTTGTGCCAGTGCGCCAATTGAACCGCTTCCAGTCGTGCCGATTAAAACTCGGTCATTGCAGGAGATGACGATTCAAAGCTTTCAAGTTCAGCAATATCTGCGCTGCCGTCGGCCTTCGGCTGGCCGCTGTAACTGCATCCGTCTCTCCGACTCCGACCAGCAATCGGTTTCGCGGGCCACAAGACCCAGTCCCCCACGCGAAACCGTCGTGTTCGTCCGCGCGGCAGTTTCGCTCACAGGGCCAAATTCGGACATCGCAAGTGACCGGTCGCGGTCTGTTACGGTCCGATGCGTATGGGGCAGGCCGCGTCGTCGTGTCAAACTGGCGCGTTTAAAACCGCGACAGCCAAGGAACGCCAATGAAACTCGCCCTTATCTGATTGCCTGATCGATGAATGTGTCATGCGATTCTGATGGCGGTATAAATCCACCTGTCTGCAGGCTTCCTGAGGCCCGCGCCCCCCAATTGACGCGGCAGGATCCGTCGAGAAGCTCAACGTCACCGAACGTACACAACCGAATCGGATGGTGCGCTGAACGCTTCGATGCACGAGATTGCGGTCGAAAGCAAAGGAGACTACATATAGATTACCTTACAGACCTGCGTACGCCAAAAAGCCCGCAAAAGTTTGAGCAATGGAATTACTGTCGCTTTCCCGTATTCGTCAGATCCTGACGAGCAGAATTGCGGACGAGTTCGGAAATCGCTGGGGACCGCAATATCGATAAACGGGATACCGCTGCGCTCAATAACGGTGAAGAATTTCCGAAGAGAGCACAGATCGCGCACAGCCCAGGATGCGCTGTCGGTTCATTCACGGGGACACATTCTTTCGAGGCTGGAACGATGCTGTTCAGAAGCTTGCTTGGGACTGACGCACCCATTTGGAACACAATAGCAAGCCAGTTTATCTGCTGAATGCTGCACGACGGCCCAATTGAATACGGCTCATGCCGGTCTGTGGGCTAAAGGTCGATAGGGCCCATTCTCGGATTGCCCTATTCACAATTCACGCTAGTCATACCGCCACGACCGCGAACGACAGCCTTAGACAAGGCAACTATCGGAAAGCACCGCAGGGAGCCCCGAAAAAAAAAAAAAAAACAATGAGCAACGAGGTGTCCCCCCGCCCACCAGGGACCAACCCAGTTTTATCGTTTAGGCTGGTTCGTAATCCTTCGGTTGCGCGGCGCTTTGCTATCAATCCTTAATCGCGGATTCGTTTGTGCTGTCACGATTGATCGCCGACACCATCACGATTGGGTGCCGGCCTTGAAATCATCTCGACATCGTCTTATATACACTATTCGGCCGGTCTGTCCAGCGCCTTACTTGCGGCACATTTGCAGATGGGCGATCGCTGGTGGAGCATCGTTTATCCTTGAAATGCTCGTCTGGGCTTAACCGTTTCTATCGTTGACGCGCAACGATACGCGTTGATGCCGACATTGAACGGCGCTTATCACAAATTTCTGGTCTATTCCCTTGCGCGCGGTTGCGAGGCTTTGCGATGGCAAGGCCTGAAACCCGACGCCCGTAATTCTTATTGCAGAGTTTGGCCACTTTGGGTCGTCGGCTCGCGCGGATTCTCTTCTGCAAAACAATCGATGGTCTTTATGAACGAGGGCTGGGTGTCCTTGCGAGCGGGATCTGATTTCACCTTTCATCTTTTTCATTCGCCGCTGGGCACGCATTCTTGCCGCTATATCAGATCGCTTTGCGGTTCCGACCAAGCAAGTGCAAACGCGGGGCAAGATTGCGCTCCGCCCCGCTTATTTAGGCCCTTCTTTGCTTGCAAGCACAGCATCCGCCGGTGATCGGCAGGTGACGTTACACGTGCCCGTTTCGCTGTTAAAGATCGCCGTTTTGCAATCCGCCTGTGCAATCCACTGGTTGTTACCAGGCTCGGCCCAGATCAAACCGGACTTTCGGTTTGCTCGACAAAGTCCTATTTTCTCGAGTCGGCAATCATCGCCAGTACTGCAGCCTGCGATAGGCCCCGAGGTATCAACAGTCAATAACCGTTGCCGTTTCGATCCGTTGATGTTTACCCTTCGTGAAGCGCCATAGGACAGTCCCCAAAGGCCGCACCTTTTCGCCATTGCCTGCGCGCCCCGTTCGGGGTCCACAACAGTGCCCGCTAGTCGAACGCCAGCCAACATGCTTCTGGAAATCCACCTCGCCCCTCTTCAGCAAATCCACCGCCAGCTTGACCGCCGCCGCTCCAATGTCGCATGCTGCTCGAGGCAAGGTGGTGCAATACCGATTCCGGTGCCCTCGGGCAAGATCTGCGTACACATAGCCGACCATCTCGGGCCACGCTCCTTGTAAACAGCAGCCTGACGCGATGCCTACCACCAACGCATTGGGCGCCAGAGTCCCGCGTTTGGATGTCCTTCGGCCTTCAGGTATCCATAACGAACTGCAAACGGATCGGCACCGACCTTTATGCCGGCTTCATCCATAAAGCTTTCGACCGCAAAGTTGTCCAGCCCGTTCCAACCGACCGCAGTCCAACCGGGGACGGAAGTCCGCGTTCGCCATGATCGTTCGAGATCGCCCGCAACCTGATGCGCCGGCCCACCGATTGTACCAGTGATCCCACCATCTGATGGCGATAAAGTATATAAGGTTCTTCGTTTGAAACGCCTTTGGGCATAGCAACCGTGTCCTATCACCCGCGTCGGCCAACCGTCGCCTTGTGTGTCCACCATGACATTGCCATTTCAAACGCCATGCTTTATTTCGCACGACGGCAAACGATGCTGTCGAAATGGGCATCTTGCCTCGCGCGAGAATACAGCTTCACCGGCTTCCAAACATCTTTGACGCCCAGCCTGCAGGTTTACGATATATCCCATTCAGACGACGGCAAAAGCCCCAGCCCAACATATAGTGCGCAATCACGATCTTTCGGCAGGCACCTCAATGCACGTCAACGTCGCAAATATCAGCGATTTGCCACTGTCCCCGCGCTGTGTTTCCCAAACCCATCAGCTTCTGAGAGGACAGTGGCCCGTTTCACCGGCCATCTGGAAGTTTGCAAAACACGGATGCGTGTGTTCATTTCCGCCTCAAGTGCTGCCGCCGCCCCATCAATAAAGAGCTGCGGGTTCGGCGGCTCTTTGGAGATCGACCCTCTTCGCCTTGATCAGCTCGCGTGGAACGCCTTGAATGTCTTCCTCCGACAATTTGCCGTCTCGCCCGAGGTCCAAGTCGACGCTGAATTCTCATAGGTCGCCTGCTCGCTTGCTGCAGCGTTTCCCAGAACGACACCCAACCCCACTCTGGCCCGACGTATCTTCGAGCACACACATGCAAGTAGCCCTTTCGATGTACTTTGCGCGTATTCGTTCCCACGAATTCACCTTGGAGCCATAGCGCGTCTGGCGGCAGCATCGGCACGCCGTAAACCATTCCTCGACCTGCATCCAGACCATAGATCGGCCTGACCCGTGTTTTTGTATCCAAATTCAATCGCGTGCCCACGTCCTACAAAACAAGCGGCCAGATCGGCGTGTGCTTGAAGCGGCAGAGCTGCCAGATCTTCTGTCGGTTCGTAAGCTCCGCATCGAGCCCTTCGCCACCAGATCCCACCCATAGCTGATGTTTGGGTGCTCTGGTCACCAGCACCTCACCGCGCCTCAGGCCGGAAGCGTCTACTCCCATTTGGCTTCCGCAGCTTCGATCAATGCGGTCCGCCCCGCACTGCTTGGCCGGTAGACGGCCAGCTTGCCAGATCGACCAGCTGCCGCCTTGACCATCAACCCCATTTCTCGTCTTGTATCAACGGGGTGAGGTTGTACCACTTTCCCATGCGACTTCCAGCTTCGTCCGCCAGAATACCCGATGCAGTGCCGATCTGTAGGCCCATCTCGCCGATAATATTGACGTTGACCTGACCATTCAGCATCGATCCCAGTTACCACATTGACGGCTCCGAACGTGTCTCCTTTGGTTTGACCGCTCGTCCGTCTGGTGCACTGCGGGTTCATTCGCGGGCGTTCGACGCGCGGAAGCAAAGGCTAACACCAACGGCATCATGGACACAAGGGAAAAACCACGGCGGAATCTGTGTAGCGTGCTGCGCCTGTGAGGCGGGAAATCAAATTAGCCATTTTCGGAAACCATCCCATCGTGCCGCATCGCGCACGGCTTGACGGTATACGGTATTAGGTCATGCCCAGCGCACAAGATTGCCGCTCCATCAACCGCGTCATTTCGTCATCTATATGGGTGGGCGTTTCTTGCAACAACGACGCCGCCTGCCATTATCTGGCCGACTGCAGTAACGCCACACTTGGGCACCCGCAGGTTGGCGCCTATGCTTCTTGCACAGGCTTGGCTGCCGTTTTCGTCCAACCCTCGATTGTCCGTGACTTTCAGTCCTCGACTCGGAAATATTGATGCAAGGACCGAAACTGCAAAGCGCCGCGATGTTATGTACAGTACCATGCCCACAGCGCGCCTATCGCAGCCCCAAACTTCGTCCCTGTCAGCCATCTCGTCACGATCGCCACAACAGGGGCGTATCGGCTCGCGTCGACAGAAACTGCCGCCCGTTTTAATTCGAAAATTCAACCATTAAGTCGTTGTCCTGGGTAAATTATCGCCTAGGCGAGCCGCGCTATCAGCAGCGTTGACTGGCTCAATATTTAAGTTTCAAGCCACCATTTACAGTTGCCGCCCCAGCTTGATCACGAAATTGTCAGACGGTTCCAATCGCCAACACGCGTTGCCAATCTACACGGAACACGCGTTCCGAAAGATAATTTCGCCACCTCGATTACTCGCACCATTCTCTGACAAGCCCGATCACGCTGTTAGTCCGCCGGCCGGCAGGTACCTGCCCCCTAATTCACCCGGCAGCGTATCATGCACTGCGTCAACCAAAGGGTCTCGGGGAACGTCCACGGCACAAAAAATTCACTGCGCATCTACAAAGTCGAGCTGTTCGGTCCGGATATGGATCGCCATTATTACGAGACTGCAAACAAGCCTACCGTGGCCCAAACACCCTCTGAAACCGACAACTTGTAATGGTGCGAATGCTTGGGCCATATGCGTTTGAATGCCCACGAGCATTCTGAGATGACCAAAAAGGCCTGTCGACCGACACGCAAACCTGATATCTGCAAAAAAAACCTCAGGCGACGAAGGAATCGACGTTTGGTCCGCTCTTGTTTGCCCAGCGAAAAGATCATCCCAAATCCTGTAACAAGCTCAGCGAGGTCCTATTACCCTTAATTGGCGATAAAAAACCCACAGTCTGGTGGACAAAAACCCGGCAACGGGCACTCGCGGTTTGACAATCTTGAGTGTTCAACCTGCAGATGCGACCAACTGCCCCTCCTAAACTTGCCAGCCTGCCGCGAGAAGCTGCAGGTCCCATATTTCAGGATGTGATTCATTGGTCAGCTTGGATGCTTGATAAGCTTGTCACCTTAGCCGACGCTCTGGAAAAGACGCCGCCTGACTGCGCCACTGACCGCAACTCTGTCAGCCCCCGTCTCATAGCCTCGTCTCGTATTCTTGTACAAACAAAGCCACACCCGCTATGGGTGCTTTCGCATGCGCCCAACAGCTTTGCACCATAAAAACCACTTAGCATCCCCTGTATTGCCCGGCTACCTTTATCCTCAACTTCCCGCACCGAATTCATTCGAAAGCCACATCCAAGTAAGCCTGCATCCCATTACTGAATTTCCTTCGCGTATCCGTATCCGCCCGCAGACCCTCACCGCCGCGTTGCCACCTCGCAGCTCGGACGATCACCGTATCTTCCAAGATCGACACCGAAGCGGGTTTGGGCAATGTCAATTGCGCTTGCCTGAATACGCGGGCCGCAGTCGAGCGCGTTTGCAGGTGCGGCACGCAAGTGTCCCGCATGCCTCTGCTGTCTCCGGCCAGATCGAAACTACCCTGGAAATACACTGGCAACGGCGGCGTTCTTTTTCAAATGATGCCGACCCAGCGACGTTGGAAAAGACGCCCAAACCTCCATGCCCGCGCCAGCTGAACTGGACCCGACCAAAAACGAGCGTGACATGGAAACCTCTGCCCCCTGCAAAATAACCCACATGAGGCGATTGCGTTTTAAACCGGTCCCGTGCCGAAGAAGAAGCCCTGAAAAACCATGTCCGATTTTGCCGCCGTGGGTGGGCAGGCGGCCTACGGTCAAAACTGCCGCCTCGACCCGAATATGAAATCGCACCCCCGCGAATGTGCCGGCCATGCAAACCCTATCTGTTCGAAGCTGTAATTCTGATCAGACTTATCCTTCCGGCGGATACGGCTGCGACCATCAAGCCCGCAGCGCGCGGTACGCGGTCGTGATGCGGCGATGGCATTATGGCACCGATGGTGGCGTCGCCCACGGCCTGGTGTATGAAACGACAAAGGCGTGCAGCCCGGTCTATGAAACCCCGCCCCGATTCATCCGCCCGAGTCTGGGCGGGAATAGAACCCGTCCATCCCCAGTGCTGCAACCCATCTTCTTGAAGCCTGACATAGGCGACCTGCAAAAGCTGAATGGTCGTATCCAAGTCGGTTGGCTAACCCGCAGACGCCGGCGCGTGATTACCCCATCTCCAAAACCAGGGTGCTCGACTTATCCGCGCACCAGTAACCTTGCCAGGCCCTCGGCGCGTTTCTGCGCCGGGTCTGTTTGCGATCCTGTGGGGGCGCAGCATCTGCTTGCCCCTTTTATGACATTGCCCGAACCGCATTTGTCAGCGCCGACGCCTTCCGGATCTGTGTCGTGGCCCGACAGACAGCGCTTGTCTGGGCAGTCTTGCCTTGGCTTCCGCCCACGGGTGGCCGCGGGCCTTTAGTCTGCTGGCCTTCGATGTTTGGCCTCTATCGGTTTTGGGCACTCTTTGTTATATGGCTTGTTCATTCAACGGCGACACCGTCGTCTGGAGGCGCTGGCGATTAGCATCGTCGCTCTTCGCGGCGGTCTGAGTGTACTGCTGAAATCTTTGCCCTGCTCTATCTGCCGATGCATCACCAGCGCGTTGAAACCGGCCCTAACCAGCCGCACGTTGTCGTCGCCGATTGGCAGCCTTGGCACGGGTGCTGGATCAGAGGTGTTACTCGCCACGCTGTCCGTCTATGCAGGAAATTCTGCCCGCCGCGACGCTTTCCCAGCAGCAACCCGTGCATCTTTGGCTGGCCTTCGGCTCAGCTTGGGATGCTGCATTAATCGCTTCCGCCTCAGGCGTGCTGGTTCACCGGCTTAAGCCCGCCCTACGCCGCAATACTTTGCCGTTGACTCAGTTTCTCAAACCATCACCTCGCCGCCATCTGTTCGGCTGAACGATACCGCTGCTCGGTGGGTCGGTTGCCACGGTGCCCGGTGCAGCGTACGATTGGGGAATATGCCAGTCATCGAATGTGCCCCTACTTTGTCGCTAGTCCTCTTATCTCATTGCTGCCTGTGGTCTGCAACCCACACGTGGCCCGTCTGGCCGCAACGGCCCGCACAGGCAGCTGGGTACGGCCGGCACGCGGATGATAGGAGACGACGGCACGGTTGGCCGTTTAACTGCCCATCGGCCTGCCCGTGATCCTGAACTGGTCTGCGCATCAAGTTGCTGTGCCAAACAATCGGGCTCCGGTTGATCTGCGGGCTGTTCGGCGGCGGCCGGCTTTGGGGACGTTCATTCCAGGGGCTGGAATCCAGAACCGCCACTGAGCCTGATACCTGCCTCGCGCGCTGCCCCACAGCCGCGGCTGGCCCTGAACCGGCGGCCATTTGTAAGATATCTGTCGTACCTACCCGACGCCTCCCAAGGAACCCCATGATAAGAGATCGACAATATCACCAAAATCTACGACAGGCCGCCCCGCCCGTCGATGGCGCTTCGCATGGACGCATTAGATACCGGGCACGATCACGGCTATATCTTCGCATCCTCTGGCTCGGCAAAAACCGCTTGCTGCGGCTTGATTTCAACCGGCTGAAAACCCACCTCGGGCGAGTGCGGATTATCAACGCCACATCATCGCTGGTACGTCATAAACCGCAATATCCCTGCGTGCGGCGCATCGGCTATATGCCATTCAAGGCACGGACGTTCCCCATACACGGTGTCGCGCGCAACATACGCGCTAGTGCCGCAACTGCTAGCTTGGACCCGCGACAAGTATCCACGCACCGCTTGTGATGAAACTGCTTGATCCTTTCCATGCCCCACAGCGATTTCCGCCAAACCGGTATCCAGTCAGAAAAGCTGTTCTGCGGCATCAGCAACTGCAGTTGGTCGTCGCACGCCCGCTGCCTCTGCGGTCCCCGACCTTGATCCTGCATGTACCGAACCTTCGGCGCGCTTGAACCCGATCATTTCCGCACCGTGCCAAAGCGAGGACCGCGCCGCATCCAGCAAGCCGCTCGGTCGACGATCATTCCTCTGACCCATGCATATGGAGAAGCCATTCGTTCTTGGGGCGACCGCGTGCCGTGATGGGATGGCGTCAATCTGGTGCAATACGGCAACCCCTGCGATAATCATCACCCCCTGCGGACCGATTTCGTCGCCATTATGTTCGTAATGAGTGGGAAACGCCCCTCGGCTTCTTATCCCTCACCCCTCTGCGGATGTGATAGATAGACGGGCCCCGCCAGCGGGCACCCCTGCCCCCGATTTTTGCCAATTCTTGCGCCGACGCCCACTGAGTCGGCCTGTCTGTGCGACCGGACGCAGCCGGCTGTTGCCATCAGCGACAATTGCCAAGAGTTGATCCGGCCGCGTGACGCTGTTACACGCCATCCGCGCGCGGGCCAGTACACGCAATGCACAGCGGGCAATCTGGCTGCGACTTGGGTTGCTTCTTGCTCTCCCACTGTCCTGCGGTCCCGACTGGTTCGCGCCGCTCTTGCGCCGCTCTCCCTACCGCTCTCCGGTGATCATACTGGGCGCGCAGCTCTCTAGCGTCACTATCCCTCTCACCCAGGTTTGGGGCTGTGGCCCCGCTCTCCGCGGCGACGCAGTTGCGGTACGTTGGCAATTTCTTGTCACCCGCCCTCCTGCGCTGTTCTCTCTGCTACCTCGCGCACATTTCACCAACATCGTGCCGACCTTCCCCCCCGTCGCCTATGCTGCCTTGCCGTGCCTGCCTTGGCTTCGGGGCGGGGGCCGGACCCACTTGCCTATTCTTGTACGGGCTGCTGGCCGATATTGAAAAACGCGATCTCACCGCCTCTAACAAAACCCCTCCCCCGCCACGATGAACCGCACCGCGGCATGTGTCGAACCGCTGGCAACCCTGATGGCGCGTGGAGCTCCCCGCTCGCCCTGCCCCGTGATCCTGACCGCATTTCCGACTCTGTCTGTCTTCACACCCTTGCAACAGCGACGAATCCGAGTGTCAACCGTTGCCGCAACGCACGTTGGGCGAGGTGATCACTCGCTGCCTTGCGACCAATAAACACCGCATTAAACTGTGCTCAAGCTGAGCGCTGATCGTGGGGGCTCTTTTGCAGTGCTGATCTATTGACGCGTGAGCAGCAGCTCGAACTCATATCTCCGCTCGAGATTGCGGCTATTCTCTCAGCACGCGATGAACCCCCCAACGCCGGAAGTGACAATCTTGGCCCGGCACTCTGACCCAACCCGCCCAAATCGCGCCCCGACATAGCATCAAACCGAATATTCAATCGCCCCTACAACTCCGATCCGACACGGCATAAACCGACGAACCTACCAACGCCTCCAGCTACCTCACTGCCCTAC
>Ga0163217_1040781_pt1 | contig 12006 bp, 19 predicted proteins | sample SynspAceP_FD_185933 | JGI IMG/M metagenome (GOLD analysis project Ga0163217, IMG submission 185933) | Saline lake microbial communities from Ace Lake in Antarctica - Synechococcus sp. Ace-P (PacBio error correction) | ecosystem: Environmental > Aquatic > Non-marine Saline and Alkaline > Saline ... | reverse complement strand
GGGGGGAAAGTAGAGGCAAGAAGAGCACGAACAGCGGCGGCGGGTGAAAGACGGGGGGAAGCGGGGGGGCGTGCGAGCGGCGACCGTGCAGTAAAACCGAGGAGCAGTACCAAGTACAGATGCAGTAGGAAAACGAAACGTAGGAATGGCAGAAGAGGGAAGCAGAGACGGCGCTGGAACGAGGTCAAGATGAGAGCGTAACAGCACGGCAGTAAAGGAAAACTAAAGGCGGGAGTGGGGGAAGGAGGAGTGAAAGGGCAAAAGACAAGTTAACATATGGACCGAGAGGAGGGCATAGGTGCTCATGGGAACGAGCGGAAAACGGGGAGGACAAAATGCGGAAGGTTACCGGGAAGGTCGTGGGCGAACCAAGAGATACAAGGCGGGGGGGGAGCCGTGGAGGGGCGGAGCAAAAAAGGAGAAGGGCAGTGACCCAAAACAACGCCAGGAAGACCGTGCAAAAGGGGGGCAAAGGGGCGGGGGGAGCCAAGATGGGAACAGAGAAACGCAACGCCAATGGCACGGCGAAGGCTGGACGAGGCAGGAAGAACTGTTGGCAGGGTGAATTGAAGGCGCGAGAGAACGGGGGGTGAAGGAAAAAGCATAGCGGAAAGAAGACGCCTGCCTCGCCATACGGGGGGAAGGCAAGCTAAGGGGGAAAAGGATGGAGGCGGAGCTGAATGTCGAAAATGGGTCGCAGAAGCAGCACTGGAAGGGAAGTGCGGGAGAGTGACAGCCGGAATGGGGTGGAGTGGCAAAAGCAAGTATCGGGAGAACCCATAAAAAAGATGAGGGAACCGACACCGGGTAAGAGTGCGACCCGAAAGCAAAAAACTGGAGCAACCGAACGCTGGTAGAACAAAGGAGACAACCAACGGAAAGTGAAAGCGAAAAGATGAAAACAAGACAACAAAGGAGGGGAAGCAAGAACCGAGGAAAACGACGTACGAGAAAAGGCGTGCGACCCGGAAGGAGGGGACATCAGACGGAAAATAACCAAAAAGGCAAGTGGACCGGATGGGAGAATGACGGAGGTGCCTAAAAAGAAAAGAGGGTTGCAAAACAATGAGATGGTGCGTGGGTACGGGTGGCCAAGAAAGAGGGAGGACGGACAAAGCGAAAGAGCACACGAGAAGCTGCGGCTGGAGCGAAAAAGAAAGCCGAACCCGCGGGCGCACCAAACTGGAGGGGGTGGAGCGGGCGATGAAGCACAAGAGCTGACAGACCCCTGAAACCGAGGAAAAGGAAAAAGGCAGGGGGATAGGGAAGCAAACCAGAAATGCCCAGGGTAAACGGCAAAAAGCAACGTAGCACGAAAGGAAGTGGGGGCAAGGTAGGAAAACGAGGAGCTGGAGAATACAAAAGCACAGCCGAGAAGTGCAGCGAGGTGCAAGGTGCCGAACGAAAATTCGGGTGCAGATGGCGGAAGCGACCCGCTACTAGGGGTGGGGTGAGGGCGTAAAGACGCCGAACCGATTGGAGCAAGTTGCAGAAAGCAAAACTGGCCTAGCCCCAGGGGAAGGAAGAAGGGGCAAACAAACGAGGAGGCCAGCGCTGCTGTCGAAGGAAAAAGTAACCCTGGAAAAACAAGCGGACAGACGAACCAGCGGTGAAACCCTTAAAGCAAAAGAATTCGAGCGGAACGCAGGAAGGAGACCGGCCGCAAAGAACAGATGGGCCAATGGCACCCACAGAGAGCGCTGAAAAAGGATACCGTGGCGGTGGACCGGTGGGCAAGGGGGGCAAGCACTACGTAAGTGGCGACGAGGTGGAGGACCGACGGACAGCACGAGAGAAGCGAGCAAAAAGTGAGGAGAGGAGACCGAGTGAGTGGGGAACCGATGGTGCGTGCGGACGGAAAAAGAGGGACACCCGCAAAACCGAGGAGGCGTGTTTAAAAGCGACGGAGCATCCGGGGGAGGCCGAAAACAAACCGAGGCAGAGAACTGCCGGGAAAAAAAGGGCGCACCACAAAACGAGAGCGTGGGGAGGGGGGGCAAGGCAAGAGGCCGTGCAGCAAAGTGTGACCAGAAGGAGAACGGCGAAGAGCGACAACGAGGGAGCGCAGTGGCGGGAGCAAAACGCCCAGCCAGTGTAGGCAGCGGGCGCAAGATGGAATGCCGTCCAGGGGGGATGAACACCAGGAGGCTGGGCAAAACGTCGAAAGCGCGGAGGAAGGGAGTAGGAGCGGGGCGAGCAGGGGGGGAGGCAGACTAAAACAGGACGTGGCCAGGTAGGACAGCATGGGGTAGCGGGTCGACAAAGTGGTCAAGGAGACTGGGAAGGAGAGCCGAAATTAGAAAAGCCGAACTGGAACGGTGAGGAAGCAGGGAAAAGAATCGTAGCCAAGCAGAGAGAAAGGGAGTACCCGGAAATGGGGGGGGGGTCAACGGGCACCAGCGCAAAGAGTACTGCAAACAAGACGGTGGGCCGAAGACGAGGAGAGGCGAGCGAGGAGCGTCGACTCGGAAAAGAGGGGCAGATAAGAACGGGAGTCCGGAGTGGGAAGAAGGGACGAAAAGCCGCGCACGGCAAGGGATGGAAAGGAGCGGCATTCCACAAGGAAGCAAAGACAGTAGAAAAGGCAGGGGGAAATTGGCGCTGGAGGCAGGGCCGGGTCGAGGAACGTGGGGAGGCCTCAAAGGCCGGCCAGGGGCGGGACAGGCGTGCGCGGTGAAGGCAGGAAAGCCGCACAAGAAACCACCGCCGGCGCAGAGAATGACTGACCGGGGTGTAGCGCAAGCAGAAGGAGGGTACAGGGGGAAGCAATGCCGCAAAGAAGACCGAGTGTTGCCAAAAAGGGCCCGAGCCAAAGGGGGGACCATGCGGCGCACCGCAGCCACAGGCAGGGAAGCGCCCGGCAACAGCGGTGGACAACCAGCCGGGCTGGATGGTGGGCGGAGGAAAATAAACGGACAAAAAAAGTATGCACGCCGGAGGGGATGAGAAACGGATGCGGAAAGCAGGGGCAGCGGGTAGGAGTCACGGAGGCAAAGACTCCGAGCAGAACCAAGGGAATGGCACGGGGGGGACCGAAAAAACGACGCAGTAAAGTGGGGAATGGAGAAAAACAACGACGGAACCACGGGAGGCGAGGGCAAAAAAGGGCAAGAGGGGCGGACGTGCTGACTACACAGCGATGATGGGGAGAATAAGACAAACTATGAACGGGGGGGGGGGGGAACCGCCAGAAAGCCGAAAAGGTGAGGGCCGGAGGAGAACGGGCACGAAGGCGCGGGAGGCGGGTGGCGGCGGCAATGCGAAAGGCTGTACCAGTCGCCGCCGTGGAATTATGCCAAAGGAAAGGAACCCCAAGGAGGAGCGCAACGCACAGGAAAAAAAAGACGCGTGTGTCCCAAGAACAAACCCGGAGCAGTCAAGCACCCAGATGACCAGAAGCTGCAGGACAAAAGTGAGGACAGAGGATCCTGAAGGGGAGGGGGGGGACCTCGCGAACCAAGACGGCGGAAGCGCGGCAGATGGAGAAAGGGAAGCAAATGAGAAAGGACGCGAAGCAGTAGGACGTCAGGGGGGAAAGACGTACCGCGAAATGGGCAGTCACGGCGGGGAATAAGGGAGGCAAGGTGGAGAGGTGAGGGGGTCGTGCAGAGGAGAGTGGGACAGCAGGACGGACGGAGTAGTTCCGAAGGCACGAGATCATTGAAGGGACGGACCGGGAGGCAAGTGCCAAGATGCGGTGGAGAAAATCACCAGGGGAAAAGGAAAGCTTAAGGGCAATGACTTCGTCGAGGAAAGACGAAGCGTAAAGAAAGAGCCACACGAGGCGCGTGAACCGGGCCAAAAAAGGACGAGCAAACGAGAAAAACGAACGCAAAAAAGGGCAGAACCAATCGCGAGGGACGCCAGGAAAGGCGAGGACCAACGGGGGTGGGGCGAGCCACGCCGTGGAGGAGTGTGGGTCAGTACCAGGAGGAGGCCCAGGCAAGGGGTGAATGAGGGCAGAAGCACAAAAAAGCAAGGGGGCGAGGAGACGAAGTGAGGGCGGAAGGCTTACAGAAAACAAAATGCCAGCCAGCAGTGTAGTTGTAAAGTACCGAACGCCCGAAGAACAACGGGCGGCCGAAGACGAGTGACAAGCAACACGAACACGGAAGACAGAAAAAGCAAGGAGGGGCTAAAGTAGAGGAGGAGTCCTCAGGAAGCAAGAAAAAAGAGACAGGAGCGAAAAACCCAACAAGAAAGAGCAAAAAGCAAAATGCGACCCTAAAGAGGGAAAGACCAGTCGGGACGGGGGTGCGCCGAGTTAAGGGAGTTAAGGGGGCCAGAGCCAAAGGCGGCCGAGAGCGGGGCCAAGGACGTAAGCAGGAGCCGGAAACAAGAGCGGAGAGCTCGGGCTAAAAGAGGGCACAGAAAGGGAGAGGCCGAGTAGGGACGGGAAGGCATAGGAGTGGAACACGCCCAAGAGAACACGGTGAAAAGCAAAACAATCGAAGCCGTAGGCGAAGAGAGAGCTGGGGATCAGGAAGCAGCCAGAAAGCCTGGGGAACCCGTAGAAGCGCCAATGAGGAACGAGTGCGAAAAAAGCAGGGGGGACGGTCAAGCACCAGGATCCGGGCGTAAGGGAGCACAAGCCAGAAGGGAAAGCAACGGCCGCCGTGGCGCGCGGTTAGCAGCACCAATTAGAGCAGCGAGAGGCAGTGCACCCCGGAGGGGCGAGTGAGGCGGTGAAGAGGACGAAATGCGGCCCGGACAGTGGCGCACAAAAAACCAAGCCAAAGAAGGGGCAAAGACGCAGCCGGGCGAAGTGTGGGGGGGCCCGGGAGGAGGAAAACAAAAGGAGCGAAAGTTCGCGGGCCGAGGAGAAAAAACGGGCCGCCACCAAGAGACCTCAGCGCAGGCCGGGAAAGAGGGGCAAACCGGAGGAAAGTGCGGAGGAAGTGGAGTGCGTTGCGTGGAGTGCAGAGCCTAGAGGACAGGGGCGGGATGCAGGCAGAGGGCGAGTGAGGAAGTGCAGGCGAATGAGAACAGAACGATGAAAGTGGACGACAGCATACAGCGAAGCACGGCAAAAAAAGGAAAAGTGTAGGGAACCGACGGGCGCCCCAGGGAAAGCGAGAGCAGAAGTCCAGCAAAGCGAAAAAGAAGGAAAAACCGGAGGGCCGGGAATGAAGTGCCGGAAACCAAAGGGCTAAAGAGCCCGGACTGGTGAGAAGGGTGCGACCCGCTGGCGTGACGCGCACTGAGGCCCGGAGGTAGTAAGTGGGAGCGCGCGCGGGGCGCCACCGTGCCGGGGGGGTGAGAGAGAGCAAATGACGAAAAGCCCGGCGCATGCGCCGGACGAAGCGGGGAGAAAAAACAGCCAAAGGCCGGCAGCGGAGCCGTGGGGGGTAAGGAGCCAGTGCCAGCCAAGGTGGCCAATAGGGGCGAGGTGAGGGGAAGGCTCACCTCCGTGGCAAATGGGACCACGGAGGCTGGCCAGAAAAGGCGACAATGGGGTGGAAGTGGCGACGAGTGTAGCGCGGTTAGGCAAAACAAGGGCGGTGGAAGTAGCCGGGAAAGGAAATAACCGCCAGCGGCGGCAGACACGCCCCCTGGCAGAGAGGATCCGCAGCAGACGCACAATACAGGACAATGGCGCCGCAGCCGGGCTGCCACGCGGTGAAAGGAAGACGCCGAGGGGGCGGCCAGGGGGGCAGCGACCAGAGGACGCACGCAAAGTGGGGTAAGCAACCAGGGCAAACCAATGTAGAACGGAGGCCGGTAGCCCCATGCGTGGGCGTGGGGGGGGAAGCAGGATTCAGGCAAGTGCGGCAGTACTAGAAAGCCCGAAGCGAAACCGGGGAAGGCCCTGCGACCGAGGCGAGATGGGAGGAGGCGACCGCCGCCGTGGGCGTTGCAGAGAGGCGTGGGCAAGGAAAAAGGACCAGGGTGCCGTGACGGAAAACCCAGGATGGGAGGCAATTACGGCCGAGCGGCCGCGCGAAAGGGGCCGGAAAACGATGGAGGCTGCAGTGAGGCACCAAGAGAGCTATTGCGCCATAGCTGGCCGATGGGTGGCTGAGCAGGTGGTCCGGGGGGCAGGCCCCAAAGACAGGCAAGACGATAGCCGTCAAACCAGCTGCGGAAACCGCCGGCACGGCCTGCGACAGCCGTCGGTGGGACGCGACTGAGCACGACGTCGGGCCCCGCGAGCCGGCAAAGACCGGGCGAGGAAAGCCCTATGCCCCGTGTACGGGAACAGTACGAGGGCGTACTGACCGGGAGGGCGAAGGATGTGAGGCGCAGGGGAAGGGGGGGAGATCCTGGATGCGGGCGGTGGCTCCGGACGCCGCACGCGAAGTGAAGCAAAGACGGCGTTGGTCGGTAGTGCAGTAGGGCGGCGGCCAGCAGTAGTCGGCAAGCCCCGGGGGAGAGGGCGAGGAAAGAAAAAGGCAGGGGCGGGGAGGGGGTGCGGTAGGAAGGCCAGCACAAATTAGAGCCGCATAAACCAGGCGGTGGGCGGCAAGCCAAAGATTCGAAACCATGGCCAGGGCCGAATAAGGGAGACGGAAAAAAGGCCAGAAAAAGGGCTGGCAGTCCCGCCAAAAACCGGGGGAATCGCCGTTCAGGCGAACCCAGCAGCATGGAGCCACGGTGGTTGCGTGGAGGGCTGAGGGTGCTACCGAAGGGGCCAAATGGGCAGCGACGCGTGGGCCGTACGGGCGGTAAAGAAGGCCGAATGGCCCGCAGAGAGGAAGGGCAAGCTGGCCAGGCCAGGAGGGGCGGTCCCAGAAAGCGGGGACGGATCCGGGACCCGGCAAGATAGCGGAGAGTTGCGAAGAGCCCGGAAGGACTGCGTAAAAAGAAGCGAACAGAAACCCGACGGCTTAGCATCGGCACGCCATGAGGCACAGAAGGGATGCCAGGCAGCAGGACGGCCAACGGTCAATGATGTCGGCAGGAAGGGTAGATGGGGCTGCGACGGCTACAGCGAAGCGATGCCGAAAGGAGTCGGGACCGGAGGTGTGGCAAAAAAACCACGTTAAAGCGGAAGAGCCTGGCCGGATGAACGGTGGGAAGTAAAGAAGCAGGCTGCGTACATCGGGGAGGAGTGGGGGGCAGGAGAAGGGTGGGGGCGGGAAGGGCGTGGTGCCGGAGGCGGGGCAGCGCCCGCCCGGGGGTCGGCTGGGAGAAGCAAGGGCAGTGGGAAGGCACCTTGGAGCAATGCCGCAGCACCCGACCGACAAGCGGAGCGGCACCGGGCAGTCAGCAGGAAACAGAACTGAGCCCGGTAGGAGGGTCACCCACAACCAACCGGGACAGTGGCGGTAGTCGCAAAAAAGAGATGGGGGAGGGCAGGAGGGCCCGCGGTGACCCAGGGTGGAAAAGCGCCGACCGGGGGAACGGCGGGGTCGAAAGGACCCACGTGAGCGAGGGGGGGCGGGACCACAAAGAGGGAAAGGCCCGGGGGGCCTGCAAGGAAGCGCCGGGAACGGCTGAGACAGAGCACAGTAGGCGCAGCCTTGGAGAAGCCCCGCCGGATGAAGAGGTGGGGGGGCCGTAGGGATACGCATCCAGCAGGCACGGCGGTGCACAGGGGCGGAAAGGAGCGGCCGCCGGTGGGCGCGGGAGGCACAGGCGACCCCCCAGGGGCGGCAGCAGGGGGAAGAGGAGCGTGGAGGAAGAGTCCCAAAAGGGTGGGAAAGCAAGGTCGCTGCGCCCACGGGAAGCCACAGAGACCCGGGAGGGTGGCGTGTAGGGGCGGGCCGGAAGAAGAAGCAGAAGCATGTACCACCAGTGGAAGGCATGCATACCACCAGCGCAGAAAGAATGAACGGACGGCCGAAAAAAGCCCATGGCACCCCCGGCGCAGGGAGGTGGCGTACTGGGGCAGGGACGAGAGGTCCCCAAGCGGGAAGTGGGTCGCAGGAGGGGTCGGCACGCGTGAAAGTAAGGAGACAGGGCCTGATCGTGAAAAACGTGACCGATCGACGCAGAGCAATAGACGCCGCAGCGGTAAGGCGGAAAAACGGCGTGGCAGGACCGTCGTGGGAGATGGGTGCACGTGAACAAAACAAAAAAGTGAAGGGAGCCAGCTAGAGAGGCAGTGGGCCAGAACGAGGCTGTGAAAGAGAAGAAAGTTGTCAAGGTGGATGGATTAGCGAGGAAGCGCATAAACAGTGTGAGAATAAAATGGTGGAGAACCCGAGAAACGTAAGGCGGGACGAGGAAACAAGTGACGGGTGGTAGGCGGCAACGACCCACTGGCCGCGAACGCGACAGACGACCCGCGTCCCCGAAGCCGCGGCGAAGGGGGAAAGACCGACGGGTAAGCCCAAAAGTAGAGCAAAAGTAAAGAGGCGGCCACCCGGGCATGAAGGGCGGGCGCGGGGGGCGAACAAAGCGCAGAAGAGCGCGCCCGTGGACGACAGAGACGGGGACGCGGGGAAAAAAGGGGAGGAAGGCCCGGCAGGGACAACCGACCAAAAACGCGGAGGGGCGGGGACGTTGGAAAGGAGGCTCGGGCAGCGGCAGGGGGGACGGGGAAGACACAACCGGGAGCCGCAGGCGGCGGCAAATAAGAGGAAGGGACCCGACGGGAAGCCGGCCACAGTCGAAAAAAAAAACAGCAGCCGCTGCCGGAGAAAAACTTGCGACGGACGGCGGCGGCCGGGCCCGAGGTGCGGAAAGAAATACAGGCCGGGCGCAACAAGAAAAGAGCACCAAGCCCACAACAAACCAAGATCCCCGGAGCGCGGAGTGGGCGAGCAGGCAGACTGGGCGCACGGCAGGCAACGACGGCGGATACGAGAGAAGCGGGGCGGAGCCAATAGGCGATACAACACGGACATGGTCAGAAAGTAGGCCAAGCGGAAACCGTACGGAGGGACCAGACGACAAAACAAAAGAGAACAGGTAGGCGAAAGGGCCAGGAGAGCCAATGGAGGCAAAGAAAAACCGAACCGGAAAGACAGAAAATGCCCACAGGGAGGGAGAAACGGAACAGCGAAAAAAAAGGACGGAGAGCCCCCGAGAAAAAAACCAACACGAAGAATGTCCAAAAGGGAAACAGCGGGCACAGAAAAAAAAAAAACTGGACTAGGTCACGGCAGAGGAACAAACGCCTATACGGCCAATGCGCAAAAAACAGGCGAGCACAGGGACGAAAACCACACAGGAACCAACCAGTAAGGGCGCCAAAACCAAACAGACATTGACCCCGGGAGGGAACAACCACAACACAAAAACACCCCGGGGCAAAGAAAAAAAGGACGAAGCCGCAAACAGCCGACACACCTTCCCAAAGAAACCAAAAAAAAAAAACCAAAAAAACGCCACGGAAGCTGCCCCCAAGACCAACAGAGACAAAACGCCCCGGAAGCCACAAGGACAAACACCCACAGCCACCGAAGAAACAAATAAGCGACCGAAACAACAAAACACGAACAAATCAAGAGACCAAAAAAAAAAAAGACAGAACAAACACGGAAACAAAAACGAGAAACCAATGCAAACACACAAAATGCAGCACAACAAACCAGAAAAGGGAAAGCACAGACACGAAGACCAAAGGAAAAACAAAAGCGACGAACAAACCCAAACATAAACCAACTCAAAGACAAACCAAGGCCAGAGAACAAAAAAAACAACCACACACCCAGCCACAGCAGAACAAAAAGAAAAATAGCCAGAAACAAAAAACCAAAGACTCGGAAACCAGCAAGCAATACCACACAAAAGAAGAGCAAAAGAAAGAAAACTAAGAAACACAGAAACAACAACCACACAACCAAGACAAAACAGAACGACACCAACGAAAAAAAGACCGTAAAAAGAAAAAAAAAACCAAACGCAAACCAAAAAAATGCGCCAAGTCACAGACCAAGAAGGAAAAAACACAAATAAAGCTAATCCAAAACGCAAAACCAAGAAAAGGAAACTGAAAAAAAAGAACCAAGCCGCAAACAAAAACCACACCCACGCACTCAAGAAGACAAAAAAGAAAAACAAAGGACAAACCAGAAAGAACACAAACAAAAACAACAGGACCAAACAAAGAATAAAACACGCAAAACAGCAGAAAACCCAAACGCCAAGCCCAGAGCGCAACGCACGAAACAATGGAAACAAAGCAGACACAAGACAAACTACAAAGATACACCATCACACACAAGAAGAAAAAAAAACCCCATACAAGCGCCCGCGCCGCCCCCGGAAAATAAACAAAGATGCAAATAGAGCACAAACAGACGAGAACGACCAAACAACAAACACAGCCAAAAAGACCAACTAACGACAACACAGAGGTAACCTGCGGCCCGCAGAGGACACCCACGGGCCGGGAAACCAAAAACCGCAACGAACGCAAAAATCGGGAAATCCTCAAAAAAAAAAGACACACCCCGAACCCCGCACCAGCACACCACAAAGGGTCAGAAGAAACACAGCCAACCCGAAGAACAAAAAACCACACAACAAAAAACCAAAAGCAAACACGGCGGAAAGGAAAGCTCGGACCGACCGCAAAAACCATGACCAACAAACAACAAAAAACAAACGAAGCAGAAAAACAAGACGCCAACAGGCAATAACAACATCACCAGAAGAAACAAGCAGAAAAGAAACAAGAAGACAACAAACCGAACACACGCAGGGAACAAAACGAACAGCGAAACAAGGCGCAGAACCAAAAGACAACCGGAGCCGACCACAAAAAAACAGACCCAAACAACGACCAGAAAGACGCAAAAGGCAAACGCCGGGGGACAAAAAAGCCAAAAACCGCAACCCAGCACCAGCAACGAGCAGAAAACCAGAAGAACCAAGAACGGCGAAGAAAAGCGAAAAACGCGAGCCCCCAACGAAGCAACAAGGAAAAAGAGAGCAGCAACAAGAAGGGCCATAAGCACACAAGGAACAGACAGCCAACAGCAAAACCAAACGAAACGAGAAAAAAAAACCAACGAAGACACCAAAGGCAAACAAACACCAAAACGGCGAAACAAAAACAACCAACACGAAGCCAAAAAAGGAAACAAGACAAAAACAAAGAAGGAACCGGAAAAAACACCGAAAAACGCACCCGAAGACACAACGAAAAAACCAAAAAAGGCGAAACCAGAAAACACCGAAAAAAAAAACCAAAAACAAAAACGACAAAAAAAGACACAAGCCCAAATAACACGAGGAACGCCACCAAAAAGAAAAACCAACCCGCGCCACAAGACAACATAGCACAAACACACGACCAAACCGAAAAAAAAACCAGCAAGAACAAACCATAAACCCATAAACCAAACAACCGACACAAGAGGCAAAAACAACAAATACAAAAAACACAACCTACACACAGGCAACCGAACTAACCAACGGACGACCCCACAACACAAAACGCCAACCGACAAAACAAAACAAAACCCAACCATAAGGAAAAGGCAAAACAACACGTCCCGTAAAAAAAAACCGGGAAACAAGCACAACGAACCACGAAAAACCAAAAGCAAAAGGAGCACAACGCCAGAAAACCGCCAAGAACAGACAAACCACAAGAGCGCAAAAAAAACGGGACCCCAACAGCCACAGAACAGACAATGACAGGACGAAACAGCAAAAAAAAACCAGAGACCACGCACGAAGACACCCGGCAAACAACAAACGACGGAACACCGGAACAAACCCGATAGCAAAACCCAAAAAACGCACAAGCAAGAGTCAACAGAGCCACAAAAGGACAAAAAACGGCAAGGAGGGCGACCAACAACGCAGGCGAACAAACGCCACCGACACGCCCAAGAAACCCCGAAAACCCGACGGCAAAAGCGAAACCAAAGAACCACAGCACACAAAACAGGACCAATACACAAGACGCGACAAAACAAAACCAAGGAAACCAACAACGAAACAAAGAAACAGCCATGCCAAAAAAACCCAAGCAACCACCACCAAAAGACCAACAAAACCGAAAAGAGAACACAGACCGACCAAAAGCAAAAACCCAGAAAAACAAAAGCCCGCACCAAAAAAGACGACAGCACAATAAGCAAAACAGAAACAAAACACACAAAC
>Ga0163217_1034226_pt1 | contig 12006 bp, 7 predicted proteins | sample SynspAceP_FD_185933 | JGI IMG/M metagenome (GOLD analysis project Ga0163217, IMG submission 185933) | Saline lake microbial communities from Ace Lake in Antarctica - Synechococcus sp. Ace-P (PacBio error correction) | ecosystem: Environmental > Aquatic > Non-marine Saline and Alkaline > Saline ... | reverse complement strand
TCCCTTGAAGAACCGCTGCGCACGGCACCATTTCCTCTGCCCAACGGACATCTTCCAAGTCCCAAGTGCTCTCCCATTCTCCGACCTCGGCAGTGTTCTGATCCCACCTTCTATTTCACCATTTGCGATAACCGATTGACCTTTGCACCAGAAGTGAAAGTGTGTATTTTTCCCACGTCACCACTTGGACCTCCCGTCTCGGCAACTGTGAGTAAGGTATAAGTATCTCAGCTCACGCACGAGTTTCAATAATAGAACGGGAAGTACCACCACCACCGCCACACATCGCGTTTGTGATCCGGCTGGAGGTTTCATCTATCCACCACTGCCACCACAACACAAGTCTCTTACAATAATCTGATACTCTGAATCCATTTGGAAACATCCAGGTGGATGATCCAGTAAGGTAACCTCAGCAAGCACAGTTTCACGATGATAGTGCCTGTTTGCAATGCAGCAGAGGCCCGCAGTTTCCACGTTAATGGGGATCGAATAATTGAAAGTGGCCAGCTGGGTTTCGGGCTTGCCCGCTGTGGTTAATATGCCAGCTGCCAAAAGATGCCAGTAACTCCAGTAGGAAGGTCCAGCGCGCAGCACCAATTCCGTCGTACCCCCTAAGGAGGTAGTATGTGGGAGATATAACAAAGCCAGGACTTTGCGCGAGACGGCTTTGTACTTGTAGCTGCGGGAGGCGGACTCTTGTTTGAGGTTCACCAGTACAATGGTTCTTATTTGCCATACAGTTCCACATTGATCCCGGCCACTAGTAGTGTCAAGGGTTCAAAGCGTAGGGCCTGTTCACGTATGTGCGTGCGAGCGGTGTCAGGTAGGCGTTTAGTAGATAGCATAGGCTGATCCGTATAAGGTTCACCGAGGCTTATACATGAAGTCAAGTTTCCCCCTCTGTGAGCTGGGCACAATGCCCTTCCGCCCATGGCAGAGTGCAGACAGTCCCTTGACAGATTGCTTGAAAGGGCAGACTTGCCGCGCAGTGTTTGATTGGTTTTAGTAGGTGTGGTAACAGGTTGGTATTACCACCTAAGTGGTCATGTCAAGGTGATAGTTCTGGACTCAGAGGCATTGCTGTGTATTCTTGCGGTAGATTGATTAGATGCATTACTCCAAGTACTTTGCCCTCGTCCATGTTCTCAGAGGCACTTCCTCCCTAGCACTTCTTCCATCACGGCCAGATTGTTGCCTGCAAATCGCTGCCAAAGGCTGGTCCTGGTAATGTCGCATGTTGGATTTTGATTTAATTACCGAGTCTATTTGTGAAGCCGGGCTGGTTGCACAACTTCCAACCTGTAGTCGTAGCGTTCAATGTTGCGGTGCCAAATATGTGCGGAGGTGTCCATGTCGCATTGCGAGTGGTTCGATTTGGTCGTTAAAAGTCCCCTCCTGAGACATGGGAAAGACCAATCCTTCTCCAGAGTCGCGGTCCACCTACCACTCCTCCGCTGCCTAATATGCAGCGGAAGCTTTCCGCCTATGCAAATCGCAGCCCAAGCAGTCCTGGATTTGCTGTTGCAACTACACCGGGTTTAATGTGAATAAATTGCCCGTTCACTTCTAGCCATTCATTCTCCTTTGTGAGAGACAGCTAACCATCCCTGTGGCTCCAGCAGTTGCTTTAATTCGCCCAAGCTCTCCGGAATTTCCCATATCGCTGACTGGCCTTTAACTGGTTTCGTTTAAATTGTTCTGTCTCAGTGAATTTGCGAGAAAGTTGTTGTGACGTAGAAATTATCATATCATGGTTGATCTATGTGTCTCGAGCATTGTAAGATAACTATGGCAGCATAGCTGTAACCGTCGTTTTTGGAAATTAGCTCAGTAACAGTGTTGCGTTCTGTCCATTAGATCCTGATAGTACTGGTTGCTACATCAAAGGAGTGGTTTGGTTAACTCCAGAAAATGCCAAAATGCACCTGCATGTAATCGCATCGCATCTCGGTAAAAGTAAAGTTCCGTCGTAGCGAAACATTCAGCGGCTGTCGCAATGTTTGGTATAAAACGTCTTCCCACCATTCATTATCGCCAATTGCCACTTTTTTCATAATAATTTGTACGCTACTAGGGTTCACCAGTTAGAGGATGGGTTTGTAGAGTGTTGTCATCATTATTCGCTTGGTTTTAGTTAGTTGGCAAATATTTATGCTCCTAAGCTGGAGTTCCAATTGGCTTGGATATTCAAGATGGTACAGGTAGTAGTTTACTAGTATTGAAAGCGTTGCTTCCCCTCTTGAGCTACTGCCCATACCTTCACTTATTCCCCACCCAAAAATTAAAAAATAGCATTCGAACCCAGCTTTATCAATTTTGAAGCTTGAGTTGAAAATAGAACAGAATTTGGAAGATGGCCTTAGAAATTTTTGAAGGATTAATTGAATAATATTCGACCTCCAAAATTTACGTGATTTTTCTATAATCCTTTACTACATTTCTAATAATTTGTCTTTAATTTTCAATGTTATTTTATATCCAGAAGCAAGTTGCGCAAGATACTTCTTCTGGCATAGCCAATAGAGCCATTAGAATAATTTTTTAAAAGTCCCGCGCGGTCAGATCTTTCTTTAAAATTGCTATTATGCTGTTTTGGTAGGCACCGCCTTTTGTTACTAACAACATTTATAATTAATTTGAATTACTAAATATAACTTAAAAATGGTTTGGTATATGTTTATCTATTTAATATAGTTTATGGTTACTTAATTTTTCTCCGCAATATTTATTCTTCATGGTTAAACTCATCAGGTTTTTTTGAAGAATCTGTTGAAACCTTCGCTACTAGCAATTAATTTTCCCAGTTTGAAGGGTTCTCACTTTTCTCCGGAGGCGACGACTATATTCGAAGCGTAATCATCTCATCACTATAGCTTGCTTGATTCCAGAATTTCTATTTTGATTTTGGCTTTCACGAGTTGGATTTGGAAAACTTCTCCAAAGGTGGTGCCTGGCATGCATTCACTTTTATTTGCCTTCCGCAGTATCGCTTAGGTGAACTCTCCATGAAGTCAACCTGCTCAATCATAGAAGATTTTCCACTGAATGCGCACGGATGCAATCTTTCATATACCGGAATGTAGTCTATTTCCACTTTCCCCGTTCTCGGAAATAGACCGATCCTGTTACTTCTCCGATAGGCTCCCAATCTGCAACTATATTGCACCGATGTCTCCGATCTCAAATCGGTCCATTTCTCCCATCTTGGCTGTAGCCCCAGTTAGATCTCCAGTGAACGCAAAGAAGGAAGTTATTTATTCCGCTTCGATGTAGAGATTTACAGGAGGATTCGCAAATTTCATAACGGACATGACTACACCTTAGCACCCATTTCCACCTCTTACATTTTCATCTGCCACGCCTCCGCCACCGCTTACCTGTAGTTGTTGCATTTCCTCGTTCGTCGCATCGTTTAAGCCCTTTCACTCCACCATTGTCCTCCAGCTACTAGCATCCCTCCAAATTCCATATTTTCATTCATCTCTACTACCGCCACCCCCACGGCGCCGAAAAAAAGGTCTAAAAATTATGTCAAGCTTGAAAATCGTCTCCCGTTGGCACCATCTCCACCATCATCATCATTTGGCGCATCTTGGGCGTTCATTTACCGTCTGAGACCACCACCTCCTGATCTGAGTGTTATTGCTTCCACCATCTCCATACCATTTCTCCATCTCCGTCTGGCCCTCCACCACCTCCAGAGCCTTCTGAAATTTATACCTGAAGACTATTGAAAACCTGTAAGTTCGGTATTGAGAGTCACTTGATGCTTGCCCTTTCATTTCCATCTTCGGCGTCATCAGCTCATCAGAGCCACCACACCGCCACCACCAGCATAATTTTTCAATAATCACACCGAAATCAAAAAATGATTCAAAAACCATTCTCGCTTTTGATTTCGTGAGGAAGAGCCTTCTTCCGCTGTCACGACAAACGATAGGAAGGAGGAAGCTTGTCAGGAACGTAGGACGTAATAGCCTTCAACAAGGAGCCTAGTTATGTAAAGAGCACCCGCCACCGCCACCGCTCACGCCGCCCGATCGTTTACTCCTCCGCCACCGCCACCGCGATTGCAAGACTACTTCAAATTCAAGTAGGCTTTCTGGAGCTCCCCAAGCACAATCCTCAAAAAAACTCTCTTCACATGATAACAGTTACTGAAACAGAGCATTAATCCCATTATGCTTCCAGCAAATCTCTCCACCCGGTGGATCAACAGATTTCGTACCAATCGTAAGAGAAGCTTATAAGGCCGTTGCCACCATTTCTCCATACTTCTGTTTGATTATTACCGAAGTTTTTACCATCCACTCCTCCGCCTCCGAGTCCGCCATCTCCTCCAGCTTTATGTGTCCCATTTTTGCCACCATTTCCACTTGGCCTCCATTGGGAGATCTCGACCATCGTGCCACCTTCTCCGTTATTACCATTCTCCAGCAGATCTTGCCCTTTATCACCGTAGTTCTGTTTAGATACACAAGCCTTTGGTTGCTCTGCCTTCCTTTGACCGCCTTCGTTAGGTTGAAAACCGAGCTAGACCTCCTTATTGCACGAAGGGAATTTGGAATTAACCATCTCATCCGGTCTCGGAACATCCCACCGGCCTTTAAGAAATTTCGCTCCGTGGAGTAGCTGTTGGGCATTGTGTCTGAATGCACAGATCCATCTTCCTTCTTTTGCAGATCCTCCACGATGAGTTAGCCATTAGTTCCACCGAGATCTCCTCTCCCCATGTTTCATTTGAACTCGATAAGTGTATCTCCTACTGGACAGTGGCATTGTTAGGAGTAGTGAGGACGGGGAATATGAAGTTCGGACCAGATCTTATTTTTGACCATTCTTCCTCTTCTCCCGCCTTGGTATAAGTTTGGGCCTTTAGGTTTTATCTCTTCTGGGTTAGCACCGACCACACCCGTGGCCACCACCTGGATTTTGCCCATTAGCTCAGCACGATTCATTGTCCTCACTCGGCATCACCTTCCCAATCGCCTTTGCTTGTGACCGCCATCATTCATCTCCCATTCTTGGCTTTTGGCTTGAGAAAGGCTCTGATTTCCTTCTCTACAGTCGCCTCCATTCTGCCTGCAAGATTCGTCCTTCCTACTCTCTTTGTTTTGCGGATTCTGTGTCAAGCCCACTAGAATTATTTTGTCGGTTGAAAAACCAAGAGTCGCTCAGGGTTTTCCGAATACTTTCCATTTCCAATAGAAATAAAGAGCTAGTGCTTGATGACAACACTCAACTGTGCTTTTCTGCAGTACGCCACCGCCGCCGCCGCCGCTGCGCACTTCACCATCATTGTTTGTTGTTCTATTGCCACACTTTGAGAATAGGAGAAAAGTTCCGCTCATCCATCAGAAGCCGTACGGTATGGCTACGGTCTCTCCTGGGGACGCATGACTCATAAACCACCCACCTCATCTCGATAGGTGAAAAAACGACAAAGCTAGGATCCAAAGGAATTTAACCTTCTGTGGGAAAAATCGGAAACGTGTGATTTTTCATGAGGAAATTATGGGAAGGGAGGCTAGGATATACCCAAATGCGGTCATTCAATAGGGGTATTGAATGGCTGTTAAGTTAATTCAATACTTAATTGATTTTTAGGTGTAAAATTGTTTTAAATACATTACCTTTCAATTATAAAATTAGTGCTTTATTTAATGAGAATGATTCTGTCAGTACTTAATGCTGTTTTGTGTAAAATTTATTACATTAGATCGGAACTCTGAATGTGCTCGTTATTTCTAAAGGAAGAGTTTCTCTAATTTATATTTTGTTGCGTAATTTTATTGGAGGCCGCCGCTCTCGCGCTATACTATTTTCTTGTTTCGTTTCTATCAAAAAGAGGGGAGGAGATAATTTTTTATTGGCGCCAGCAAGTGGTATTCTTGTGTCGTGTCACGTTACATGATCCATTAAATTTTTGAAGATTTTCTAGATTAATCTATTCATTCAGAGACAAAGTTAAGTTTGGAATATATTTTTTAGGCTTCAATCAAGAGGGTTAGTCACATTGATATAAGAGTTGTTCTTATTACAGGCTGCGCATAGGTCTAGACTTTCTTACACAAAGCAAGTGACAAATTGACACTTAACAGGTAGATTTGGAGAAGTAGGTATGGATATAGGATTATATATATATACTTACCGGAATCCCGGAACTGACAATTAAATCTTTTGACAGAAGAGTCCGGTTCATTTGTAAAAAATCTATTTTTTTAAAATCACCTTATGATACTTCCCGATCTGATTCCCCATGCTATTTTCGATGGTATTATACTCCTTTGGCTTCTTGAAAAGTTGTGGGATTTCGTTACTCAGGTCGATTAATGTTTTGACATTTCAAGCTCTCCATTTGTAGCGAGAGATAATCTTAGAAAAAAATCCAACTCATCACTTTATAATTTGAAGGACTTCAAAATTTCGATCTAATTTGGTTCTGCCTGATTTAAGTTGTTCTGGGCAAATTGGTTTATAATCCCGTCAAAGTCTATTTGGCTTCAAGCGGTAGAAAGATATTCTCCTCCAGTATGGATGGTTCTCTTAAAGTCATATTCACCGCCAACCATCTGAATAGCCTTGACCTTTGATTCTCGCCTATTTTTTCCTGTTTGTGAACGGTTTTAATAAGCTCGTTCAACATCGAAAATTGAGAATTTTCCCACTCCTTTGAAGTCGCCCACGCCCAGATCGCTGGGAATACCAGATGGGGTGAATGCGTACATAGGGATATATGTGTCTGACATCTGAAGAAACGTTACAGCCCTCGTAATATGCAGGGTGTATGTACATTTATCCTTGGGTCGGAAAACATGTGCTAATGGGCTCAAGAGTTGTCCCGGTTAAAAATTATAAAACAAATGGGACTGGCTGAATCTACGGTCTAGCAGTGTGTGTGTTCAAAACTCTCCCTATCAATCGTAAATCAGTGGAAGATTCTTGCATTCGTCTGTTTGTAACCATCTATACATCCAGTGTCCAAAATTTAAATCTCCTGATAATGTAACGTTTGAATTTCCAGCTAAACTGACGTTGCGCCTCTCAATTCTACAGTTATTATAAAAACTACAGATCCGTTTATTCATCTAAAAGAGCATGCTTGCCATTTTCCATTCAATTAGATGACATTTGCAATTGAAATCTGGCCGATCGTGAAGTCATTCTGCTGGTGTGCACAGTATAGGATGACGCTATTATCTAATATCAGTGGATTTGGATCATTAGAGAATTCACTTCCCAATACTAGTTGACTGTTATCATTCCCATTATATTCTGCTTGGTTTTCGAGACTAGTATATCAGTATAACATTTTATTTTGTTTGATCATTATTTAATTTATAAAAAAATCATCTTCGTATTAATCCCGCATTTATTACTTGAGTAGTGCTCTCTGGATTCCATCTTTGCATTAACAAGGTCTCTTCAAAACCCTACCCGCCGAATCGGTCAGATAGCTCCAAATTAAATGCTCACTAATCTCAAGATCTCTTCCTATTGTAAGATTTTGGACCCATACGCTGAGAGTGCCTCCATTGGAAAGCAGCGAGATTTCTGTCCAGAAATCATTAAAAGAATTCTGGGCTTCAAAAATTTCTCGGAGGTGTTAACCCATTAATTATGATGTCTCGATTGAACAATCCAGATGGTTTCCGGGAACAAGTTCCGTTTTGAGCCATTTCTCTATGATCGACTCGCCTGTTGTTCTGTGGACTTCAATAAACGACGCGCTTGGAAACTGCAGTTAAATATTAAAGACCGTTTCCGTCACAATGTATCCTATTCAGCGAGTAACTGAACTAATTTACCATCGGCATTCAAATTGTGCCATGCTGCAGTTATCTTCTATTTCTATCATCAACAATTTATAGTTAGATCACCCGGAAAAGATAACTGTTTACTATTTTCCCGACTATATTTAATCTCTTCCTACTCTTCAAGAAGGCTGGCACTACTCTGTTAAATTGACTATTGTTAAAACCAGTTATAGATAAAATCTTCGTGACATGCTAAGGTTCTATTTGCTGCTCATTTGATATAAATTACTTGATGTTGTTTCCACATCGTTAAGTATCATTTTGGAGAGCTGTCACCTTGCTGAATTAATGGTAAAACTTAAATGAGCAGCAAGTCCGATTGTTTGTCTGCGCAGGGTGTGGATAGTGGGGAATGTGGCGTTCCACAGCCTGCAGAATTTGAAATAGTCCAAGTTCGTCATTTTCCAATTGCGTTCTGATATAGATGATGTGAGGGTTTGTCGCTAAATAGATTCAATAAGTACCGCTCTTGAAAGATAATGATTAATCCCACCCAAATTTTAATCTTAATAATTTTTTCCGACCATGAAACACTTACTAAATACCAGTTTAGCATAATGTGACAACCAGGTAAATATATTGAACTCTGGTGTAAACGTACAGTAATTAGGAATTTAAAAAACCTCAATGCTTTTGAAGATAAATTCTCCTCTCTCGATAGGATTTCGCAATCCGAAAAAACAAAAGTCCCTGACTTATACGCGAATCTACCGGGACCATGTTAGTTAAAAGCTATTCCCAAGTTTGACAAACTTATGGAATTCTTGATTTGCTTGTGGAATAAAAAAACCAACTCTTTAAAGCCGTTATTAAATTAGTTGTCTTAGAACAGAAAATCTGAGGGCGAAGAGCACCTAAGAAGTTTCAACTATATGACAGGCCTACATTCGGACATTAAAAAACACCCGACACTCAACATCCTTAAACCGTTCATACTGATCAAGAACTCACGCATTATCTCGGTTCTTTCATTCGGTTGAGTAGGAATTCCATTGATTCCTGACGAGTCATATCGCTCCATGCAATTTTCTTAGGAATCCATACATCAGGCTGCATTTCTTCTTTGTCCATCAGAAGATCCTCACGACGCGTTACCTGGAATCTAACAGACACATCGATTTGCAAGAGATAAAATTCTTCTGTTGAAAAAAGCTTACGATTCTAGTGCAAGTTCCATGTTACCGTTCCTTTTTAAATTTTCGAATTTACCTCGTCATTTTCGGACCCTGTATATTCCCACAAGTGCGCATTGTCTGTGATGCGTCAATGAGCCGCCGATTGCTCTACGTTACGTGCTGCACCGAAGAAAGCTCGCTTTGGCTTATTGAAGCTGCATTAGTATTCACACACCGGAAGAAGAATCTTTCCAGGAACTGGAACTACCGATTATGTGCTCTTGCAAGTCTGGGTGATTAAGAATCCAATAGGGCATCACCACATCGATGACTAGTCTACTTTTCCACCATGCGCTTTGCTTTTGTCCAAACATGTTACGAAAACTTTTCACGGTGCCCTCTTCGGCAGTCTCGTAATCGCTGGAGGAACTATACTCAGACTTTAACGGAGCGAGCCATCTCTGTCACGTCTCCTCAGTTCGCCTCTCGTCAAAGAGGATCATCAAGTGAACTCGAGGATGATTTTTGGTGATCGCATTCGCAATCTGCCTGTAGCAATACCGTTCTTACCGGTTTTGTTGGCCTGTGCCACGATCCATTCCTCTCTGCCCTTTTCCGATGGAGCCAAAGATCTACAATTTCGTAGAGAATTTTATCCTCCAGTGGTTAGAAAGGTTTAATCTTTCCTACGGAAAGTGCGTTAAGTACTAAATGGTACCGTCTCGGATCTCGTCGGTGGTTTTACGTTTTACTGTAGCGATTTATCAATAAGGCGAAATTACTTCTTCACCTTCTTTTGGTGGAGCGAATAGAACTTCGAATGATCTCCAGTCTTCAGGCCAATAGTTTTACATTATCGACTAGCGATACATATATATCATCGGCGAGGAGTAATTGTAATTCCAATGATCGAAGGGAAGCCGTATCCTCTTGCATCATTTCCAAAACGCCTTCATATCTAATCACCTCCATCAAATTCTCTTGGTATGGACGTAGGTTTTTTTCCGGTTTTGGCGTGAGGCGTCACCTCGCAGTGTTGCCATTACCTCATCCTCGGATTTTAAAGGTTTTTTCCGCTTGGAAGCTCTACTTCCTTCTCGGCCTGTGGATTTGGGATTCGGGTTGTGCTTCTGGACCTCGGAGGGATTGGATTTCATCTCATAACACTTTTTTCCGAGGTTCTAAAAAGTTTCGGCTCCTCTTCTGTTGAGCTTCGTGGACTGGCTTTTTTTTACAGGTCTTTCTTTGAGCGGGTTCTCGTTTTGGCATTCCCCACTCTTTTACTTCTTTAGGAGCTGGTTCTGGATGTAGCTTTCTGATTCTTCAGTAGAGTGCAGCTGGAATTTTGTTACGTTTTGTTCGCTTAAATTAGGCTTGTATTCATGCCTTCTTCAGTAGGCTGCAACAGTTTTGCTGCCAGCCAAAGACCACTGGTTTTTATTCCGGCAGGTTTTGGGTTTTACTGCTTTCCACGGTTCTGACTGGTTTACTACGATTGAGGGCTTCTTTTTTGGAAGAGCTGTACTGGCGTGATTGCCGCGCATTAGGATAAGCGTATACGAGAGTCTCTTTTTTGAGGGTTTTATGTCCTTTTGACACCTAATCCTCAGCGATTTCCTTTGTGCAGACAGTTTATCTGATTCTGAGTTCTTCATATGTCTGCTTACATAAAGAGATGATGAAATAAATAGTATATATGAAATGCGGGTATTGGGATTGTGAATGATTTTGCTGAGCAAAAAAGATCTGCAGGAAATAAATCAAAACCAAGCGCGGGTGGTTTCTGCACGCCGGTGATGTTTACAAATATTAACCTATGGATTTGGATCTTAGCAAATTAAATTTTGTGGTTAAGATATCGGCTTAGAGGATAACACTTTGTCTTAGGGATACTCATGATATTGTCCCAAACACCTCTCGGTTTCCAGGATGACTTCCTTATAGGAAACATCCACAAATGTCCAGTAGCTTTCTTCGCAGTTTTTTAAAGATTTTATTTTCTGATCACAGGAATAAGCTTTTAGGATTAGTTCTTCCAAGAAAATCTCACTCGTTAAATTCTCTGTTGGAGTAAAGGTTGGTGCCAGCGGCTTGTCATCAAGTAGCCTTGTGCTCGTGCTCAGGAGCAACGCCCTAAATCACACCGGCCAAATTCCGGTTAAGAATGCAATGGAAGAGGTCAAGCCTTTGCCTCAGGAATGTCAAGCTCGTCGCCACTTGACTTTCCAAAAAGTCGAAAGAGATTTTAATGCTGGTAGTTTTTCATAAGATTGATTTAGCCGATCACCTATGGTGGACAAAGCAGCGGCAAATTGCCTTTTCCGTGTGCTAAATACTCTAAATGAATCATTGATTGCTTGTGTTGATAACCTGCCTCGGAACGATTCGATTGTCCTGCGTTCGCCTTTATCATCTGCTGTCCAGACATTGTGAGTGGCTGGATATAGCGCAATGATGATGAGCTGTACGCCATGCTTCTAGATGTAGACCAAGTTGTGTGTGAACCTAGACTTGTTTCCTTGAATTTATTGAGTTTAGTTACGATTCCGATGTTCTTTAGCATTAGCAAAGGCGGGAAATACTATGGCTTCAAGCATTTATTTCCTAAAAGCATTTTCTAATCGGGCTTCATAGCCTCTTTTTCTCCGAGTGTAACTTGCTTTTTCGTTATCGGTTAGGCGATAAGAAAAAGCAGCGAGATTATATCAACACTTCAATTATTGGTAACGTACTCGGCCAATGCTTTAGGCTCAAAGGATTTCTGCGAAATCCATTATCCAAGGCCTGCAAAATCACTCGTATTTCCTGAATTGCCAGTTTTAGCACAGATATAATTTGTCATCAAAAATTTAGAAACTCGTCGTTCCGATCACATCACAGTCGCCACTCATTAATAAGAATGTCGTCGCTTGAGACCACATCTGATTCGTGGTAGCGTGTATCGATAGCTGTGTAATCAGCCCGCTCTGTTGAGGCGCCTGATCCGTTTTGCCGGAAATTCTATGCCATTTTATGTTCATCAGGTTTAATCTATTTCTTCCTGGAGGCATGTCTATAAACCAAGATATTGG
>Ga0163217_1022411_pt1 | contig 12006 bp, 14 predicted proteins | sample SynspAceP_FD_185933 | JGI IMG/M metagenome (GOLD analysis project Ga0163217, IMG submission 185933) | Saline lake microbial communities from Ace Lake in Antarctica - Synechococcus sp. Ace-P (PacBio error correction) | ecosystem: Environmental > Aquatic > Non-marine Saline and Alkaline > Saline ... | reverse complement strand
CTTATCTTGCCGCATCAGTCAGTGCAACTAACATGTTGTCTCGTCGATCGCACAGTTGTCGTCACCTAATAACGAGGAGGTACGCACGGCCATCGCCTTGGCAAAGCAGGCCGGACCGTCCCGCCATTCTGGAGCCCGCGTATTGCCACAGACTCCGCGTTAGGCCACGGGCCAAAACTGGCATTCGCTGATGATGGCCACCCGTTGGCGCGGTCACAGGTGGCCAAGACGTGTGACCGACCGTAGCAAGTTGTTGCAGTTCAGGCAGCGAATGGCGGCCTTCTGGAAACCTTCCCCTTGCGACGCATGGCCCAATGTCGGGCGTATGGTCGCCCGTGTGCATCTGTGTCCCATTGCGGCGCCAAACTGACGGGAACACGGCCGGTGCGATTTCCGCCCTGCATGTGAACAATCCGCCGTTGGGGCGACGGGCACGGGTTTTGACCGCTGCCGGTTGCCGCGGGTGGCTTCTATTTGCGCGGATGACATCCTGCACGGACGCCCACGCCGCAAGCCGATGGCTTGGTCACCACGCTGGTTCAAAATTCCGGCAGATGCCGTATCCCGAAACGCCGATCGTCAAAGAGAAGCGCCGCTGCCCCTGTCTGGATGATTGCCTCAGGTTGCCACGTCAAACACGCGAAAAAGACGTTTCTGATTATCAGAAACGACGTTAAGTGTCAGACGTGCGGCTTGCCGCGCAAGAGGGCTTGCAGTGTCGAACACGCCAAACCTAGTAACCACGCTGAGGGAAATGGCCACGATCAGGGCAAAGAGCAATCATCAACGGGCTGCAACGCTTGCCGGCGCGATGATGCCGATATCCGGCTGTGGGTACCAACCACCTTTCCGCCGCCGACCACCCGAATCTCTATGGTCGATCGCGGGCGAGGCGCGCGGCGACGGTTCCAGCCGCATCCGCCCGCACGCCGCTGCAATGATCTGCACGAGGCGAATGTGCCACTGGAAACCTGTCGGCCACTGCGACCCCCGACGCCTATCCCCGCAATGGCGAAAGCACCCATACGCGGTCGATTGCGCGAAGTCACCAACACGCGCAGCAAAACTGGGGATGCTGAGTGCCTCGACCCTTGGCACAGATTCATCGTCAAAGGCCGGACGCGGCAAGTCCTTCGATATTGCTTATACACCAATTATGATTGTCATTCGCTGAAACCGGCAAATCCGCTTATGGTCTGATGTGTCGCGAAAAACGCTTTCTATCGGACTATGGTGTCGTCGCGCGGATCGATGACGAAAACCTTCCTCTGCCACACGACCACGGGCGGCGCGAAAAGGCATTCCACCAGCATATGGAAGAATGGCTGCAAACCGAATGGTTGGGATTTCAAGCTCTAACGGCCAATCCACCGAACAATATGCCGCAATCCCGTGTCCTGTCCCAATGGCCCGCACAGTCTTGAAAAGCTCGCGCATGGATCTCAGCATAAAAGAAGCGCTGGGCATTCATGGAATGCGGACGGCACGCTTTGGCGGCGTTCAATGCCGCTTTACCGATCTCTTTCTCTGCGCGAACTGTAGCTACGAGATCGCATTACGCGGCAGGACAGCGTTTTTGGGGATGCGCTGATGTCGCATGGTAATATTCTGGCGCTGATGGCCCTATGCCACGAATGTCTGCAATCCTGCGCGCAGAAGGGCTTTATCATGATCGGGGACGAAAAAACCGACGGCACTGTGATCCCGCATGGATCTGGGGCTGGAACTGGCGATCTCTAAATAAGAAGAAGATTACCTTGGCAAACGTGCGCAGCAGCGGTCGCATATGTCATCCACGCGTGGAGCTGTCGGCTGGAAAACCACTGACGCAGGCCACCTTGCCTGACAGCCTATGCGTGGGCGACGGCACAACGAAACGGCCAGCGCAATATATCGGCCCGCTTCACCTGACCTATCATTCGCCGACCTTGGGCAAGGGGATCGCCATGGGCTGGTGCTGAACGCGTCCGACCGGATGCGACGTGCTCGACTTCCCCGTACCGACTGCAAACCTATAGGCGAAAATCGTCGATCGGTATTCTACGACAAAGAAGGGCCAAGCAAAATGTCATGAGGCGTAAGCGCATTGAAACGCAGGCATTCACCGTTGCAAATCGCCGAAGTGTCCTTGATGGATCCATTGCATCCATCTCTGTGCGGAGGATTGACGGCGCTATATGAAGAAGACGCGAAAAGCCGTCGACTGGGCGTGCCCGACACTCGTAGAGCGTCCAGATGAATGTGACCGCGGTATCGCGTGATGTTTCACCGGACGAGCTGCTGTTATCTTGCCCTATTGATCAGGTCAGCGATATGATCGACACGGCTGACCAAGGGCCTTGCAGCAATCACACCTGGCGGTCAATGTATCCGATGCGCGCGCGGTCTTTCGCATCAGCGGGCGCACAGCCGCGAACGTTGCTGGCCAAGCTCCCCCCGTGGACCTGTCGCGGCCGCCTTACCCCCGCATGATCCGCCGCCACCGCTCGCCCAAGTACCTCGGCGTTCATGGAATCGAACGAGGCGACAGCTTCCCGTCTTGTCGCTTCCGGTCGGTCGCGCAGTACGTTATGATCTGCTTAAAATCGCGCGCAGCCCGTTCGGGCCCCGCATTTTATAGGCGCAGCCATAAGTCGCGATTCCAAGGATTAGGGCGGTGCGCTGCGGAACATTAAACCGCTGCCAGCCTTTTTACCATAGCGCTGACGATAGAAAGCGCCCTGTTAGCCATGCCGTTTCCTTTCGCGGGCGATCAGCACTTGACCTATGATGCGACGCGCTTCATGTGGACCAGACGCAATTCAATACGGAGCTTCTTTCATGCTTTTACTCTGCCTTATCTTCCCTATGCCCACGATGCGCTTGGCATCCAAAGGTATGTCCAAGAAACGCTGAATATCACACGATAAGCACCACAACCCTATGTGACCAACGGCAACAAAGCCATTGAAACACCGATGGAAAGCAAACCCTCGAGGAAATCATCGAGGCACCACAACCCTGATCGGTCGCGCAAAGCGGCAATCTTTCAACAAACATCAGCCAGCTGTTGGAACCACAACAGTTGGGAAATGATGTCCCCCGAAACAGCACATGCCGTCCGGCTGAAAAAGCGTATCACCGAAACTTTGGTCGGTCGACAAGTTCAAGACGATTTCAAGCAGCCGTGGCGTCAGTTCGGTTCGGTTGGCGTGGCTGGTTAAGGACACCGGACGGGCCTCAAGGTGACCAAGACCGAAACGGCGTGAACCCCGTTTGCTTTGGTCAGACCGCACTGCTGGTGCGATGTGGAACACTCTTTACTACTCGATTTCCGCAATGCCGCCCCTGACTACCTGCGAACTTCCTCGACAATTCTGGTGAACTGGGACAAACGTGCATGCGCAGTGTAATCGCAAGTTTGATAGGTTAAGCGCTACGCCAAACTTATTGATATACCTATGTGAAAGGCCTCGCAGCTCATTCCGCTGCGGGCTTTTCTATGAACCAAGGCGCCCGATCGCAGCGTTTTATTCTTGGAACCATAGATGACGAGGGCGCCACGTTGCCGAAAATTATCACGGCAGACATTACCAAGGGTCACAATCACCCGTCTCACCCCCCACAACCAACCGCAACCATGATGATAACGCCCATGACCAAGATTGAAAAATGCACTCTGTGATGATCGCAGACGTGAGAAGCCCTGTTCATGGTGAATGAGACGACGAAGAAGACCTTACTTCAAGTTGTTTCGCCGAAAAGAGCAAGAGAATCCACCGAACGCGAATCAGCCGCAACCGACGGGACCGCTTTAACGAATGGTCCATCGTGCCACCGTTCGGCTGTGGAACACCGGATGGCACCAGCGTCAAGGGACCGATATTCGCAGCAGAGCTGCCGAAATCCTGTTATAAACAGGCGCTAAGGGCAAGTTCGACAAGATCGTCCTTGTAGCCCCGCCGAAAAACGTTAGGCGAAAGACTGCCCGCGAGATTGCCACCAAGAGTCGCAAAACAAGGTTGTAGGCGAAATCCCCAAACATTGACCAATCACCCATCGAAGAGATCGAGAATATCGTGAAATCCGACACTGAAAGCAGCGTAGATACTGTGGCGCATAGACACACCATAGTGTAGTCTGCCGCCGATTTGCAGCTGATTATCTGCGTTATTTAGCGGAAAAGAAAAGGCACCCGTCGGGTGCCTTTTATCTATGAAAGTTGAGAAGGACCGAAGCCCAGTCAGAAAGCTCCGTTGACGCCGCCGCTCCGTAGATGTTCTCCCGCCGCTTTCCTTACGCGCCACCTGATGCAGCGCGGCTACTTGCAGTCTTTTTTCTGCCGTACCTAACAAACTACTTAAGCGTCAGCCCGCGGCGGCAAAACTCGAGCGCGCATCGACAATCATCCACGGTGTCATATAGCCTCAGCAGGCTTCTTCGCAAAGCCACGCGCGACGACGTTGATCCAATAGCGCGGTCAACGATCCAGTAACCTTTTGTATCAATAGAATACCGGCTTCTTGGTGCAGCCCAAGCGCGCCCAGTCAAGACCTCGAAAAGCTCGTCCAAGTGATCCGGCACCACCCGGCAAGAACCATCACTGCATCATCCAGTTCATGACATCACTTTTTTGCGTTCATGCCATCGTCTCGGTCCACACATAGGGGTTAACGTCTTCCGACTTCCCATTTCCAACAGGTGGTCGGGATCACACCAAAAGTCCGCCCCCCGCTGCCTGTGCGCCGCGCGACCTCCCATCAAGCCCCACATCACCTTTTGCGCCATAGACAAACCCAGTCGTTCTGCGCCAAAGCCCGCTCCCAAAGCGTCGTCTTGTGTGGATAGTCAGGTCAATCACCGGGGCGCGAAGCCGCAGTAAAACCACACGGATTTCTGGATCATAAGCGGGTCCTTTTTGCGGAATATGCACTGCATGCAGCTGTATTTTGACCGGTGATTAGCCTGTTGGTACAAGTCCTCAATGTGGAAGTTTCAAAGGATGAACGGAATGTCGGCTGTTTCAAACGCGGGGTGCCAGTTGCAGCGCGCTTGGGTCGTGCGTTGCAGTGCCGGATTATTTCTGGTCGCAACACGCTATCCGTTTGCCGCCCGCGCAACCGCAAAACACCGGCGCCTGATGCAGTCATACGACCGCAGGACTGCACCACGCAGACTGGCACCCACCATGCTACAACCACTCAACCAGCGTCGCCCCCAAGACACCGTTCGCTACGCCCGATTGTTCACCCACACCGCAAACACCCGAAAACGGCTGCATCGCCCGCCACACCCAGTTCGACGAAGTCCGCCGCGAAATTACGGATGACCGTGATCGCTGCCGTGCTGCCCCCGGTGCCCGCGTCAGCTCATCAGCCAACTGGGCAGAAGTCGCCAGCGCCGCAAGGCCAGACCTTCTGCGTAAATTCGCCACCCTTGCCATTTTGCCCGCCACGGCCGCGCAAAATCCTTGAGCCTAACCGCGGATGCTGATGGCGCCCGTCTCCTGATGAGGAGGTCCATTTCTGGCCCCGATTCACCGCACTGCGGGTGGCGCATAGTTGGCGGTGGCCCAACGACCGTAGCTCGATATCCAGGCCGTCGGTTTGCCGCCGATGAATCCCGACGCGCCTGCGCAGCGCGTATTCCAAACAACACAGCGGCCAGAATGACCAGAGATGGCGCGTTGAGCGCAGCCGAAACCTGTTGCCCGCACAGCCCCATCGCCGCCTGCGACCGACACGACGGTTGGCGCGCTCAAATCTGGACCCAGGGTAGAGCTGCGCATCTTTCAGCACCCGAGCACGGACCGCATTTGCGCTATTACGATCACCTATCCGAAAGCGGGCAGGTTCGGTTTTTGGGGCCGGGGGGGGGGGCAAGCTCAGGCCACGGCATCCCTCGGGCGGCGTCTATCTCGACAATCGCAATGTAGGCGCGCTTGAGGTCGATCCGAAAGGCGGGCCGGCGGATATCGCGATATTTCAAACCGCATTATACTCTGCTCGTGATTGAACTGGATCAAGGCGGGACTGATCAGCCGCGTGAAAACCCCGTTCAAACGGAATCCCCCGAAGTGCGGCGCGCCCACGCAGCATTCGACGGCCCGAGCAAGGCGGTCACGTCAGGAAGGGCGACGCTTTGGGCGATTGCGCGGGAACGCTTCTGGGATCCGACGCTCTATGTGCGTGGTCTTTGCGCAACCGCGATTCCATCCGCGATCCCGATTTGATTTACCCAGGTCAGGTCTTGACCTCCGATTGACTAAACCTTGCATCGGATGGGCAGGCCGCCACTGGCATGATTGAAAGAGCCCTATGTAAGCGGGCAACTACACAGGGTCGTTCATGTCACCGATAGCCCGCGCACCGCAAGCCAGCCAACCCGCCACCCAATATCCCAGGACCGAAGAGGAAATTGCCCAACTCAGAGCGGCAATCGAACCTGCTTGCTTGCGCAAAGTGGCCCCTTATTCTCGCCCGACGATTATGCGTGGGTTTTCAAAAAGCGGGTTGGGCGCTTATCTTCCTTGTGTCCAAGCTATTCGTTCGTCCATTCCGGGTGATTTACAAAGACGCTGTGACGCACTCGAACGAGGCGTGCCGTTCTGGCCTGGCGCGGTAGGCTGACGATGGCCTATGGTATGCCCGCGCGATGAACGTGGCTTTCAACAGCTGCGCGACGCGGTGTTTTGCCCGTGTGGGCAGCGTGCCCTGCGATGCTTGCGCTTGAAACATTGAACAATATCACAAGCTTTCGATGCGCTATCATATCACGCGCAAGACCGCGGGCTGAGCCGGATCATCGAACGCGGTGTCAAAGGCGTGGAATCCTGCTGCCTTTCTTGCTGTTCCTATCGATCGGCCGTTGATCCTTGAGCTACTCTGGTGGCATCATCCTGACGTGTGTTCGGATGCTTGTATCTGCTGATTGTGACTGGTCCACTATCGGCTTTATTCTGTACCTTTGCTGTGACCAAATGCGTCTATTAAGCTACGTCGCCAAATGAACGACCGCGACACAGACGCGAACCAAAAGCCATCGACAGTCTGTGGAACTATGAAACTCAGTATTTCGTCGCGAACAACGCGAAGCACAAGCGGTATGACGCGGCGATGCGGGCACGAAAGAGCGCGATCAAGACAATTACTCGCTGCATGTCTGAACTTTGCCATTCGTTGTGATCCCACCTCGGGTTTCGCGTTGATGATCCTTGCCGCGATTGTGTGCAGGAACGTATCTGACTCGTGGTATTTTGTCAATGGTTAACGCCTTATATGTTGCAGCTCACTGTGCGCTGAACTTCCTCTGGCACTGTCTACGCGAAATCCGGCAGGCGCTGGTGTTATATGGCAGATGTTTACATTGCCTCGACCAACCGGCTGAAATCTCTGAAAAACCCGAACGCCCCTGCGCTGCAGGTTTACGGCGGCGGGTCCACGCTTGATTAATGTGCGCTTGCTATGATGACGACCGGGAAATACCTCAAGGCGTGTCGATCGAGCAGCCCCGGCGAAATGGTGGCGATTGTCCGGCATCTTTTACCGGATCGGGTAAATCTACCATCGGCCGTTTTGTTCCGGTTTCTATGATGTGCAAGGCGTTGCTTTGCGCTGTCGATGGCAGACGTGCGCGGACGTGAAAACCCAAGACAGCCTGCCACCGCGGCATTGGCGTTCGTCCGCAGGATACCGGACTGTTTTAACGACACCCATCGATATAAACATCGCCTATGCCCGATAATGCCACACAAGAAAGACATCAGCCGCGGCGCGATCGCGCAGACCACGACTTTATTCCACGCTTACCGCTTTGGATATGACACCGCCTGGGCGAACGCGGGCTGAAACTGTTCGGGCGGGGAAAAAGCAGCGCTGTGGGCATCGCGCGACCTTGCGAAGACCCCGCCGATCCTGCTGCTGACGAGGCGACAAGTTGCGCTGGACAGCGAAACAGAGCACGGAAAATCAATGCGCTGCGTAGGCGGGCAAGGGCCGCCACGGTTGCTGACCATCGCACACCGTTGTCCACTGTGCCGAAGCCACCGATTCGTGCTCGAACAGGGCGAGGTGTGAACAGGCACCCATGACGTTCTTTTGGCACGAAAACGGCGCTATTGCGCAGCTTGGCAAACGCAGCAATCCGAAAGCGAATAGCTGGCGTTCACGCGCATCGTTTAGGCAGGGGTTATTCCTCTGCGATCTCTTTGTCGGTCAGTTTGTTCAACGCGCCGGTCATTTGTCAGGAGATCCGGCGGTCCGCGGCAAGCCGTGTCTGCCGCCAGCGTGGGCGATCTGATACTGACATAGCACCATTTGCCGCTGTCATCCGCAAAGCCAGCACCGCAGGCAGGTGCCAGCCCATGTTTGACCGTCCAACATCCAGCGTACCCAAGTTCGGGTTGCCAAAGATTCAGCAGCATGGTGGGCGAAGCTCCATCTCTACGTTGGCGGCACCTTCTGCGTTGTCGACGCGGGCAAAGACCGTGGCCCCTGCTCGGTCACCGCGCTTTCAGGCGATTCGATCTTTCTGGTACAGAGTGGGCTTGTTCTTGTCACATTTCGGCAGCACGGGTAGTGCTGTGAGGCGTCTCGTCAATAGCAAGCGTTGTCGCGCAATGTCTTTCATATCATCGGTCGGGTGTCTCCTTTGATTTTAATTGACCTATTGGTCACGGGGTACCCCCATACCTAGTCGCCGCGTCCAGCGACCGAATTTAATCAGCCCGCAGTATTCTGCGCTATATGTGCACAAACGACGGGGGTTATTCTTGCTCAGGAGGCGATGTGCTAGCTCAGCGCTGGCCGAGCGCAAATGCGAACCGCACTCTTCCACTTCAAGACCCCGCCGGAAATGTTTCCGTACCGCCCTTATCTTGCTCTATCTGGTGTGACAGTCCTTTGCCATCGAACATGTATCTGCCCGCCTGCCCGCGATCGAAGAGGCGCTGGATCTTCTGTTTCGGCGCGCAGATCACGCTTGGTGCCTATTTTCTGCCTAATGGGTGCGCAGCTGGTGTACGGGCCCTGTACGACAGATGGCGCAAGAAAACCCTTGCCATCGGAATAGCATCTTTTGCGTCGTGCGGATCTTGTGCCGGTGCCCCGAATATCGAAACCTCGTGCTGGGCGGCTGTGAGGCATGTGCGGCGACGTGAGGTGATCCCCCGCCTTATCGTGCGCGATATGTACACGCGCGCCAGGCGACGCGTGTTGATTCGTCATCAGCTGGTGATTCGTCTCGCCGATCTGGCCCCCTTGCGGCAGCGCGGTTGTCCCTTGCAGCTGCGCGAAGATTTTCTACGCTGGCGATCCTGCACGGCGACGCTGTTAATGGCGCAGGATCGCACTGCCTGAAACGGCTGACCGCTGAGGAAACGTCGCAAGGTCAATCTGGCGAGAGCTGTCGCGCAGTCGGTATATTCTGTTTCCGCGATCCCGTTCGCGTCTGACCTTTATGCGGCTTTGCATGGCCAGTGTCTTTGTTCCAATCTCGAGCGCTTCATTTGTCTATACGGCCAATACGGCTGACCCTGGATCGAGTTCTCGCTGGCCTTGCGTTTAACGCGGTGGGGTTCTTTATCCCACGCAAAGACCGCCGTCGTCTGGCCGAAATGTGGGGTTGCACGCGTATCGGGCGCGGTTAACCGATTCCGGTGTGTTCGGCGGTGTGACGGGCGCGTCTAGCGGTTTCGGATCGCTGCCCTGCTCTTGTCGTCTGTTCTGGCCTATTGTTTCTGGGGTTGGTGCCATCTGCGATGGTCGCGGCACTGATGCACACGGCGCGACGCGCGGCATGGCGTCCTCGTGAGCGGAGAGCCTGACCATGCTGACCGGTGCCTTGTGTATCGCGCCACGGCACCGTTCTTGACGGACGCCGTGCCAATGGTGGTGAGCATTGCGCTGTGGCGTGCGGGTTGCGGCTGTGATCTTACCATGCCCAAGCTCAGCCAGCAGCAAGGACGCCTACCTCAGCAGATGCGCGCCGCTGCCTGAGGCTGATTGGCCGGTGGGGTATTGCCGGCTTGCCCCATTCTTCCCACATGATCAGTAGTCTGAAGCGACGCGCATCGCTTGCCATGTGCCCCAGTCCTGCGCATTGGCTCGCCCGCCCCAGCGACATCTTGGCCAGCCAAGCGCGCAATCAGCGGGCACTAGTTCGGGCCCAAACGCGGATCGCCAGCAATCGACGGCGTGACCAGCAGTCAGCACCGTCGCGATGCCCAAGCGAACACTAACCGCCGTCGCCAGCTGTTTCCAACCAAGCGCCTGTGGGCTGTCGATGGTGTAGCCCCCTATGGCAAAATCGAGGCTGAGCCCAAACATCATCGGCGCAACCCTGCCATGTGGTGATGGTGTCAGCAAAACAGTGCGGAGCGGCTGGCCGTGCGGATGATCGCTTCGAATCGGGCATTTTACTGCGAATTCCTGATAGGTGTCGATTTCAGGTGATATGTTGTTCACCACGATCCCCGCCACGCCCACAATGCCCGTACCGCATGATGATCGAGAACGTCTTGACCATCACCAGCATGCCAATGAGCACGGCGTGGTCGGACACACACCGCCAGCAGCACAGACCAGTTGTAGATGATTTGAACTGCCCAGCAGAAGGAGAACATCAACCCAGTTGCCGCCTTAAGGCCGACCAGAAATTGCCACTCGCCTGATCCTCTTGGTCCCCGTCCATTCATAGCTGACCCATCGGGCAGAGGCTGCGCTCGACCCATTTGTCAGCTCCGCAATCCCTCGTGGCGTTTTGATCCGGGACATGCGCAGGTGCCCTTGTCGAAGCTCTGCTTAGATCGGACGCCTGGGCGCATGTCCGTGGTGATCTTGAAGGCTGCGCCGTCCGCCCGTGATATCGCCCGCTCCCCCGCAGGCGATCTGGCAAGTGAGCGTTCCGTGCCCCATTTCGCGGCACTAGCTCAGCCGCTGGCCGCGACTTGTGCGCACCAGCTTGACCAACCGGGGAAGACATCTGCCTTGAGTCGAGATAGCTTTCTGGTCATGCGGATTATCTCGCCAGTTGGCCCTGGAGTGCGGTGATGAAGTTTGACCAGCCGGCACCAGGCCCGTCCGCCAGTGCGCACCTTAGGGTCCAGCGTCTTAGCACCACGTCTTTTTGCGTAGACGCACGCGGATCTCGACTCTTCGTCCGAACTGTCGACCCGCATCGTGTCCTCACAACCCGCGTGACCAGCTTGCACCATCGCCCCCACGTAATCACATCAAGCCCGTATTGCCCTTGCCTTGGCGGACAATCCACGTCGATCTGCCAAAATCGATGCCGGCAGGGCGGGTATCTTCGATGAGGGTCCAGCCCGGCCATTTTATCGAAGGTGTCGGCGTCCACGCGGTGCGCTGATCAACGTTGAAAACGTCGATTTCAGGCGCAGATGAAACCGGCTTGCCCGAGGCGGGGCCAAGCCTGTGCAGGATCTGATCTTGATGCCGAGGATCGCGCTCAGCGCCTCTGTCAGCTCTGCTATGACGATGTCACCATTTCCATTCGGGGCGCAGGGCGCGTCCTCCCACGGATGGTTTTCAGCTGCACCTGGCCGAGCTGTCCTTGGGCGCTTGGGACCCCGGCCGGTGTTGCTGTCCAAACCCGCCTTCCACCCCGCAAAAGCGAACGCCGGTGGACCACAAACCGGGGCGGATGCGGTCCAGCCAACGAGCCTCGGGGCCTTTGCTGCATTGATTCGGCGTCTTTTTCACCAGCGGACCAGTTGCCCCTCCAAAAGCACATTTAAAACAATTCGCCTGCTCGGGTCGGATTCGGACATATAATATATCTCTGACCCCTTTTCTTGTTTGTTGCCAAAAGAAAAAAATCAATTGTGTGCCAAACCGGGAAAAAAACAAAAACGGACCCCCGCAAACACCGGAGGCGGCATCACCCGGATTGCCTTTGCGATTTTTAAAGGCGATGGGACCCGCCCGAAAGGCCCGGGAGCGCGAGGGGGGCCTGCCTTGATTTTCAACATTTTCGGGGATTCTTTCTCCTTTTCTTTTTTTTTTTGCG
>Ga0163217_1033518_pt1 | contig 12007 bp, 23 predicted proteins | sample SynspAceP_FD_185933 | JGI IMG/M metagenome (GOLD analysis project Ga0163217, IMG submission 185933) | Saline lake microbial communities from Ace Lake in Antarctica - Synechococcus sp. Ace-P (PacBio error correction) | ecosystem: Environmental > Aquatic > Non-marine Saline and Alkaline > Saline ... | reverse complement strand
GGTACCTGGAAATCGCCGGCGCAGTTCTGATCACGTGCACGCTTGGGCTAGTGTTTTTCGTATTGAATCTCCATGTTTCCGATTGCAATCATAGCCCGGTCTCGTACGGGTTCTTGGGTTAAAAGCCAAGCTATTTATGAACGCTCTGGTTTTTCGGGTATCAAGTGGCGTGTGATTTTGCGCTCGATCTTACCCTTGGCTTATACTTTGCCAATTTGCCCTTTCCGGGACACGCCAGTGCCCCCAGGCACAGAGTTTGATTTATCCAAAGGCCATTTCAAAGACATATGACAGGCTTCCGCCTTCTTTGCGCTGGACTGGCGCTTGACCCTCGTGTTTTTCGCAGCCAACTCGCGTGCTGACGCGGGCGGCATTAACCGACGAGGCAATTTGGGCGCTGGGACCAGTTCGCGGTCTTATTAGGTTGGCGGCGGGCCACAGTGATGCTGGCGTTGCTGGTTGTTGTTCTTGGAACAACGCCCGAAAGGATCATCCAGAAAGGGACGGGCTGACGGCGGTGCTGGGGCCTGTTTGTCTAACATGGGTCGGATTCTCCATCGCTTATGTTTGGCCTTGATGCCGGTGTGGGCGCGTTAATCTTTGTTTGCGGTGTGCGGTGCAGGCGCGATGGTGCGGGGTGGCTTGGAATCTCGGCGCCGAAAAAAGTGCCCGTTTGCCGCTGGATCGGCATGCGGCCATTGCGATGGGCGGGCTGGTGTTTTGTTCTGCCGCGCATCGGGGCAGCGCCGGGAACCGCTGGGCGTGATCTTGAGTAGCCGGGGCGCTGGCTTTGCGCTGTGTACTATTGGTGGGGCGCAATATCGACCGCGGCCGATCGCCGATACCGGCGGTGAATTTTGGGCTGGCGACGGTGCTGGCTGCGTATCCTTGGGGTCTGTTGGACCCGACGGCCGCGACCGGATTTGGGGGTGCTTTTGCGATGATCGCGGGGCGCGATTACCAGCGGCTTGGGCTACGCGCTTGGTATGCGTTTGATGCCGCATCTTGGGTGCGACGCGCGCCGGCGGTGGCGGCAGCTGAGCGCGCCTGCTTTGGCGCTTGCTGCGGCGGCGCATTTCTTGGCGAGCCGATGGACTTTGGGGGCGGTTTTGGCGGGCTGCCACGATTCATGCTGGGTGTCAGCATCGCCATTAGGGGCGCGGGCTAACTTGATCAGCAGTTTCAAGCGGGTTTCGTAGAATTGATTTTTTTCGTCCCATGCAGCGTCGGGCCAAGTGCTGGTTTGTAAGCGGATGTCTGCCATCTCGTGGCGGGTGAAAAAACCGCGCCTCAGTCACGATGCCTTCAGGATCGCGCCCATGTGTCATCGAGATGCCTGCAGTGATTGTGGCACGGAAATAGGACGTTCAACTTGGTGGAAAATTCGCGTTTAGGATCGTGGGAAACTCCGTTAACCATAGCAGCGGCTCGATAGCGACGGTTAACCCTGTTTCCTCATGCACTTCGCGGATCAGGTGTCATTGCAGCTCGAATTGCGGCTCGAACCCCCGCACCGGCGCACAACCACAGGTCGGACACGCCGCCACCCACGCGTTTACCAAAAGCAAACGATGCGGTGCAGGATCAGCGCGCGCACGCGGACGGACGGGACGGAGGTCATGCGCGACATTGACGCAGCGGCATTAGCTGCGGCAAACCCCCTCGTCCAGCATGGTTTTGGATTCTTATCTTGGGTATTATGCGTTATTCTATTAGCCGCCTTGTTTTGTCCCTCGCCCTGCTCGGAACATCGGGGCACGGGCCGATTTGCGTCGTGATGCTAGCACGGATTTGGCGCGCAGCGATGCGGCGGTTAAATGTGTTGGAAGAACTGCTTGAGCGCGCTGGATACCGGACCGTCACGCCAAAGCTTACGATTCGACCGAGGAGACGATTAACGGTTGGGCCGCCAGCACCTTGCGCCAGCGCTTTTCGGAAGTGGTGACGAGCGGCGTGCATATTGTGACCCATTTCGCTGGGCGGTGATTCTGGGTGCGGCCAGTTTCCTCAGGCCAGAACCACGATCCCAAGGCTGGGACGTCGTGGTTGATGATGGGCCGCCCAATCATGGTTTCAGAAAATTTGTCGACGAGTTCGCGCATTTGCCAGCCGTTCGTTTGGATTAACGGGGTCCCGCCGGGATGGAGCTTAGCACCGACCCGGATAGCACCCCAAACCAGCTTTGGACCTGCGACTTTTGATTTGGGGATCATTGCTTGGCAACAGCATCTTCTTTAAATCCGAATTATATTCCACCTGTTTACCCGGTGAGGATGACGGAAGGTCTCGGTTGAGAAGCACATATTGGACGGCATCTGCGCGGCCATTTACGCTGCCCGTCACGCATACATTTTATTGATGAAACAAACCCGCTGGTGGGGGGGCCCCCGGGGAGCCCAAGTGGTCCATTACCTGCGGCAGTGGCACGTTCGAGCGGGCTTGACGCTGGGGCGAGTTTTGCTTTTTATGATATTTCGCCGCCAACGGTTTTATTGACTTTGAAGAAGCGCTGGCAGCCGAAGATTTGAGCGCCCCTGCCACCCGCCGCAGAGTAGCCCGCTAGGCCTTGGCTAGGCGAGCCAATCGGGCAAAGACTTTCGGGGCTGGTCCAGTTGCTGCGCCAGCGCGCAGGCTTTGAGGTCCCCGAACCTAACCGCGCGCCGTGCAAGCCCGGCGCGTAATGGCGTATTTACCGGGAATTCTCATTTAGGGTCTTGGTGCTTGGGGGGAAAAGCGGTTCGGTGTCGGAACACCAGCAAGGTCTGCGAATGACCCGGACGCCTTTGCGGTCTTCCAAGGGGGCGAGATCAGTCCTTCGGCGCGGGGCTTTGGTTTAACCGTTCTCACGTCCCAAGTTGATGACCGGCGTTAACTCCGTTTGCGCAGGTTTTGCGTCCATTAACCGTTGAAAAAACGCGCGTTCTCAGTTAGCGAAAAAATGCGGGCTGCAAGCGCGATCAGGTCGATTTTTTCTTCGGGCACAGGCATTGAACGCCTGCCACGGCGCGGATCAACTCAGGCGCGCGCCAAGTGGACGGTTAAGGCGCGGCCAGTTTCCGGTGGCAGATGCCCTTCGGGGTGTTACCCCAGCGATATGCAGCAGCGGTTTCGGCCGATGTTTGTGCGAAAGCGGCACATATTTCGCGCCCGCAGATCGGTCTTGCGCTGGGATTCTGTGGACTCCAGACCGCGGAGACGAGCGGTATGCAATCAGGCGCGGACTGTCCGATTAGCCAGCGAGCATCGGCCAAAGCGCCGTCGTCATTACCTGGTTGGGTAACCTCTAGTTTCGTGATCACCAATTGTTGCGAACGCGGTTTGCGTCCCAGATAGACACCGAAAGGGTGCGCGCGACCTGTCAGTGCAATGAAAAGCATCGAAGTATATCCGGGTGCTTAACTGTTCGCGCGCGGCCGAGAACTGTGTTGGCCTAGACAACGGCGTCGATTCCGACCAGCCGATATCTTTTCGCCACCTTTGTCGGGGCATCGTCGGCCTGAAGGGCGGGCAGGTGAATGTGGGCCGTGCGCCCATTTTCAGGTAAGCACCGCAAGGCGTGCGGCGGGCAGCCAAAGTCGGGCGGCACGTCTTGCGCGCGCAATTTTGGCATTGCATCGACCGAAATTGCGTTCATCGTTCTGTTGGCACGCGGGTTTTTTGCCCCATTCTCGTCCATTTTTTTCGGGCAAAAAAACCAAGTTCGCACCGCCGCCGTAGATGCAGCCATCGATATGCACCCACGGGGTTGGACATCGGTAAGGTGCGTAAGCCCCTTGCAGGGCGGGCGACGCGGCAAATCATCTCCATTGCCAATTGCACCGGGCGCCCCTCGGCGCCGTCGAGCATGGCGCGGTCTTGGGGCGAGTTAGGTGTGTAATGCACCAGTGGTTAAACAGCGCTAGCGGTTAAGGGTTATGCGGCCTGCGTTAAGGGTAAGGCCGTCGATGCGGACTTTCTTCTGCATTTGGCGACCTCTGCATAGTCTGCCGCGCTTCAATCGCACCACCGCGGACGGCAGATCGAAATCTGTTGTTGCGACCATCGCGCCAAACCAGTCCCACGATTTTCCTCAGGCGCGCGAAAAAATCAATGCCGCCGGGGGCCTTGCCGTCATGGCAAGCTCTAACAATCCGCCGCGCCCGAACACGATCCCCACGTGTCTCGGCATCATAACCACTTTGCCACGAGCGATGCGCCATGCTGCGGGTTGATGGCGCGTCGAGATCAGGCCAGTCATCGGATCGGTGCCGCCCCAGCAGGGCTTAGCCCCTTCGGTTTAAGGTTAAGACCGGACCGTTGGCGGCGGCAGAAGAAACGATTAACGTCCCCATCGGTCTAGGTTAAGCGTCCGTAAAAGGTCATTTGCCGCGCGCTTTTCGACCAGGCAAACCCCCGGTTTGGAGTTTGCTAGGGCGAGCACCGCCAGCCATTCCGTGTGCGGTCACTGTCAATTGGGCGAGACGCGTGGACTGGCAATTGCGCCCTACGAAACAGGAACCAGCGTGCGGGCCGTCCATTGGATATGCCGCGTCCGGCCGGACCTGCTTCCGTCCTAGCAGCGCGCGAACGCCTCGAAGTTCATCTCGCCTGTATCGGCGGTTCGCGGAAAAATCTTTGATATATTCGAAACGACTGCCCGCGTCGGGCTTCCTGGATCAGCAGCGTGGTGGCCGAAGGACGAGTTGTTCGAAAATGCCAGCCCAACTCTTTGGCCTCGGTTCGCGTAGTGAATGTTGATCGATGACAAGCGGGATCGGCATAGGGATGCAATTTCCGCCTCGCCGGTCCACAGCCTTGATGAAGCCTTTGAAACCAGCCGCCGCGTTCATAAAGTTGGCGCAGGGCGACGTTTTTGCAGCGATATTTCACGTCGGGCAAATGGCACCCCTTTTGAAGACCACAACTTTGCCGGTTCGCGGGCGTGGGTCTCAGGCAGGCTTCGGGTCGGGCGGCGTCAGGTTAGACCGGAAATGGTTCTGCGCGGCAGAAATAGGCCTTGTTCCTGGCCCGGCGGCACTTTCCGATTGCAGCGCCGCAAGGTCGGTCCGGCTTGGCATGAAATCGGGGCAATACCACGCGCCGTCGCTCAGAGTTCAGCGTGTCGCTTGGCAAACGCGTGAACACCCGAATGCCGGATCACCTAGGGGATTAAGCGTTAAGCCGTTAACGATCAAATTGAGAGGTGTCATTGGAAAATTAACCTACCCTTGGCGCTCGGCCTGCACGCCCTGCTCTTTATGCTGGCACACAACCATCTGTGCGGCCCGCGGCAGCTTCGGTCGGCCTTGCCGTAAAGATCAGCGCGCCAGTGCCCTCGGCTCGCGGCGCTAAGTTACAATGTTAATCTGTCCCCCACTGGCATCCCCGATCAGAGTTTTCCATTGATCACGTCCCACATGGCGCTTGCCGTCACCCAAGGGCCAACCCTCAGCGCGGATCTTGCTGCTCCAAACTGTGGTCGAGGACGCAGCCATTTTGGGTCCAGTGACCGGAATTTATGCACGCGCGGAGCGATCTCATTGACGATTAAGGCCCTCATTGGTGACGCAATAGCCTCAACCGCCAAGACACCCTACATAATCAAAACGCAGTTCAAACAGCTTGGCCGCAAAGCAAAGAACAGCATCTGGCGATGTGCGGGGGTTAGCCGCGCGGCACTTTTGTTGTGGCATAGGATTTGCCACCCAGTGCCACGTTTTCGCCCGGATCAAAAAGCCGCGACGGAGCCGTCGAGCGGCCAGCGCGCAAAAGGCAATCACGAGCACCTCGTGACTGAACTTCGACCATGCCCCTTACAAGGATCGCAGGCACGCCTTTGATATAGTCGAGGGCAACTTCGGCTTGTTTCCGGCTTCGTTATCCTTTTAATTGCCCCTTGCCATCATAGCCCAAGCGGCGCGTGTCAGGAATGACGGCGTTGCCAATTGCGCAAGCGCCGCCTCCATCGAGGCCAGATCATCGACGCGCGAAGGGCGCAGTTTGAAAGCCGAGATCACGCAGAAACTCTTTCTCGCGTTTAACCGGTTCTTGGGCTAACCTCCAAGGCGCGCGCCGACCGGGGCCGGATTGAGCTTGAGGCGAAAACCTAGGAAGATTCAAAAGCGCGCTGGTCGGGATATCTCGAACTCGTAAGGATGAATCGACTGACTTAGCAAAAGCCGTCAGCGCCATTCGGTCTGTATAGGATGCCGAATAAAAAAAGCTTGTGAGGCGACATCGCCTGCCGGCAGCGCAAGGACGGCTCGTAGGACATTTGTCTTTAAAACCGGAGGGCGTGCGCTGCGCAGGGCCAGCATTCGGGCCCAACTGACCGCCGCCTAGGTAATGCCGATTGTGGGCCCCTGTGACGCAAAGGCGCGGAAGGTTAACGCTTGCATCAATCATCTTTTGCGGCACCTCGGGGATGGCAGGCGCTGAGATCTGCGCGCCAAGGCGTCTAGCTTTGTTGCCAATCAGGATCGTTCAACGCCAGGAATTGCCCGCCGCCATTGAGCCCCGCATTGGCAGCACCTGCGGCCCCAATTGCCATTGTGGCAACTGGAAAGGCCCGCGCGGCATTTGGCACGATGGGAATAAAGGCTATCAAACCCGCTAAGGGCCTTGGTTTGCACAGGAAACACCGATCACCGGAATGCGCGTTCTTAGACGCCCATCATTACCCCGGCAATTGCGCCGCCCCACCCGCGCCTGCAATTACACTTTCAGCCGCGGTCCCACAGCCGAGCGCCCGTAGTCCCACAAGCGGTCCGGCGTTGCCGATGCGCCGACACGATCGCGCGTCATAGGCGATCCCGGGAGGGGCGTTCCCAAAATTCAGCGGATTGCGCGCATCCGTGGACCCAGCTGAACTGGCTGCCCATTGATGATGCCAAACTGGACACGGTCCATGGCGGTTCCCCTTCTCCCAAGAAGTTTGCCCCATATACTCAATGCAGGCGGGGCCACAACGGCGCAGCTGTAAAAAATTTCAGGCGATGATATCAAAGGGTCAGTTCGGTCGTCGATCCGGCCGGCTGTGATCCGGTCTTTTCAGCGCAAGCTTCTGTTTCTTGGAACCGACTGAAAGCGTTTCAAGGCATCGGCCGCCCGGCTGCATGAAAGCGCATCAATTGCCTCATCAAGGTCGCGTGCTCGCGTCTTAAAGCACCTTCCAATTCGATGCGCAGAACCTCCTCGTGGTTCATTCTGGCCGCTGCCATGGGCTTCATATTGATTGTGGCTTCCTACCGCGTCCGAGGCCATTGTATTGTAGGGCTGTTCAGCGGGGTTCGGAAAAGGGCTTTGTATCGGGCATTCTCCCTTGGCAGGCGTGGGTTTTGGCTGCCCATATTCTGTCGCAAGCGGTCGGCCGCATGGGCTGAGCATCTGTTCCGGCGTGACGATCAAGGGCACGCCAAAAAGGCAGTTTGGGCCGTTTGACGAAAACTGGCTCTGGGCGCACACCCGTTTCTGCTGGGATTTGACCGAGCTTGAGCGGTTGCGTCGAACCGCACTGCGAAATCGGAAAAATGACGGGTATTCCACCTAGTAACATTGAACAAATTGGCGAGGACGCGTTTTCGCATCACACTGGCCTTGGCCGGGTTCGCCGAAAGCGATCTTGGCGCATCACACTAGAGGACCGTCAGTTGGTTATCGAGGGCGGCAAACCCGATGACAGCGAAGGCCGCGCCTTCTTGCACCGTGGCATCCCGCGCGGCAATTTCAGCGCAGTTTTGTGCTGGCGATGGGTCGAAGTCGCCGGGACAACGAGGATAGGAAAAGGTCTGACTATCATGTCGATCTGCACCGCGCGGTGCCCGACAAGCGCTTGTCCCAGACGCGCATTAAGATTAACACCCAAAGGCCTGAGGGAGTTATCCGCAAGTGAAGCCAAATGGACGTCCACACCAAAGGCGGCCGACCCCATCGTCTATATCCGCCGGTCAAGTGGCCGGACCTGCCCGCAAGAACGTTGCAGCGGCAAAGCACCGAGAAGATCAGAAGCAGCTTTATTGCGTCCATGACGCGGAGGCAGCCGCATCGCAGCTTTGTGGGCGACCGCAAGGTTGGCTTTCGTGCTGGCACGCCCAACACCGACATGACGCCGGTCAGTGCGCATTAACCTCGAAAATCCACCTGCCTGATACGTAAAAAGCGCGCCCCGGTTGTAGCGTGCTTTTTTTAGGTTTCTCGAAGGCACGCTAGCCCGAGATCAGGGCCCCATCTGCTTATCCAGCTTCAGAGACCTGCTGGGCGCAGTAATCAACCTCAGTGCCCTCCGTAATCGAGCCACAATAATTCAGCGGCCCAGCTCGGGGCCTCGTATGGATCTGAAATCCCTTGTGAATTCCTTGATCTTGCCCTCGCGTGGGGCAACGATAACAGACCTTTGCGAAATCGCGGGCGTTCGGCATCCTCAAAGTGATGTCTCCACATTAGGACCTTCAACGAAGGCTCCGGAACCGCTTCATGTCCTCGCGCACAGCCCGGCGGTGGCAGGTATACGGGCGCAATCGGCGACACATGATTGCGATTGGCCGCCGTTCTTGGTGATTTCCGAGGCCGACATTATAGCCGATGCGGCGGATGTTCAGGTCGCCGGTGCTTCTTTGGAAAAACCCAAGCTTCGGATGACAGGTTCTTGCGCCACCACGTCGCCGTCCAGCAACGTCACCGGACGCCCGCCCATTTCCAATGAGCTGACCATCATCGCATTTGGCGATGGGTGGATTTGCCGGGAGCCGGACAAGCCGGTGAAAAACACCGTGATGAAAGCCTTGCTTGGCGCGGGGCGGCGCAGGTTGCGGCCCCCCCCCCGCCCGCGCAAGCTCGGACACCACTTGCAGGGAAACGGAGAACCATTCCGGGGATCTCAAGCCCTTTCGCGCCAGGCGGCGACGCAGTCGGTGCCCGGAGATTATTTCAGAACGTGACGTTACGCGGTCGGCAATCTCGTCGTTTGGCTCGTATTGGGGCGCGCTCTTTGCACATAGGACCATGTGCTTAAAATTCGACCCATTTCGATCCCATTTCTTCCTGGTGCAGCGGAAACAATTTCCTGCGCGTCGTAAGGTCCGTAGGGAAATCTTCGCCGCTGATTCTGAACCGGGGACCGCCGTGATCGCGCCAAACCAATAAAAGTGCGTTTGCAGCCCGTGATTTCTTGCGGATCAAGCCCATGCAAACCGCCTCGCGTTGGCCGCGCCATGCGCATGGCGAGGTTCAGCAGGCTCATCGTCGTAGTGGCTTGCTGATATTGATGAGCACAGGCTTCATAGCAGCGCACACTGGTGAAATGATCGACATCGCCGGGTTTTTGTCAGGGCCAACAACAGGGGATGGATCAGCAGGTTGGCTTGGGTCCTCCTTGGGCGGACGGTGAAAGGTCAGTTCCTGATGGTTGCGCGGTGCAGCGGATTGCTGTTTGGAACGCTACAATCCCTTGGCCAGCGGAGCTTGCGGAAATAGGCGCGCAAGCTCGTTCGGAGTGTCGCGGCGGCGCGGAAATCATAGTGAACGGCTGCTTGGATTGGCCGGTGATCGGTTTGCCGCCGACATAGACGTTTTCCAGCGTGTTGATGCAGGGTAATTTTACCGCCGGGTGCGCGATGTCATCGGGCCCCAACACCCATTTCCGCCTTCGCGGGCCTTATCGGCTTGTGTGTAGATGTCGCTTGATGCGCACAGGGTTGCATAGGATCACGGCCTTCGGGCGTCGCGCAGTTGCAATGTCTTGGCCTTCCGCGATCTTTCCGGCGAGTCGTCCTGACACGATCCAGCGTGAGGTCCGGCACGCCAAAGCGTTGCCGTCGGCAAGGCGCATGGTCTCGACAACGCCCTCATAGTCGTCCTTGCCCAGAAAGCCGGTCAGCGGGGTTGAAGCGCCATTCATCAGCAGTTCCAGATCGGCAGGTTGGCGCGCGGTCAGGTCCCAAGAGGTCAGCTCGCAGCTTACTTTTTTGAGTTTCTGCTCATGTCGTAGGAGAACAAATATAGGCTCAGGGATCGGGTAGGTGGGGGAAAGCATCTGTCGTGGTCCTGTTCTGCGGGGCGAGAAGCGCCGCTGCGGCGGCCCGTTAATTCAGGGCGTTGGAGCGCATCGTATTTCGGCGCGTTTTACAGGGCAAGGAAGCGATGCGTCAGGCGGGCCTTTCCGCCGCCCCTCGGGGGGGTCAAGACCGTAGGCAAACCGCGGCACGGCTATCGGGCCGCATGCGGTCGCCAAACGGTGATGAAGCCCATATCGGTGACTGCGCCGCAGGCCTGTTCAGCCAGCCAAGGGCTGACGCCAATAGCCTCAGGCGTCGCAGGTCGGCTAGGCACCCGGGATGGTGTTCCAGCTGGCGCAGCAGCCGATAAACATCAGCTCTTTGCATCAAGGGTGGCGGTGGTTGTCATGGGTGGGCGTCAGGCTTTTGTATGTTCACGCGTGAACGTCTTCGCAATTTCTAACGCCCGGACAATAGAGACCATTCGCGCCGCGGCCTACAAAACAAAAGACAATAATGCGGGTTAAGTGTCAAAATGTGATTTAAATGGCCCGCAGAAAGGTCGCCTCCGATGGGGGCGGCCTTTGATCTGGACCGGCGAAGCACGGCCTATTCTGCGGCTTTGCGCCAGCCTTTCGTCTACGGCCGGCTCGGCCAAGAACTTCTCGGCGTCCAGCGCCCCATTACGCCCATCCCGGCGCTCGTAACCGCTTGGCGGCGCTAAACATGATCTGGTCAAGTCACCCGCAAAACGCAAACACACACCGGAAGCGATCGAGGTGGCGGGGTCAGTGCCAGGCCCCACTTTCACATAGCCGCCATATGTGCATTCTTCAAGAGACTGTCTATTCACCAAATTCACGTCGCAGCGACATGGCACAATTATGCGACGAAGAAAACCGCGACAGAACGAAGCACATACTTGCGTTCGTCGCCCTCCTTCATATTGCTTCAAGCGGGACCGCCTCAACACCGCGCGGGTCTTCGCTGCCCAGCACTCGTCGACGCCGTGATCCCAGATCACCTTTCCAATCTTGGGGTTCTTGAATAGGCGGTCCTTGCATGATTTTCTCGGCGCGCAAGCTGTCGCGGCGGTTGCCACAGGTAACCTTGGAAGCGAAGTCGTTCAAAAAACAGCGCCTCCCCACAGCCGTGTTGCCGCCACCCGACACGACGCATTTCTTTGCGCGAAAGAAAAAGCCGTCCGCAGGTCGCACAGGCCGATACGCCGAAGCCCTTTTGAAAATGCTTCCTCAGACGGACAAGGCCCAAGCCATTTGGCCTGCGCCCCGGGTCGGCAAGGACCAGCGCGTTCAGCCGTATAGGTCGATGGCCTGCAATATCGCATGCCTACTTTGAACGCTGCGCGCAGACAGATCGAGGCTGTGATATGCGTCGGCCAATGAAATCTCAGGTCCCCATTTCGCGGGCATGGACTGCTCTCCATTTCCCGCGCACACCATAAATCCGGCCCATAACGGCTGCAATTCACCGGGCCAAGTTATTCGAAACATCTGTGAGTAAAATGAGTCTAAACTGAACCGCCGGGACTGGATTGCCATTGAACAAGGATCGGCTCGAGCATCGCGCTGCGCCCCGTAGACCGCAGCGTGTAGCCGCCGGGCCCGGAGCCGATGATAAGAAAAGGCGAGTAGTGGCGGGAGGCAGCAAGCGTCAGTACATTGGCAGATCCGAGGTGCGAGAAGGAGCGGCACATATATCTGCACGAAGGGCGGAGTGATTAAAAGGGAGGCGAGACGGGAATTAATCAGCGGACCCCAGTGATTAGCGCATAATTTCGGGCGGATTGCAGATTAATTTCCTTGCTCATCTGTGAATATTATTGCGCAGAAGGGGCATCCGCATAAGGTCACGTCGCGAGCAGGAGAGGGACGAACCAATCATGCCTGTTTTCACTTAGACGAAAATCGACCGATAAGATTCTGAATCCTGAATTGCAGGCCGATGGCCGCCATGACCAATGTCGGAATGGCAATACGCGGTCGGCATCTCCGGCGCCGCCCTGTCTGCGGCGG
>Ga0163217_1087409_pt1 | contig 12009 bp, 13 predicted proteins | sample SynspAceP_FD_185933 | JGI IMG/M metagenome (GOLD analysis project Ga0163217, IMG submission 185933) | Saline lake microbial communities from Ace Lake in Antarctica - Synechococcus sp. Ace-P (PacBio error correction) | ecosystem: Environmental > Aquatic > Non-marine Saline and Alkaline > Saline ... | reverse complement strand
CTCTCTGGTCGGTCGGCACTGCCCCTGCTCTTGCCGGGCGCCTGAGGGAACGGTCAAACAGGGCTTGCGGGCGCCTCGTAGACTACCGCTCGATGTGCGCCTCACCGCGCGAGTGCGAGGCCTTGCTCCTGGCAACATCGGGCATTCTCTGTCCCAGCGCTTCCAGCCTGCGGCGCCCGTGATGTAGGCCTGTTTGCCGCCACCGGAAGCACGGGTCTTTCTCGCGCGCATGCCCTGCCTTGGCCAGCGGCTTGCCCACCTGACGGCTTGGCCATCACCGAAGCGGATGCGGATCCTTGCCGGCGTGCTCGATTCGCTCGAAGTACTAGGCTGCAGCGGCTGGAGTCGAGCAACCGCTGCTGGTGCGCATTGCCGGCTGCCCCAATGGCTGCTCACGCCGCCTACATGCGAATCGGTCTGCTGTGGCAGTGGGGTGGAGCAATACCAGCTCTGGCTGGGCGGCCACCGAACTCACCTTTGCTGGCCACCCCCTACCTGACGGATGCCGCTGAGCGATCTGGAGTGCACCCTGGAGCCCCTGCTGTGCGAATGGAAATCGACCCCAAAACGGGGCCGCCGCCAGCTTTGGTGACTATTTCGTCGCAAGCTCGGTCCTTGAAGCGGTGGCGGCCCTGTTGCCCACCAACTGATGATCGGTTCGCCTGCTGTTTGAAAAGCTGCCGTCAAAGGACTTGCCGTTGAGAAAAGTTCTGTTCGGTTTTGATCGGCCCGATCGCCGCCTTATGCCGCCGGCGCCGCCCTGGCCAGGCCGTTCGATCCGCCGCCGCCAGCGGCCCCGGTCACGAGCCCTTTACCGTCCGTCAGCCACCTGCCAGAGCCAAATGCTTCGGCGCCTACGGCGCAGCTGCAGCAGTTCGCTGGCCAACCACCAAAGGTTTCTGCTCGGCTGCGCCAGGTGCAGCTTAAATGTTGAGGCGATCCTGAAGGACTGTGCCCGCCAAGAACCTGCCAGCCGCGATGAGGGCGAACCGGATCTGGCGTGAGCTCCAGGCGATGCCCTTGCCTTCAACCCCTCGGGCAGCAGCGGCCCGTAAACAGGGCGGTTGGCTGCCGCGGAACTGCCAGGCCCAGAGCTGGTCGCCATAGCTGAAAATGCCACACTCCGTAGGGAATTGCTGGCTGAATCCCGCCACGGGCCATCGGCCTCGCCAGCGCAGCGGCGATGTGCCCGAGGCGGCGGCTGCTGGGATCGACGCGCCGCTTCGGCGTAGTTTATTCCGGCTCTGAAACCGCAGCGATCGCATCGACTCGCCGCCCATTCGCCAGGGGGGAACCGCTGGCCTCAGCCAGGGTGAGGCCAACGGCCGCGCCGGTGCTGTGCGGCGAACGGCGTGGCTGGATCCTCACTGGGTGGCGCCCAGAAGCGGCTCAGCCCGCTCGCGGATGCTCCGCTTCCGCACTGCCGTCTCGCCGCCACGCCCCGGAGGGCCCATTCCACTGGCCAGGGGGCGGCGTCCACCATGAAGGCCTGGGACCGCCACCGGCCGCCAGGGCATTCGAAGATCGCCAGCCGCAGGGCTGGGATTCCTGGCGCTGCAGCTGGGCCTGGGCGATCAACAGGCGCTCCACCACGCCCTGGCGCAGCCGGAAGACAACCGCCGTTTGCCATAGGGGGCTCGAGGCTTCTGATTACGGATGGGCTCAAGGCGATGGCAGCTGGCCGGCCAGGGGATCAGCGTTCGCCGTGTCGTCGATCGCACCGTGCTCCAGGAGGTGGCAAGGACAGCTGGGCGGGTCGCCGCAGACGATGAACGCTCAATTCAGCGGGCGGCGGTCGGCCTGGCGCTTTCGCTCAAGGCCTGCGCAGGCCCGAGATGGACCGCCAGCTCAGGGTCGCCGCCAGGATCTCCTTGGCCACCTGGCGGCCTGCTCGAGACCTTCGCCGTCATCGCTGAGTGGCAGGGCCGGATCCGGCAGGCCGGACTAGGGAAACGTCTGTGCCAAGCAACCTGCCAGACCGCGCAGGACGCAGGTCCATCTCGCGATCTCAAGCCGTCGGCGAGCGCACCAAAACAGCTCCAGGCGCTGGCGGCCAGAGGATTTCGGCTGTCATTGATCAACAGGCAGTGGGAGAACCGCTGCACCCCGGGCCCACCCGGCCGCGAGCTGGTGCAGCTGGCCAGGCCGAAGCGAATCGCATGCTCAATTCACCATTCCACTGCTGCCTTCGGGCACAATCCACGCCCACTTCCACCACCGTGGTGGACACTAGCACATCGGTGGCGCCGCCAGCGAAGCGGTGATCGCCGCCTGCTTGTCGTGGCTGTCCATTGCGCCAGCAGCAGGCCGACACGCAGGTCGGCGAGCACCTCGCCGCTGAGTGGTTGTGAACCTCCACCGCTGAGCGCAGGTCCAGGGTTTCCGATTCCTCCACCAGGGGCAAGACCACATAATCCCGCAGGACCCAGGGCCACCTGCTGGCGAATCAGCTGGTAGGCCGCTTGCCCGTTGACTTCCCCGCAGCAGTTGGTACACACCCGGCGTGGGCGGACCGGGGGGCAGTTCGTCGATTCTGACTCACCTCCAGATTCGCCATGCACGGGAGAGGGCCAGGGTCGCGCGGAATCGGGTGGCCGGGCATCGTTGAGCAGAGGGCTGGTCCCTTGCCAAGCAGGCGGTTGCGCTGGCGCACGCCGAAGCGGTGCTGTTCATCGACCACCAACCAGGCCAAGCCGGGCGAACTGCAACCGGCTTCGAAGCAAGCGTGGTGCGACCCAGCAGCTTCAACTGACCGTTGGCCAGATCCTGCAGCAGTTTCCTGGCGGCGCGACCGCGGTGTGGAGCGGGTGAGCAGGGCGGTCTGAATGTGCATCTGGGCAGCCATTCGCCCAGGTTGCGGCCGTGCTGCTGGGCCGCAACCTCGGTGGAGCCATCCAGGCACCCTGGCAACCCGTCTCGATTGGCTGTGAGCAGGCCGCGATTCGCCACAACGTCTTGGCCGCTGCGACGTCGCCTTGAGCAAACGGGCATGGCCTGCTCCTGACGGAGGTCGGCGCGATTCAGCGAGCACCCGCTGCTGGGCCGATTGAGCGGAAAGGGGAAGCAGGTCCAGGAAGGCCGCCACCAGCTTCCCTGGCTCGTGCAGCACCAGGGCTGGTTGACGCTGATCTGTGCTGGCGCCGTTGCAGCAGGTTCAGCTGCCCAGCAACAGCAGCTCATCGAACACCCAGGCGGTTGCCGGCTGGCCCTGAGCTGCTGCCGGTCTGTAGGCGGCATGGATTCCCTGCAAGCCTGCGTGCGATCGATCACTCGAGCCGCTGGCGCAAGGGCAGCGGGCAGGGGATCGCCCCAGGGGCCGGCGGCCGGCAGCACCGCTTGCCACCGCCTGCCGAGTGCGATCGGCGAAGTAGGCCCTCGTGAGCCCATAACACAGCCAGCAGACGACCGATCTGCTTGAGCGCTCACCGGCGCATTGGGGGCTTCGAGCACTTTCGAAATTCAAGGGGGTCCTGCAGGCTGGGACCGTAAGGCGTTCCTTGACCAAACCCACTGGCCGCCAGGGTGCAGCCCAGCGGTACAGGCTCCCTGGGACCTCAGCAGCCCAGTGGGAGGTTGTTTGTGAAACGCTTGCCGCAAAAAATTTGCTGATCGCAGCCGTCGGTGATGTTCCGTGAGCTGCAGTTCCAAGATCGAGAGGTTGGATTGCGCGGACTGGCAAAGGCATGGCAGCGCCGCCGTGGCCACGATCGTGCCGTCTCACCCGGAACAGGGCATCGATGCGCAGCAAATGGGCGGTATCGAGGTAGTCACGGAGGGTAATGGCGCAGCAGGTCGCGGCCAGCAACAGGCAAGGGCCTGCCAGCCGTGTTGGCGTCTTGGGCCGATGCGGCCAATTGCGGCCAAGGGGGTTCCGGCCCGATGGCGCGGCCAGCGGGGTGGCTCTGGGTCTGGCTCACGGTCTGGCTCGCAGCCAGGCGCAGCGGGCGGGCGAAGGTGGTTGCCGGCTCCAGGCTGCGGCGCAGGCCATTGCAGCCGCTCGCGGGCAGCGCCGCAACAGGTTCTGCCGGGCGCTGAGGCCTCAGCTTGGCGTTAGGCGCTGAAATTCCGCCGCCAGGGCGGGCCAGGCCGCATCAAGGCTGGGGTGAAGCAGCCTGCGGCCAGCTCTTGGCAGCTGCGCGACAGGAGCTTGCTGAAGCGCTCCGCCGGCTTCGAGATCTGCGAAAACCGCGCCGCGGCTTACCAAGCTCAGGGCCTTCTGCAAGGTCGCGATCCTGCCTGCCAGAGCTGGTCGGCCCAGGCTGGGGGGAAGCGGCTCAGGGAGGAGTCGGAGGTTGGTTTTGGACTGTCTTTCCAACCACTGCTTGTCCGCCTCAAGCGAACCCGGCCCGCCAGCTGCAGTGCGCCGATTTATGCCGGCCATTTTGCTCACATTTGCCGTCTGCGCTCCAAACGGCGGCGGCAGGTGCGCAGGACGGGCCTGATCGAACTCAGATCAGCACTGCGCAACAGCAAACCGATCGCCTCCAGTTGGCCGGCCATGCCGTTCAGGGCCAAAGGGCAACTTACAGCCGCACAGGTAGGCCTGGGCAGGCATCGCCTCATACTGACGGCCAGACACGCGTCGAGAGATTGATCGCAGCAAGCTGGGGTCAGTACCGAGGCGAGCAGGTCGAGATTGATCGCATGGAAGTTGCTGCAGCGCCGCTCCAGGGCCCATTCGAGGGAGTCCCACCAGCTTGAGAGCTCAAAGCGGTTGACCGGGCACAAGCGAGGGCTCGATTCGCTTCGGTGGTCTCCCCATTCCCGGGCGTTCCTTTCTGATCGTCAGCCTTCCTCTCCGCTTGTCCTTTCGAAGCTCAGCCTCGTTTCTCCCAGCAGTTCGGCGGTTAGGACTTCAACCACGTCTGAGTCGTCATCTTCTGATCGTCGTCCGTCAAGGAACCGTCTTCATCGTCATCGCCTGAGCGTCATTGTCTTCGTTCGCCTAGGCCCTTCGTCGTCGCTGTCTTCACGCAAACGTCCGCCTGGACGACTGCCTCTTAGGCAAACCTATCGGTCCCACCAGGGTGGCCAGGTCGGTTGAGACCCGCCAGCCCGGGGCAGCCGAGGCGAACAACTCAGCGGAGAGGGGCAGATCAAAGGCCGAGCCGCACCGAACCGGTGGCAAGGGAGCTGGCCGCAGGCGAGGGAAGCCGTCTCTGAACGCCCCCGTCCAGCATCGACCCATCAGCCGCTGTTGCTCCCGCCGCTGCTGGCGCCTCGCTCCCGTCGACTTGCTGGCCGAAGCACCACCAGTTGCTCCAGGGTGAGCAAGCACCGCAGCGCTTCACCAGCTCAGCCAAGCGCTGCGCAAGCTCCTGACTGCCGCCTTCAGCCAGGGCACCATTAACGCTCTGGAACCAGCTGGGTGGCCACATGGAAGGTGGCCTGCTGCACCCGCATCGGCAGGCCTTTCCCGAGCACCTGCCAGTAGAGGGCCAGATCCCTGTACAGAAGCCCCGTTGCCTTCCAGCAGCCGCTGGGAAAGCGCTCAAAGCTGGTCGGTGGCCTCCGTCAATGCAGTGGCCTCTGGAAATCCAAGGCCATGGGGGGGAGGAGAGGGCTGGCAGGGCTCAGGCGAAGGTGCTCTAGGCGCGGATGGATCAGAGGTTGCTCAGGCGGTGCCGACGCCCCATTGAAGCACTCGGCAGCAAAGTCGCTCTGCTCCGACCTTCATGCCTTCGCACGAGGGTGTAGCGGGTGTAACGCCGAACGCTGATGTTTTCACCGGAGTTGGCCGGCCACCTGCTTTGACGAGTTTTCGGGCCACCGTGATCGACTGTCCGGTGATGAAGGGTTGATCCAAGCGGGCCAGCTCCTTGAGTCGCTTGCGATGCGCCGTCGACAATTCTTTCCTTCATCTTTCGGGCTTACCGCGAGGTCCGTCGCGGCCCATTTCGATCACCTTCTCGCCGCTTCAACGATCTCCGCGAATCTGATCGGTGCTGACGTATTCGATGCTTGGGCAGGCGGCGATCTGCATCTTCCACGTTTGGCGCAAGCAGATCCTGGAAGACATCACCGCGCGGCGACGAAATCCGTTTCGCAGTTCAGCTCCAAAAGCACGCCCACCTGGGCACCGGTGTGGCAGTTGTAGCTTGCCGATCGAGCCTTCAGCAGAAAACGGTGCGACCGCCTTCTTCTCGGCGGTGCGATCCCCTTCTGACGCAACCACGTCCGTCGCCTTGGTCATTGTCGCCATTGGCTCCTGGAGCGCCTTCTGCAGTTCATCATTCCTGCGCAAGCGGTCTTGTCCGCCGCGATATCAACTGCGCTATATAAGCTGATGAAATTACATCAACTGGGAGAAAAAGAGAGGAAAGGGGAAGAGAGAGACTGAATGGGATGGGTGAGGGCGGCCAGGCGGACGACCGGCGGCCTTTCAGGCCCTCCCTTCGTCTTCGCTGGCCCGCTTGTCTGTGAGTGTCGCCGTGGCCGGCCCTTCATTGATCGCGTCGGCGAGGCGACGAGCACCGGGCTGAAAACGGAGCGCACCGCGTCGTCGTGCAGGGAATCGGCACGTCGTGAGATCGGGATTCGCAGTGGTGTCCAGCATCGACCACCAGGGGGATATCGAGCTTGCGGCATTCCAAGAACCGCGTTGGATTCGCGGCGCTTGGTCGACGAGGAATCACCACATCGGGGCAGCGGCGCATGTTCTGAGACCGCCCCCAGGATTACTTCTGCAGACTCCAGTTGCGCGCAGCCACGGCTTCTTTCTTGGGGCGGCATGCGATGGCGCAGACGATCTCCATCCGCTCAAGATCCTTGAGCCGATCGATGCGGGCGCGCATCGTTGTTCCAGTTGGTAGCATGCCGCCCAGCCAGCGCTGGTTCACGTTAGGAGCACCCGCAGCGGCCGCTTCAAGGGCGATCACCTCGGAGCCTGCTTCTTTTGTGCCGACGAACAAAAAACGCTTTGCCAGCGCTGCGGGAGCACTTGCCGGTCCATTTGAGGCTGTTCTGTTCATGCAGTGGCGGTCTGCACGAGATCGATGATGGAACATCCGTTGCGCGCGCAATAGATGTAGCGCGACATCTTGGGGTTCCAACGACGGGTTTGGTGCCCCAAATGGGCACCCGCCTCCATCGATTCGAGAGGGTTTACGACAAGCCATGGTTAAGGAGGTGGGTTCGCGCTTCGCCTTCCACCTGCCAGGATCAGAAGAGCGGAGCAGCTCTATCGCCAGCTCCAGTGGAGTGGGGATAGGAGCGCCGGATTCGCCTGACACCCGAAACGGAACAGTGTGGCGGTGTTTTTAGGACATACCCAAGCTACCAAAGCGCTTGCTGGGGCTGATTTTCAGCTGAGCCCAGCGGCGCGGGCTTCGCGAAGGGCGCGCACACCGATGCGGTGAGCGGCAGGCGCGCAGTTCCATCGCCAGGGTCGGAATGGCCACGGCGCAGCAGCCAGGCCAGCAAAGGGCCTTTGAGGCTGCGCTCATATGGCAGGCCACCGCTGAGTGAGCAGTTTCCCAGAGCAGCCATGCAGCCAGGTGAAACTGGATGATGTGAACCACCCGACGGGTGGTGTTTCCTGGTAAAAAACCAGAACACCATCCAGGCCCGTTCTGCTCACAGTGCGCACCAGATCGGGAACTCTCCAGGGCCTCAGCCCCGGCCGCTGGGCCAGTGAAGCGGGGCCTGCGAGGCAACCACCAGCGACACGCCATCCGCCGCAGGCCGTTCACCCAGTTCCAGTCTTCCCAGCCATTTACCGCGAAGCACGTGTCAAAACAGGCCGAGCGCTCTTCCAGCAGGCGCCCGGTCGCTGGCCACATTGCCGTTGGCGAAATATGCCCAGGAGCTGATCGCTGAGCTTGGGGGTACCGCTGCTGGGCATCGCGCCGATTACTGGTGTCGATCACCCGCGCCGTAGGTGAGCCACACGTTCTGCTTCACCGCTCTGGCGCCAGTGCGCTCCAGGGCTGTGGCATGCGGCAAGGAAGCCGGCCCGTCACCACAGACTGCGTGCGATTTTGAAAACGATCACCGTCTCCGTCGGGCTTCATCCACCACCGCGATTGCGCCGGGCAAGCGGCAACCGCCGATGGTCCTGCTCGATTCAGGCGCACCATGGGAAAACTGGACTGCCTCCTGGCGCAGCCCACGCGCGGGTGCCATCGGTGGAGCCGTCGTCAACGACGACGGACCTCATAAACGATCAACCGAAAGCGGCGGGTCCTGGTCTCCAGGGCGCGCAAGACACTTCTTCGAGGATCGTCTCTAGGTGGGGATGACGGACGCTTGAAACATGCGTCTGCGGTCAGTCGGCGGCGCCGCCGTTGTTGGCCGTGCCGGTGACGCGTTGCCAGCGCCTTCACCGCGACCGTCCTTGCCGCCAACTGCGCTTCGGGAACTTACGGGCGTTAGGAAAGCGGTTTGCGTTCCTGCTTTTTCCTTCTTTCAGATTCCGCGTTTCGACTTCGAGAACCGTTGAGTTCTTGGGGATAGAAAAACATCCTACTCCTGGCCATCAGGCCAGGGCGCACCAGTGACGCAAGCGAGAGAGAGCCGGAGGGCGGCATCCTCCATTTCACCAACGATCAGCACATTCGAGATGCGCGGGTCGCTTGGTCACCAGCAGCACGGCGCAGCCCTGCTCGCCGGGCCAGACCTTTGAGCAGATCCACCACATCCCGGCCACTGCGGCTGTCAAGGGCGGCGGTGGTTCATCGGCCTAGCAGCAGCCTCGGGTGGCGGCCAGGCCCGGGCGATCGCCACCCGCTGCTTCTTGGCCACCGGAGAAGGTCGTGGGGGGCCTTGGCCAGGTGTCGCCCAGTCCCAACCGCCGCAGCCATTCGCCGCGCCTGATCACGCGCGGCCGGTAGCTCAGCCACGGCAGCTAGGTCGGAGCCCATCTGCACGTTCTGCCAGCGCTTGAGACCAACGCTAGCAGTTGTGGCCCTTGGGAAAATTCATGGCCGATCTGGCGGGCGCAGGCGCTGGCGTGCGCCCGGCTCGATCCTCGGCCTGCCCCAGCACCCGCACTTGGCCCTGCGGAACTGACGCATCCCCCCACCAGGCATGCCCCCGCCAGTGGTCTTGCCGCATCCCGATGGGCCCGTTGGCAGGCACCACCTCGCCGGGTGGATGGAGAGATTCCCGCGGGAGAACCTGGCGCGCAATCTCCCCTTCGCCATACCAATGAACACAAGGCCACCCACCGTCGGGGGCTGGCATCCGTCGGAATTTGATCATTGGCCTGGATCCATTGCGCGTGAGCTGGAAGGAGGCCATGGGCTGCCCACCAGTTCGGGGGCGCGATGAGGTGCAAAGCTCTGGGCGGATCGAGATCTCGGCTGATCGGATCGGGCCAGCGCGCCATCGCCTCGTGGCTGAGCCCATGCACCATCACCAGGAACAGGCAACAACCCACCGCTCGGGTGGTGTTCATCTCGACGGCAATTTCGGTGGCGGGCACGCACCAGGGCATAAGAGCCCCTGGCCACCCATAGGCGGCAGATAGCCGAGCATCGCCTAGCAGCAGGCCTTCCCGGGCCACCAACCCCCAGCAGGGAACGAGCGGATAACCCAGTCGCCATCCAAAGGTGCGTACTCCGGCAGTGGTGGTCGCTGGACGTCGCTTGTAGAGATCTTGATAGGACGATCACCGCAGCCGACCACAATGCCCAATGCCAGCCGCCAAGGGTGAAGAGAAACGATCCGCCGTGCTGCCGCCAGTAGTCCTTCTCGCTTCTTCGAATTCCGCATCATTGTTTCAGCACCGACACGTCCTGGGGCAGCAGCGCCTGCAAAGCGCGCCTGCACGGCGACGGATCAGCCCGGGGGTCACCCGGATCAGGCCCACCTCGATGCTTCCGGGCGGGGGGCGTGCGGGGCCTTTCAGGCCGGCAGAAAGGTTTCGCGGCTGGTGATTCAGGTTGCCGTCGGCACCAAACGAGGGCGCCAGGCCCAACCAGCCGTGGCCACGCGCAACCCGTTTGCCGGTCCCACTCGGTTTCAACTGTGCGGCCTCGCGGACCACTCGCCCACCGGGACCGAATTCCTCCCTTGGGACTGCTCATCGAGAGACCCGGCCCTGCTGAGGTGAGCGCTTGGGCCTTGATCTTCAGCTCCGGGTCGAGAAACAAGCGGGATCGTTGGCTCAAAGCCGATCCGCCAGGAATCGAGCGGTGCTGCCAGTTTCTGGGTTGCGCCAGATCAATTCAGGTTCCAGTTCACGGCGTGATCCCTGCCAACCTCGGAATCGGAGGCTCGGCCACCCAGCCGCCGCCCCTCGGAAAGCCGGACATTTGCTGGACCGAGCTGATGTGCGCGGGCTGATCAGCACCAGATCGCGCGAACTCCTTGTGGATCGATGACGCTGGCATCAACAGTCCCGTCGCGGAAGCCCAGCTGCATGACATTCAAGATGCCGGCGAAAGCTGATGCCCGCCAGCGCCACCGCCAAGCCGCACCGGTTGGCGGGTGGAGCAGCAGCCAGGCCAGCGAATCGCCCGCGCCCCCCAGAAGCCGGCCCCAACAGCCCCGCCGCTCACGGCAGAAAACGGGTGATTTTTCATCCCACCAGTTGCGCCCACCCCGTTGGAATCCTCTGGATCGAGGCTCAGCGCACTTCCACCACCCGGCCGTCGGCTTCGCCCGGTGGGGTCGGTGGAGGAGCACGTCCCGTTGACGGCACCTGGGGGCTGAGCGGATCCACCTTGGCGTTGGAGGGGGTGCCGCTGAAACCGCCGTTCTTCACTGGTATTGTGCCGTTGACCCACTGGATTACCGCGTTGATGTCCACTTTCATAAAACCTCAGCCACGCTTCCATCCGTCGCCGGCGCCGAGCTCAAGGATGCCGGCATCGCCGGGCCGTTCGCCGACCCTGGCCTGCAAGCGCCAGCACAGGTGCCGGCGATCGGGGCCGTCAGCACGGTGTTGACCAGATCGGCCTCCACTTGGACAGCTCGTCGCGGGCTCCCGCAGGGCTTCCTGCACTTCGATCAAGCGCAGCTCGCGCGTTCTCCAGATCCGCGCCGCGGCCGTAGCGCCTGCCTTGGCCAACTGGCGATAGCGTTGATGTCACGCCTCGATCACACCAACTGGCGGTTGAGTTCTCAATTGCGCTGCGCAGCAACATGTTGTTCCGCCTGCAACGGAAGGGCCGTTATCAAAGCGGGCAGCAGCTGGCCGGGCACAACCCGATCGCCTTCTGCACCAGCAACGCGGTTGATCGGGGACTGCCGCCGATTGCCGTGATCGGGGCCGGCGAAGCTTGCGCACATCTCACGGCTGGTCAAGCCGCCGAGGCCGAAAACGGTTCGGCTGAACCACCTGCTGGGCAGGGGCCGCCTGCGCAGGCGGGGCCGATGGCTGGCCCAGCTTCCAGACCAGGGCCCAGCGCCGCCCGAGCACGAGTAGCCAACAAGAGCGATCAGCCAGCGACGCTGCCACCAGGCCCCAGGGACGGCGGGCGGGCTCGGTCGTCGAACAGGAGTTCCTCGATGTAAACGGTTCGCCCCAGGTGGGTTGAACGCCTTCTCCAGAACCCGTCGTGTTCTTGTTCGTTGCGTTTTCTGTTGCTGGCAATACCGACAGCTGCCCGTGATAGCGATTCAGGGCTTAGCGGCGCGTGGTTCTGGGGCGCTTTCGCTGCCTTCAATCACGGCCTTGCCGAGCACGGCCAGGAGCCCCTTGACCTCCTCGATGAACCAGCCCTCTTCGGCGGGAGTCACCGGGCCGCACGAAGCTTACGAAGGGGAGAAAGATTTTGTGCCCAGGCCGGCAGCTCGCCGGCTGGCTGAACGGGTGGACGGCAACGGCCTCAGAGGCCAGTGACGATGCCGGCAGCAGGGTGGCACCGGTGGCGAAGATCGGCGATGGCGCGGAGACACCGCCGGGCCGCGAACGATGTCGGCCACCGAACACCGGTTAGATCGAAGCGGGGATCGGGAAAAACACGCAGTTGAAGATTTTGCAGGACGGCACGAGCCGGCTTGTTTCGAGGTGGAAGTTTGCGCAGGCCCCGGCACTGCTTTTCAACTTCGTTTTTGGCGGAT
>Ga0163217_1064408_pt1 | contig 12010 bp, 9 predicted proteins | sample SynspAceP_FD_185933 | JGI IMG/M metagenome (GOLD analysis project Ga0163217, IMG submission 185933) | Saline lake microbial communities from Ace Lake in Antarctica - Synechococcus sp. Ace-P (PacBio error correction) | ecosystem: Environmental > Aquatic > Non-marine Saline and Alkaline > Saline ... | reverse complement strand
TGAGTTTGGCGTTTCGATCAAGCCATGAATTTGAAGCGGTTTTTTGCCCAGATTTTGTGAGAATTGGATAGAGCTCATGCTGTGTTCGACAATATTCGTTGATCCTGGATTTTTACTCCCCCTAATGAAAGAATATAATCGTAAATTTTATCGAAACAGACCGGTAGGTCTCGTATCAAAAATGGTAAACTCCAATTGATCCAACTTCGCGATGGGAGGAATGGTTTTGCATCTTTAAGAAGAAAAGCTTTTCTACCAAAAATTCAGCTTCTCACTTTTTTTTCTCCAAAGTTCCAACCAACTCATGACTGAAAATAGTCTAACATTGAAAGCGGATTTTCACCAATGTTTTGAAGTTCAGTAATTGGTGAAAAGGTGTTTTTTAGTAATTGCCGTTTCGAGTTTCCAGACTTTTCAGGCTGAATAAACGCCCACTTTGATGATTTTTCAGGCCTGTCCAATTTGCTCGGGTTCGCATTAGAGATTTTCAAGGCTTTTGCCGCCTGCTTGAAAAGTGCCTCATAGTTTAGGCTCCAACTCTGCCAATCGATCCAAAACGCTTGAAAGTTGTTTATTTAACTCCCAATCACTCCATGACTCAATACAAGAAGTCTAGCCCAAGTCGGCCAAAAGCCATCATCGCACTGGGATTTGATGTCGAATTCATTTTTATGTTCTCCGACTTTTCTACTACAAAGCCTTTGAAAAAACGAGAGGTGGAGGATTCATCAGTGCATTTTTTTCGCTAAGAAATTCAGGAAGATTTTCTTAGTTTTGAATTTTCTGTTCATAGATGTGAAGACTTGAGCCGTTTCTCCTAACCCCAAGTGCCGGCAACCGCCGAAAATCAAAGAAAATTGTCGCCGCTAAGGATCGCCTCCTCTGTTGGTTCTGATGATCCATTCCGCTGAAATAGCTCTTCCATTGGCTCATCGGTTGTTAACCCACTTAGGATTGCTGCGCCATGATGTATACCTGGGCAAGAAGCAAAAGCCACAGCAAGGAGTACTTCGACCATTTGCCGTGCCAAGCTTTAGAAAGTACGCATGGCCTCATCGGTCAAAGCTTCAGGGGAACATCTTCGTAGACCAAGGCATGGTCTTTGATCTTACGAGCATTGTTTCTTCACGACCTTCAGACCCTAGCGGAAAGGACAGCAAAAGGGGATTTTCGAAGCGCTTCGTCTTCATTAGCCAGGTGAATTTTTCCGCGATTCGCATCGGCCTGTTTGATGATTGATTTGTCATTGACTTCGGTTTCATCACCGGAAGCACAAAATCCATGGTCAGTTCATTTTTCCAAATAGTAGCGGAAGCATTTGTTCTGCCTGATCCCGGATAAGTCTCATTTCTTTTAGATTCCAGCGTATTCATCAACCCCATGGATCAATACTGCGGCGACTATTTTCCCATGGAGAGCAGCACATCGTGATCAGAGATGATCCCTGAAACAGGACTTGAAGAAGTCCCATCTTCTGTTCAAAATCAGGTGATGTAGCCGATTCTTTATCATGGTCAAATTACAAATCTGAGAAGGTAAGCATCTCTCCGCCCTTGTCAAAAACGGTCCGTACTATTACTTGTGCGGTGACAGTATCAGGCGGTATTCCCTTGGCAACTACTTGGACCGTAGATCTTTGTCGGTGATGATTCCAAATGGGGAAGATCTTCCCCGCATACTACGATACTGCTCACTTGGGTTTTCAGCCATTCAGGCGCAGCGGCTTGTTGGATAGTTTGCTCAGGACTACAAGTGAGAACTTTTTTCAGAAAATTTGATTTCCGACTGATCAGAGAAATCATCAAGGAATGATCCCTAGATTTGATTTTTTTAAATGCGCCTCTGGCTTTTGTGTCCTTCGGAAGGTCCTTGTCGGATCACAAACCTGCCAGAAGCAAAGCCAGCAGCCAAATAAAAGGGCTACTCGGACTGTTTGCTCCAATTAACTTTCTTCAAAGACAGAAACAGAATGCATAGGACAGACTGTTTTCCTGCACTTTTTGCAGAGAGTACATAGGGTTCGCTTTTCCAAGTAGAGCCAAAAACCCCCAAAGACATCACCTTCATCGCATTCATCCGCGAATTTCCTCTTGATTTTGGATGATTCCGTCAGAATAATTGCCCCTTCTTTTAGGAAGTATAAAAAATGGGTTTCGGCAGCTTCCCTTGCCTTAAAAAAAGCACCCTCGTCCCTTTTCTTAAATAAGCGGATGTTCTACCGGTGCAGCCATTTTCCAAAGCTCTTTTGAAAGAAAAGGAAAAAGGAGGGGAAACCGCTTAGAAACTCCGCTACCCGGTGGACGGATTGACATTCATTTGGCAAGTATGAAATATGAAGTGAGAACTCTAAAAATTTTGCAGGACTTCTCACTTTAGCTTTTCTGTTTTATTTTCGGCCTTCAAATTAATTTTCTCCACTACCTCTGGATCTAGCCAAAAGTACTGGTATCTCCCATGCTGTCAAGCTCCCTTCCGGCTACTTTCCGTAGGATCCTACCGTGCTCTTGCCGGAGCGGGGTTTTTGGGAAGGGCCAGTTACGATTTTGAATTTTGTCTGGCTTGGCGATTGGGCCATTCATCTTTGAAAACCATTTCTTTGATCTCATTGACTAGATTAGCCTCGTTTCTGTTTGTCATGTCGCAGATCACATTAGGCGAGTGATGCCCTGACCTTTGACTCATTGCGGATATATCCAACCACAGCGGGATTTCTATGACCCACGGATGTTCATTTATCGCATTTTTCAACTTCGGCGGGTTCCCATTCGGGTGACCTGAGACATTCATGACATCACCACTCGTCCGAGGTTCTGTAGTAAGCCGTCATTGATCTCGCTTGACCCTTCTCCAGTGAAATTACATTCCTGCGATTAGGTGGAGAAATAAAGTTTGCTTGCAACGCTCATGCATCGCCATAAAGTCGTTGCGAACCATAGCAAGGCCATGGGAATTTGATGGCAGAGATTTCCTTCACCGAATTTTCCGGTCAGGTCATTTCCTTTCAGGATTCTTACAATGGCAAAGTTGGATTTCCCGGAAGGAAGCGTTAGCATAAGCTGGTTTGTTAGGGGTTGATCCTGGCAAATTGGTGAAATCAAAATTCCACGGTTTTCGGTTTGCCACCAAGTATCACGATGGGCATCTTGTTCTTTCCAATGTGCGTTTATGGATACCAATGCCAAAGGCCTCTTCTTAATACGGTTGCACGACGGAGCCGAGTACTTTTAGCGAGCTCAAATCATAGCTTCGATGGGTTCGGGCCATAAAGCTTGTTAATGCCCGGATGGCAGTGTGGGGCGTGTAAAGAGTTTACTTTATGTTTTTCGCAGGGACTCCCAGAATCTTCCGGCTCAGGGCTAGGTTGGAAAACTCCCTCAAACATTAAGTCGTGGCACCTGCCAGTAGTGTCCGTAAACTCGATGTGAAGAGTGACCGGTTGATCCAACCAATATCAGCCGTACACCATAGACATCGCCAGGTGAATATATGAAATGACATTCTCAAAAGGAATTATTTGGGTATTAACCAGGATAGCCGCCGGTAGTTATGAACCACGCCCTTTTGGCCTTGCCCGTCGAACCTGAAGATATAGAGGAATGAAGGCATTGTCTTCGCTGTCCATTTCCTCCGCTTACATTTTGATCAGATTCGCTCTCGATTACATTCATGCCACCAATAGTTCTCGCCCAGACTTCACCTCGTCCACTTCCTGCAATTGTGGTTCGCTGCGTTACTACGATTACCGTTTGCGTACGGAGATTTTTCCAAGGGCTCATCCACTAGGGATTTTTACACCAATTTCTTGTTCCGCGATAATTTCCGTCCGACGTCAAAGACCGCCTTGGCTCCGCAATCAGTGATCCGATCGGCCAATGCATTTTACTTGAAAAATCCTTGCAAACACCACCGAGTGAAATCGCGCCGATTCGGGCCACAGGCTAGCATTGCGATACGGCTTCAGGGCCATCGCGCTAGTGATAGATGGATGACTTTATGTCACCTTTTGCCAATTCCTTTAGATTTCAGGCGCATTCCGCGAAGCGATTCACCGCATGAAAAGCGCTCGATAAGTAAAGGGTTCGGCCCAAGCTTTCATTCGGGTCATTTGCTTCCCAAATGATCGCTGGCCGATCTCCAATCGGTATAGAGATGGTCGCTCAAAAATATTCTCGCGTGATATTCAGCTTTCCATCGACAAAAAACCACTTCACACCGGAATCTTTGAAATTCCATTTTAAGACATTTTTTCCAGCGTTTTTGCCAGTGAAGATGAATCGGCTATTTCTTGCCAGAATTCTTCGCGCTGTAAGGTGGACCTTTTTTGGTGATTCGTAGAGATATCCCGCTCAGGGTATGAATTCGATCGCTCAGATGAATTAGGAATGGGGTGTTTTACGTTAAGGTATTAAAGTTTTTAATGCACTTGGGCAGTCGGGCCGGATGCCTCTAGGAATCCGTATTTCTTGAATCCATATCCTGTACATCTTTTGGCGTTGCAGGGAGTAAATTTGGAGACATACAATGCAAATAAAAGAAGTAAGAAACATCCAATCGAGCCTATTTCCTCTGGAGGAAATTCCAAACCACCAATATCTTTAGTATTCAGTTTCTGGACTGATGAATTTAAAGAAAATTGATGTAGCTAAGCGTAAAGACCAAATCCAGAAACCATCCGGAAAATATAGCGCGCCTTCCTTGTTGAGTCGGCTGGAGAAGATCCCCATGATGATCACTGGAAAGAAAGAGGGCTGCTGCCAAACCAAAGGCGAATGCTACGACTTCGGCACAAAACCCAGGAGGATTGATCCCGAAATAAACCGGCGATTACTACCGCGCCAGCAGCAGCTTACAAAACGTGCACATTCGGAGCTCTTTTTTCTCAGACATATTTGCGTCTGAAAGTTCTGAAAGAGGTCACGGGATACCGAGGGAAATCACTAAAAGCCAATCCTGCCGCCTGGAAAGTGGCAGCGGCCATTGCAAACCAGCGGCAAGAGGTCCAACCAACCCAATTGGGAAAGTTTGGCGATTTCAGGCGAAAGCCAAGACCATAATATCTTTGTAATCGTCAATCTCGTTGGCTCTTTGTCTGCCACATAAGTGTGACGGTATACCGTCCCATTTTATCATCAACTGTGATTAGGCTTGTTTTTTGCCAATTAGCCACCCAAATCGTGGTAAGTGTCAACCTTTTTTTTCACTTGACAGATTAATGGTATTGTAGATTTCCGAAAAGCGGCTACCCGCAGGAAGCGGTGCGTATACAGAGAATCGAAATTACAATCTAAGGCATAGCCAGCGGAAAGCCGCGGGCATCTTCACTCTGGGACGGTAAAGAACGGAACAATCACATGTTGGCAATCCCAAGCCGTTCCCACGATCAGGCCAGGGTGATCATAAAAATATCCACCTTCCTTTTTCTTCCCCTGAGGTATAGGCCTTCAAAGCCGAGCTTCGGTCAACACGCCATCTTAATTTGTCCAAAGCAAGTAAGCTGCCGTCAGAAAACTTGCACTCCTAGTCCTAATTGAGGAATTGGATTCCCTGTCCAAAGTGCATGAGATATGATTGATAGCTGGAAAGCCATAAGGCAAAAATAAGGGACACAGTATTGAGCGACTTGAGTATAAGTTAATTGCCTTTCATCCCGCCCAAAACTGCATAGAAGAATAACAATACACATCCCGGATAACTACGCCCCATTCGATAGGTACTTCCAGGTATCTTGAAAGACAATTCCCACCCGCGCATTCTGCCCGGCAACGTAGGTAAATGAGATAAAAAGCGCACAGGATGACTTGCCACTACTTCGCGCGTTGTTGGATAATAAGACGGTCTCCTACGAATGTCAGGAAACGGTAAAATTGTTCCGAATTTCCGAAGGTAGGTTGCAAGTAAAAGCTGGCCAACAATACCATAGCCACCTGGTCCAGCCCATTTAAGTAAACAGAGCGTCATTGCCTTGCAAAGGAAATGAAAACTCCTGCCATAGAGATTAAAAAGATTGCTGCGGACATCCAGTCAGCATGCAGTAGCCATGCCGTTGGCAAGAGGGGAAACTCGCCACCAGCGTATTAAAATTCTTTGGTTGGAGCCAGGGCTCGGTGTACGATGCGATGCCTATGTATAAGGCGAATGATAAACTACTAAGAATGTATGTCCAGTTGTTAAAATTCCATTGGGTTGATTTTGATTTTTTTGGTTAATCCTCGTTGGGGACAATCAAATTCTTATCCAGCTTGTTCATCCGAACCACATAGCAAAAATCAAAATCACAAAAAGTGGAAGATTGAGCCTTGCTGGCCAAACCAAAAACCGAGTTTTGAAATCCGCCTAGTCTGAACTGATTCCAAAATATTCCAACCCCAAGTATTCCGGAATCCAAAGGAAACTACAAACCAGACTTCAGGAGTAGAATAGGTTTGAGAATTTTTTGCTCCAATAGCGTTGCATCTTTGGTTTTAGACATGGGATCCAGATCGGGTTTATTAATTAGGAATTGGGACTGTTGCACCTTGGTGACGATTCAGAAAAAGAATAGGTTAATCCGCTACGATAATCAAAAAAATTTTGGTTAAGTCCCTGAATCCCTTCCCAATTAAATTTTGGTAAAAATGGCCTGTTTCAAAAAGTTAGACTTGGTGTTTATCAATGCTTCTTATTTTCTAATTTCCCTCTAATTAAAAAAGTATGTGGGAATCAATTTCCGTGGAAAGATTTCTTTCTCTCCCATAGATCTAATAGATTTGCAGCATCGGCATTTTACTGAGATCCCTCAGGCAAACATAATATAATGTCAATAACTGTATATGTGCTAATCGCGAGAATATTTTTTGTCCCTCAGAGAATTTTTTTAAATTAAGAATACTCCGAAGCTATCCGCTAATCCAGCTGCGAAGGAAGCTAACCAATTCCCATTTATTCCAATGAAAGGTTGTAATAGGTTGTGGGCTGCTTTCGAAAAATGATGGTTAGTCGATATGTGTAGAAAAACCGCCAACGACCATAATCCATAAAAAGCATTCCGATTCCTTCTTTTATGTAGAAATGCCCATTTTCAAAATAAAACGAACTGAGAACATTCCAATGGGGAAGCCAGCAAAAATTATAAGGAGAATCAGGAGTCCATTTTTTTTGAAAGGAGAGTTGCTCAAAACTGGGCAGCAAGGTTGCAAAAGCTGCTGGACCTTTGTGCTATTGATATGCCGATCAAGACTCAGATTACTGCCATGGGACATGGGCAAAAAACTGATTCTACTCGATCAAATTGTCGTGAGAAAGTAAAAGTGCCTTTCCAGGGAATCGCATGAGTAAAATAAACCGAGCATCACAGTAATTACACCGCTTTGCTTTTCCACCATGAAGGTGATGGATGTGTCCATTGCTCGATTCCAAACTAGATTAGAAAATTCAAGAACTCTGTTGGAAGTAAAAAAGCCCACGCATTAGGATGAATAAACCTATTTTCCACCATCGATCCACTTTGAAAATAATTCGGGTTAAAAGGTTGTAAAACGTAATAGGGAAAACAAATAGGACCCAGCAAAAACGAGAAACCAGTTTGAAATACTTGTCCTTGAATTTTTTGGGCGAAAAAAACCAGTGCATCCTGCACCCATTGCAGTAAGAAAAGAAGAAGAAAGTTTAAATCCCATGTTTCAGAAGGCTCTCCATTAGTCTGTTCAGGAAAAGCTCGGAAGGGTGATAACTTCAGTAAGGTAATAAAAATTTCAATAATGATGCATTTAGTGAGTGTCCTACTCATGTATAAAAGACAAGTAAGGCTTAAGGCTTTTCACTGCAAAGTTTTATATCCGCCTTTGCCATTTCACCGTATACAGAAAAGACTTCGATTTCGCTGAGTGCAGAATCTAATTGGAATCGCTCGCATCCCACGCCCATGACATCAAAGCAGTGGCGATAAGCATCCGCAGATCATGCAATACTTTGGCCAATACAGTTGGCTAAGGAAGGTTGTGGATTACAGGGATTCCTGTAAAGGCAGGGTTGATCGTATGGAGATTTTGACCCTGATCTTTTCACAATAGGAAAATTTCGATAATTTCCAAGAAGTTTGCCATACCTCGGATTTTCAAAGCAATAATTACTGTTACAGAAATCAGGAAGCATGGCGGCCTTCATTCCGGACGATTGATACCTACTTTTCCAGAGCTTCCTTATTTATCAATTCACACCTCTAGGCCACGAGCTCTCCACCGATATTCAATTCAGGTAATTTTCAATACCTCGTTAGTCAAAAAGTCAGCAATGACATTCAGCTCCCTGTCCTTTTGCGATAGCTGAAAAGATCTAGATTAAGGACTTCCCGGAACGTTTTGCGAACTTCCTTCTGATCAAAGTGACTTTATCAAATCCCACTAATTTTAAAATAAGACTTGAATGTCGGCCACTATTCTGTTAATTCCGGTCCGCCGGGGGCAAAACCCAAACATTTACTAAAGGACCGACTTCGGGTCAAATGCCACCAGCCGATTTTCGTAGACGGAATTTTTGAGGGCATTGAGTACTTGGGGCAAAATAGGGCGTAAGCTTAAAAAGCCAGAGGTCCATCCGATTAATATTTTGAAATCTCAGAATCAGGGATGTAAGTTCGAGAGGCTATTGCTAAAAAACTTACCAGTAGCGAGTCACGGAGGATTGAAGGGGTTTTTGCCGGATTCGCGTTAGTAAGTCAATGAGTGTTGGTCCCCATTGTTTGACCTGAAAAAGGTGATTTCCCGGGAATTGGCAAGTTCGGTTTTCTTGGATTTTCGTCAGGAATTATGGTCGATCTTCCAAGAAGTACACACTTAATACCCAGCACAGCAGGAATTAGCCGAATTAAATCGTATTTTTTTTGGTGCGTTTTGGAAGCATTAGTCAGGAGATTTTGCTGCGAATTTAAAGCTAATTTCTTTGCTTTGGCGAAAGTGTGAATATGAAATTCTCTACTTATGGCCAAGTCTAAAATTCTATATTTGATCATCATTGAGAGAAGATTTATTTTAAGTGAGACGAAGGAAAAGTCTCAGTTTCAAAAGATAAGGATTTGAGAAGCATTGAGGCACTGAGTTTTGAGGACTTCTTGGGTCAGTTTAGATCGTGGCGAATCTGAGAGTCTTCGTAACTGCTGCGAAAAGATCGAAAATGAGCCACTGATCACGTGCTTCTTCATGGCCCTCCTGCGGTCTGGGAAAGACGACTTTGAGTTCATATCCCTCTGCCCAATTGGAACTGGGCTCGGGGATTGAAAATCACTTCGGGTCCTGTCCCTTGGATAGCCCTCGGATCTAGCTGGCTTGCTGATTTAATCTAGACCAGAAGGGGAACGTCTTGGTTTTTGAATGAGATTCACCGGCTCAATCCGATCGTGGAGGAATATTTGTTATTCGGCGATTGGAGGGATTTCAGGATTGATATTATTGCTGCCGAGTTTCTTGGTCCAAATTGCCCTTCGAATCTTGTGCAGATTTCCTTAAGTCCTTTTACACTCATCGGGGCCACAACCCGATTGGTTTGTTGACTTCACCGCTTCGCGCTCGATTTGGGATCAATAGTAGATTGGAGTATTACGTGCCAAATTGCCTCACCGATATAGTCCAGCGCTCTGCTGGAATTCTCAAAAACTGCCAATAGACGAAGGTTGCTGCCCTTTGAGATGCACGCAGAGTCGTGGAACGCCCGCGACTCGCTAATATGCTTATTGCGATAGAACACGCGACTTCGCAGAGTGAAAGGCGACCGGAACCATCACCTTAGTAGTGCACAAGTTTGCACTCAAGGTTGCACTGGATGTCTATGTCAAGGCTTGATGAAATGGATATCGAATCTTTGCTGACGATCACAGAAAAATTCAAAGGCGGGGACCGGTTGTGCTAAGCCACGATTGCCTACGGCTCTGTAGCGAGGAAGCTGAGACGATAGAGAAGGTCTTTTACGAACCCTGGTTTTGATCCAAGAAGGTATTTTAAAACGGACCTCTCGTGGTCGTATGGCAACAGAGTTGGCTTACAAAACATTTGAAAATCAAGCGAATCTGGGATTGGGGTGGCTTTGTTTGAGGGGATTTAAGAAAGAATAGATTCTAAGATAAAAAAAGGCCACTCCAGATCGTTTCTAGAGTGGCTTTTTCTTTAGTGAAGTTTAGCTTACTTCTTCAGCGTCGCCATATCAATCACAATCGATAAACCGAACATCTCCTGCCAAATCTACCGCGCATAAGCCTTCATTGATTTCGGTCCATGGGCGATTATTTCCACATCAGAGACGATTGTTATTGCTCGCACAGAATCCAGCATTTCCTGAGTTTCTTTGATTTCCGCCAGATCAGTGACCAGCCAAAACTCTTTCGCCCAAAGATCAAGGCTGTCGCGCATGGATTTGCTTCAGGTGTAGAGGAAGACTCCCCAGCAGGGAACCATGACGCATTTACTTTCAATAGATTTCAAATAAGCGGAGTAATCATTTGAGAAGCGGAATACCGTGTCTATAATTAGATTGTAGAGGATCCCTTCAATCGTTTCATATTTTCGGGGATTCTGTGGTCAGCTCGAAAATGATTTGTGCGCCGAGAATATGTCTGCATCCTTTGCTTTTTCTGGAGAGCGGGCTTGAGCATGGTAACTTCTGCTCCATTGCTGCCGCACATTTTTCACAGCCATTGTGTTCCTAAATCCGCCTAATCCTACTAACGGCTACTTTATCTCCTTTTTTACATTTCAATGCCTTCAATGGAGAATAGGTTGTAATCCCTGCACAAAGTAGCGGAGCGACTCCTTCTTAGTGGAGTTTATCAGCAAACCGAAAGCACAAACTTTCAGTTTACGATTGATGTGATACCGCCGGATAAGTAATTTTGTTTGTTTGTCTTGAAGGTAGGAACTGTAAGTACCCTGAACATTCCTGGGTTTCGCAGAATTGCCTCCAGGTCTTCGTCACACTTCCACAGCTTCCGCCAGGATCTCCACCATTTACAGCCTACGCCTACGTATCTCCTTACTTTATTGCTATGGTGACTTCTGAAACCTACGGAAATAACTTTTTCCTACGCGATCTCCTGACCAGGGACTACTGGTGAAAATGTCCTCCCATTCGTTGTTTCTAGCAGTTGTGAATGTCTGAATGGCAAATCCACAAAAGAGAGAATATCGGATTTCCACATCCTTAGCGGCTTGGAGTTCTTCTTTCAGTGAAAAGTGCAGTGGTTGATCTGCATGTTTGCAGCATAAAGACTTTTACGAGTTGCTCAAAAAAATAGATTTTTAGTTATTTAATTTGATTTGACCTTGATTAATGCCCGTAATTCTGTTCTTTCTTATTTACAGGCAGGAAAGACCGAAAGTTGCCGAATTTCTAAATTTTCATATTGTTTGGCTTTGATTCTCTTCTTTCCCTTTACTGCAAAAGGGTTAAATAATATTTGAGTTTTTTGGCGGCTTTCCCCATTCCAAAACCAAATTAGTGACTGTTCTGCTTGTTGCTGATTGACAGGCTGGCTGGGATAGCTGCGAAAGTTGCCCTCTTCGGTTACAATTTCGTAAACTTTTTCGGCTTTGCTTTCCCCAGTCACCAAAAAAAGCGATCTGTTTGGCATTTATTAGTCAGCTTACCGGTGATCGTGACCCGCTTTTGTCAGAGTCCGGAGTCTTGCTACTTCGCAGTTGTGGAAGAATTCCCAAAGCTTTGAATTGAATTCCGGGAATATTTGAAGCCGTATGTTCATCATCTCCCAATCGCGTATCACCAAGTTAAAACTGGGGGAATGTTGTTTGCTTTTGGAAGTGATGATCTAGAACCGTTCCGTAACGAATCGCTTCTTCGTAGGATTACCTTTCTCCATGTACGCGGAAAATATTTTCAAGGCCGGAACAGTTAATTTTAGATAGGAGATGATCCACTGTATTTTGTAATTGCTTCTGGAGTCTGGTCTGAGGTTACACATCGTCATCTCCCCATAGAAAAAGACTTTTGACCAATCAATCCTTTTTGGCACATAGTTTTCGGCCAAAAA